>Ga0207416_1000592_pt1 | contig 59357 bp, 44 predicted proteins | sample PaiPotPPM11metaG_FD_184107 | JGI IMG/M metagenome (GOLD analysis project Ga0207416, IMG submission 184107) | Iron sulfur acid spring bacterial and archeal communities from Banff, Canada, to study Microbial Dark Matter (Phase II) - Paint Pots PPM... ... | reverse complement strand
TGGGCTTTCCATGTACACCTGCCATGGCCAGTGGTCTCACCGATCATGTTTGGAGTGTCAAGGAACTCTTAACCTATAAAGTTCTGCCACCTCCCTTACTACTTCCTAAGCGTAAATACCGTCATCGCGCAAAGAAAGTATCTTGCATCCCTGATTCTAAAAAGCCTGTTATACGACTTAGAAAGGGGGTTCTATGCTCACCCACCGGATGATGTGGCTCTACCCCAACATGCTTCTGGAGCTAGTACTCTAAACGTATATAATCCCCCATCCCCCGGGCAAGTGAGCTCAGAGCTCCACGCACAGGGGAAGGCTTCTTCCTCCACCACGATACCACCCGAAATAGAGCTTAATAATGCCAAGGATGGTAGATACTTTGGGACTAGTAGACATAGATCAGACAGTCAAGGTGACCACCCGTTTACAGAACGACCTGTAGGTTATACAGATCCAGAAAGAAGAAAAACAGATCCGCCAAGGTCAAAAAATCCGCGTAACGAAAGAAAAAGTAAAACAGTATTTTGTGGACCTATAAAAGGATATATCGAAAATGCTTCTGGAGCTGATGTAACCGCATATAGAGAATATTCATCATATGAATATAACAACTTTGGCCAACATGCTTCTGGAGCTAGTACTCTAAACGTATATAATCCCCCATCCCCCGGGCAAGTGAGCTTAGGGGCCTATCGGAGTGTAGAAAATAGTCGTAGTGAAAATAATCCGGATACACAACGACCCATAGGAGATAGTTGGCTAGATCAAACTTTAACGAGTGAACCTGTAGATGATACAGGAGAAGACTTGCCTCCAAGAGTAGACTCGCCTCTGCCGTTCACCGAGCCAACCTCAGATAGCCCAAGTCCAAGAAAAAAGCAGTCAGACAGGTCCAGCCATAGTTTAGATCGTGAGATCGGAAACAAGATTACCAGGATATCCCAAGAGGTGGGAAGTCTATTAGAAAAACCACTAAATAGCTTGACTTCAGAGCAAAAAAATTGGATAAACACTCATCTTGGCAACATAATGAGTGAATTGAAAGAAATAAATGCATCCATTAAACCTAAACCACATAATGAGGATAAATCAAATAAATAACGATATTGGTAATGATCTGACACCTATACACAAATGCCGAACCTTAGCAAGCCTCGCCAGAACTCTGGGGCTCTGGCGAGGTTTGAACCTTATAGATCTGAGCATAAATATCTAAAGAGCGAGGTGAGAGCTTGGATGATGGCCCATTTTCTGGCTGGACCGTTTGTTGACCGCTCATCTTTCTTCTGAGCAAAACAGCTAAGAAGCGATTTTCAAGCGAAAGAAGGCTCAAGTGATGAGTTTCTCGCCCTGACTCCAAGTGCTTGAGGAGTTTCTTCTAGCTTTTTGCGAATAAGCGAACAGCAAAGTCTGTGTCCAAAATGGGCTGTCATCGTAGGCCAGTCCTGGGTCTTTAGTTTTCTTCGACCTGTGAAATTGCAGGCCACGAGAGCCTGATTCAAGCGGCAGGCTTGTCAGCCCCAGCATCAAACTGGAAGCGAAGGTCCTGGTTGAGCAACCACTGGTGGTCTTCACCATTGCGACGAAGAGCCGTCAAAGTGGCCAAGCTGGTTGAGCCATCGGAACTCCAACTCATGCCATTGCGCTTTTGTCGATGGGAAACGACCAGATCATTAGCTTTCTCAACCGGATTGCTCGAGGTACGCAGACCGAGCTGGTTGCGTAAGGCATAACAAGGGATACAGCTGCGATTACGTTCAAGATAGTTGATCAGGTTATGGAGTTCTTTGTGGTTTTTGATCGACTCTTGGCTCACCTCCCGTAAAAGCTGGATGGCCCTCTCGACCTTGCCCAGCCACAACCAAGCGAGCAATTGGGTCAGGATCTGATTTTTGACCGCTTTCCCCGAGATAGCCATACTTAAAAGATCCTTACATTTCTTTTTGAGATGAAACCAGTCCAAGATAATCTTGAAAGGGATGAAGTGAAAGAGGTCCTGGATAGCTTTGCGCAAATCACGGGCTCCATCGGTGAAAAAGACAAGGGATCCTGGTTGACTCAAGAGTCCATTCGACAGGAGAAATACCAGCACGATCGGCATCATTTGTGAGACAGTCGGGGATACAGCAGTATACACCTTTGATTCTTTATTTTGGATATGAACGACGGTATTGTTGACCATTTCTCGTTTTTCTTTGGGACGTGAATCCTTCTTTCTGCCTTCAGCTTTTTGTTTTTTACAACACACATCATCAATGGAAATATTCGCTTTGATTGCATTTGGATCGGTCCTCGGTTTCATGCAGTTCTTCTAGATCTATCTGCTTTTCTTTTTCTTGTCCACCATTGAGTTCCTCGATCATGTGGCAGACCTTCTCTCGTGGAAGACTGACCTCTTCCTTGCTTATCACTTCAAACACTTTTTTCTGACTTTTGATTGCTCCGTTGGGATGAAAACCAGACGCTTCTAAAATGCCCTCTGCCTTTTTCACAATGGATGCCTGAATCTGTTCTGCTTCCCGTTCGACGAGGTTGGCCAGCGTGCGGGCTTGCACCTGCTGCCCTTCTTTTCGCCGCAAGGCCCGATTGATCTTCTCGGCACTTTTTCGGTAGGACTCATCACAGGGATACAACAGAGCGAAGTCCCGAAAACACACGCTTTTGTGCGCCTCTCTTGGACCCGTTTCTGGAAACACATCCCTTTTTGTGCTAAAGAGTTTCTTTGCTCCTTTTTTTATTTCAAACGTATCAATCTCTAGCTGACCGATCTCCGCCTCGATGGAATACTCTTTTGGTCTCCTCAGCAGTTCTCCTGCTTGTCGCTCTGCCTCCGACTGCGTTTTTTTTTGCCCACCTCACTCACATATTTCTCGGTTGCTTCTTTCATCACACCATTTCTCGCTTCTATAGCTTCACGCTCGTATCGCTCAAATACCTGATCAAAGACTTCGGGACCAGTAAAGGCTTCTACTCCTGGGATGCTGAACTCCCTCGTCGTGGATTCTGTGAATGCTGATTCATCTTCATTTTCAATGCTCACGCTTATTCGCATCTTCATCTCGATTGCTCTCCTTTTGTCTTGATTGGTCCTTGCATCCTTCCTCCTCCAAGCTTAGCACATCCGCGCTCTCCCTTTCAAGCTCCTTTCGCTCTGTCTCACAATTTCACAGGTCGAGTTTTTTGCCATCTGAAAAGTGACCATAATTCTATTATTACCATCCAGAATCCGCGAATGGTGAGTTATTACATGCTCTCTTGCAGCACCTAAGCAATGCACTACTTATTCAAAAAAGATCAAATGTTGCGACACCCAGGGCACGTGCAAGCATACGCACATGATAGGGTTGTGCCTCTTCGCGCCCGTTTTCCAGGTGAGCAATGGTATCCCTGCGCAGACCAGACAAATCTGCCAGTTGGCCTAGGCTCAAACCTTTCCGTTGGCGAAGGATGCGCAGATTAGGAATACCGTGGGGTTTTATCACTTTTGGCTTAACGATCATTTGTTTCATGTTCCTCTCCTTCGAGGTACCTTTGGGATCCTCTCCAGCGGCATTGCAGGAGAAGTTGTCCGAGGTAAATTCTGTGAATACAGATTGTCCCTACAGCAAATAGCATATCAGATAAAAGATGTTGTTGTCTAGTGGACATGACCCACTGTTTTTCAAAATTCAGCCACGAACCATGTTAAGTACAAAAACCACGAGGAGACTAGGCATGCCTACGGGGATAAGGAGGATGCAGAGGAGCAGGATTGACACCTAGCACCTCGAAAGACGGACCACCAGCATCATCCCCATTATCCAGATAAATAACATTATCAGAGAACAGCCATGAAGCCCCACTCGTACTCTGAGCAACTTGGCTTACGGCCCCCCCCACAGGAGTGGTGCGACTCGTATCAACTAGAGACAAGGAATTGGCAACCGAGCGCAACGCGTCACCATCGATCCCATCACGTTTATCACCAACAATCCAGAAGACCACACCACTATTTTGGTCCTCATAAATAAGTTCGCTACGATCAGTATAAACCCAGGAAGGAGAAGAAGTACTGTCCTGCATCCACTGGCCTTCCACATAGATAGCCAAAGCAGAGCCACCACGCCCGATTTGCATCTGATGTGCAGCACCTTCCTGCACCATCTGAAGCACCTTGCCCTGCGGCTTAAATTCGCAGATGGCAATTTGCCGGGGGACCAAGCCAGGAAGAGAATAGGAGAAATTCAAGACGATCATCGGGCCATCGGTCCAGGAAGGATCACCTGGATAGAGATAAGTATCGCTTTGTGTATAACGACTAGGGATATTCTGCGGCCAGAACATTGGGAAATGGAGCTTTGTCTGCACCTCCATGAGAGTCATCTGCTTGTCATCGCTATTGTGGGTAGCCACTGAAGAAGAAGTAGAGACATGCGGATAGGCATCTACCAGGAGTACCCCGCTATGGCCACCTGACCACAGGTAAGTCCAGCCTGCTGCGAATGAGGGGCTCGCAATCACTATAGTCAAGACCATAAAGAGCACACAGACTGCCATAATAGCTGTAAGAGGGCGAGACACAGAGAGCACATTCAGCATAGTACGCACAAAGAACCGACGTGAGGGGAAAAGCTGGCGCTTGAGCTGCAATCTCCGAAAAACACGGACATACGTCTTTTTTTCAAAACCAGACTCGACAGGTCGCAGGCGAGGATCTTCGCTTGCCAGTAATGTCTGAACAAAAAGAGGAGGCATCTCCTCTTGATTAAGAGAAAAAAGTGCATTCAGTTCCTGCGCAAACTCGGAATCATCCTCAGAAAAATCATCTGGGAACTCCCCATCGTGTTTGGAAAGGCCAAAATGACCAAAGCCTGATTCTGAGGGCATTCTTTCAAATTCGCTCGTACTCATATGCATGCTCCCTGAGCACCTCGCGTAAGCTTTTCCGCGCTCGCCAGAGGCGTGTATCCAGGGCATGGCGGGTCAAGCCTGTCTTCGCTGCAAGTTCCTCGGTGGTAGCGAACCTAAAATAGCGTTGATAGATAAGGAAACGGTCAAGCTCGGACAACTTCGCCAAGGCAAGACTCAACTCTTCGCGCCTCTCACTCTGCTCTAACAAGGATTCCATACTGGCCTCTGGATGAGCGGGTAGAGTGGCTTTATGCTCATACTCAAAGTTGCGGCCTCCATTACTATCAGATGAATTCCAGTGTTTGACTTCATCAGCAGATTGTACCATATGTGTCTGACGACGACATAATTGGCGTCGTCGATCCAAAGCAATATACTTGGCACGCATTGTTAACCACGTGCGCAGGGCTCCCCGTGAGGAGTCAAAGGCATCAATCTCTTGCCAGACAGCGACAAACAGATCATTAACACATTCTTCAATGTCCTGTGTGACACCAACTCCATCAAGCACAAGACGAATAAAGTAAAATATTTCTCGAGAATATCGAGAGATGAGCGTCTCCAATGCCTGAGGGTCCCGCTCGCGTAACCGTTGGACAAGATCCTCATCGGAACAGTCATATCGCACCATCATCTCATATGCGGCGTGGAGACCCCCGTGTCTCCATCTGGGGTTCGTCGCGATCAAGCGAAGTACGTCCACTAATCAAGCGAACAGAAACGCCGCCTCTTCCTTTTCATTGTAATGTACGTCCACTTGAGACTCCTATCTCCCGCAGGCGCAAGCTTCTTCGCAATTTTGCTTCACGGAGCCTAAAAAGTCAAGCTTTCTGGGCTAACTGGTTAACTTTACTGGTGTAAGGGGATAAAGGGATGATGTTGGTGGGTCGTTTTTGTGGCATTATCAGCATAAGTATTGGTGCCAAAAGAGAGGCAACAGTTCTGTTGCCTCTCTTAATATATTCAGCCTTATTTTACGTTAATGACTGGAATTTTCGAAACAGTCCAGCGCTCATTCGGGCTGGCAACTTCGAACTGGACCATCGAGATAGCATCCGTTGGACAACGCACGACACACAAGCCACAACGGATACACTTCTCCTCGTCGATGATCATGTCTGCGCCACCGCGCCAGGTCTCGGCACCCTGGTGCATGATATCACCTTTCACCACACGCGAGAGACCTTCCATGCTAATACAGTCATACGGGCAGATATCCACACAGCCAGAACAGAGAATACAGATTGAAGGATCAATCATGATGTTCAACTGGCATTGTAGACACCGACGAGCCTGGACGACTGCCTGCTCAGGCGTATAACCTGTCTCCGTTTCACGCGTATTGCTATAACGCTCGTTCAACGGTAGGGATGGCATCATTTCATGTGGAATGGACTCATAGTTATCGACCATACCACGGCGGTAATCGGGCAGTTCAATCTCCTCTGCAGCCTCGGCGGGCTTATCAACACCACCCAGATAGCGATTGATAGCAGCAGCAGAGTCACGGCCATCGCCAATTGCAGAGATCAGATTGCGTGATCCCTGCGTAAAGTCACCACCAGCAAAGAGACCGGGATGGCTTGTCATCCAGGTATCGAGATCCAGTAGAGGAACACCCCACTTGTTCACCTCCAAGCCTAGTTCCTCGGTCTGAATCCAGGAGGTATCGCTATACTGACCGAAGGCAGGAATGACCGTATCAACCTTGATCTCAAACTCAGTGCCGGGAAGAGCTATCGGGCGACGACGACCACTGGCATCAGGATCACCCAATTTGTTGCGGATGAAGCGCATACCACCGACATGGACCCCATCGTTGCTTGAGATCGCAGTCTGCGTAACAAGATACTGGAACTCCACGTTCTCATACATAGCCTCGTCAACTTCGTACTCGTCAGAGCCAGCCTCTTCTTTTGAACGGCGATACATGACATAGACCTTCTCAGCACCGAAACGGATTGCTGTACGGCAGCAGTCCATAGCGGTGAAACCAGCACCTAGCACAGCAACTCGCTTGCCAATAAAGGCTGGCTCACCATAATTGGTCTTTTCAAGTAAGCGGATACCATCAATCACACCTTCCAGGTCCGCGCCCGCAATGATCTTGCCATCGGGACCAGTCAGCGCATTGGGGATATAGCAGCCAGCTCCAAGATAGACAGCATCGTACTGCTTGAGTAGATCGGAAACCTGGATATCTCGTCCCACGCGGGTATTGTATTTAATCTCTACCCCGATATCCTCCATGTACTCGTCACACTCTTCCGTGGTCACATAGCGGGGAAGACGCCAGACGGGGATACCATTGACCATTACGCCGCCAGCCGTAGGATACTGTTCATAGACACTTACCGCGTAACCCATTTCGCGTAGATCGCGAGCACAGGCCAGACCAGCGGAACCCGCACCCACAATAGCGACCTTCTTGTCCTTTGTAATTGGTGGACACTCGGCGTGATGACGATATTCACGGTGATCAGCAGCTGCACGCTTCAACCAGCAGATGGCAATGGGCTTACCATCGACCTTATTACGTCGGCAGACAGGCTCGCAGGGACGTGCGCAGGTACGTCCCAGCACACCTGGTACCACATTCGCTTGGCGATTCAACAGGTAGGCCTCGTCGAAACGAGCTTGCGAGATCAAACCAATATAGGTAGCAACGTCCGTATGAGCGGGACAACCAACCTGACAGGGAATATTTGTCTGATACCAATCCGGAGTGACCATCACTGAGCGGTATCTTGCTTCTAATTCACGATCGGGATCTATCATCTTACAAAATCCTTTCCTGAGCACCCGACATTTTTTACAAACTTGGAAGGTAATTTCGCACCTTGCATAGGATGCGAAGGCTCAGGCTTTCGCCATGACCAGATTACATGGCCTTTTCTTCAATGCTATCCCCTGCAAGCACTAGATCTACGCTTGTGGGAAAATATATTGCTCTTTATATCATATACGTATAACATGCGTTCTTGATATACGTATCAAATGGGATCATTTTCCGTGTCAGATTATAACATAAGGCAAGGAACAGAAACAACCAGAGAAAGTTGTCCCTCTTTTCTCTCTAGAAATGGGTTCTTCCATCAGGTATTCTTAGAATAAGGATACCTGATAAATTCCAGAGGTTCTTAATGATAGTAAAGCAAAAAACAGCTTGGAAAGAGGCAGCTTGGATTTTTGGGCTGAGCCGCCTGATGATACTGCTGCTTTCATATCTAGCTGTAACTTTCTTGCCTATCTCCTCTCTGTACAGCTATATGTACACTGGGCCAAAGCAGTGTACCGATACCATCGCCGATAATCTCACGTGTTTCTTAGTGAGCTGGTGGCGTTGGGATGCTACTCATTATGTGCAAATTGCTTATGATGGCTATTCCCAGGCATCGCTCACAGCCTTTTTCCCACTTTTTCCACTCTTGATACATAGTATGGGATATCTCTTAGGAGGATCAGCTACTGCTGACTATGCTGCCGGACTCATAGTAGCTAACAGTTGCTTCTATGCTGTCCTGGTCTTGTTCTACCACTTGGTATCCAAAGATTTTGGTCAAAGGGTTGCAAAATATGCACTCATCTATCTGGCCTTTGCTCCACATGCTATCTTCTTTTTCGTTGGCTATGACGAGTCGCTTTTCTTACTGCTGACTCTAGCCATTTTCCTCCTTCTGCGCCGTGGAAAACTCCTCGATTGGTGGTTAGCAGGACTGTGTGGCTTTTTGGTTACTCTGACACGCCCAACGGGTATTATAGTTATAGTTCCATTTCTAGTGTTCTTCGTGCAAAGGTTTGGTATGCGCACTCTACTCGCACGAGAGAACTGGCCGCAAAAGCTTAATGCTATCTTCTCTATGACCTTGATTCCTTCAGCGCTACTGATATATATGCTCTACCTATGGATTACTTTTGGCAATCCATGGCTTTTTAGTATTGAGGAAACACTTGTCTGGCAGCGTTCTCTCTCTTTTCCCTGGATGGGATTCTTCATTGCCATGCGGGGAATTATGATAATGGGACCTCTAGCCGGATCAGGGGTAACTGATATCTTCTTTACGGTTGTGCCATTGGTGGCTCTTATTCTAGGCTGGAAGCAGTTACCTGTGCATTACTGCCTCTTCGCTCTAGCGTTGATGCTCTTCGTGCTCTCCGTACCATGCCATTACCAGGGACTCATGTCAGTTCCACGCTTTATGCTCGAAGTCTTTCCCACCTTTATTCTCTTTGCACTCTGGGGCAAAGATCGCTTTTTCTTTTGGCTTTTGCTGGTATTTTCTGTGATCTTCTTTATTGCCAATATTGTAGTGTTTGCTATCTATGGTTGGGTTTCCTGAACGCATGTGCTCTAATATCTCTTAGGTCGCTTCGGCCTATAGTCATATGCACGATCCATATGAACAGTCTGCACTAACGCGATGTCACTGAGCCGCGAGCGGATACGCTCATCTACACCTTGTATGCCTTTCAGGTTAGCAGTAATGACAGTGGGCATACCCATATTGTAGCGATAATTGAGCAGTTGGAAGAGTTTTTCATTGGCCCACGACGAACTCTGCTGCGCCCCCAGGTCATCGAGGATTAGTACTTCGGCCTCGCGCATCTTGGCAAAGAGCTGATCATATACTTCGTTAGATGATGGAGCGAAGGCAGCTCGCAGGTGATCGAGCAGATCGGGTACTGGCTCAAAGAGTACAACAGATCCACTGTCCAGCGCTTGGTTAGCGACTGCGGTAGCCAGATGGGTTTTTCCACAACCATTGGGGCCAACGAGCAGGAGCCAGCCTTCAGGGTTCTCTGCAAATGCCAGCGTTGCGTTGTAAGCCTCCTGCACTCCGGGAACACGCGGATTGAATGTCTGGAAATTCTGGTCACGAAGAGCATCCAGATTAGACATTTCACGCAACTGTTGACGGCGCTTTGCCCTTCGTTCGGCCTCCTTACACTCGCAGGCAATCGCTTTGCCGAAATGAGGATGTCCAAAGAGGACATCAGCACGCAGGTATCCTGCTCCTTGACACCGCGAGCAGACAATCTTGGCTGGCATGATAGACATTGGTGATTGTGGTGGTTCTGGCAGTTGATGGGCTTGTGAAACGCGATCACGCGATGGCCTCGACGGCCTTATTTTTCCATCATTTGCACGCTGGACATCAGGTGGTGTTAATCCATGCTCGCGTTTCAGTCCGGAGACGATCTGTGGGTTGATCGGCTGCGTAATGCGCCGGTACTGTTGTATATCCTGCGTGTGTACAGTGGGATGCGGTGGTTGCGTCGATGATGCTGACGATCCCACAGGCGTATGGGTATCGGTATATATATTGCGCAGATCACGCGTTGGACGGCCCGCTGGTGCTCTATGCGGCGGTACAGTTTCCTGCAGATATGATGGATGATGTGTTCTGGGATTGGGCAGTACCTCCAGTTCCAGCCTCCTGTAGACAGGAGGCTCTGGCTCGTCGCTTTCCCAATCGCCATAGCGCATCCCCTCATCGTCAACATCTTCCTCCTCCCCATCCCACTCATCGATAACATCTCCATAGTACTTGGAAGTGGTGTCATCGGCGCGATGGTAACTGCCTGTTTTGCTTGCAGCAGATGGCAGGAGAGGCTGGGTTGATGGGAGTTCCTGCTGAGCCTGTGGCAGCATGCGCCCTGTCTGCTGCTGAGTCTGTCGATGGCCCGGTAGCCTGTTTTCGGAGCGCGGAGAGAGAGAAGTTTGATATCTGTCCGGTTCACGATAATCCTGACCTGCAGACCTGCCCGGCTGGCGAGACATTACCGATCTATCCTGGGGGCGACGTGGGTCTACTGCAGCATGATCCGACGGCTGCTGTTGAGAACCATAAGAATGTTTCTGCCTCAGGCGTGCTATCTGTTCTGGCGACTGCTGGCGTGTCGGCGGTTGCGATGGCTGAGCAGCCCTGGAACTCGGGGAGGAGGTTCCTTGGTGTGTTGGATGATTGCTGGTTGGTTGACGCCGTGGCGTAACTCTCCCAAGAATGTCATTCAGGGGTTCCATGATTGCTATTGCCTGCCTTCCGTTTCCCAGCGCCTGAGAATGGCGCTAATATAACTCCATTTACGTTTATTATGCTGCAATGCTTCTCGAAATGCAGCTTCGATCCACTCTTCTGGATAGTGGTTGACAGCATCTTTGAGATCTTCTGCAATCAGCGGTGTAAGTAATCCAATGTTCTGTTCATATAGGGCGAAAATGTTTGGACGATCCACCTCAACGTATATATTTTTAACATTTTCATATCCTCCAGGTTTAGGATACATACCTGTCCCAACAATCCTTTCCTCTTTTTGCTCGTGGTACTCGTGTTCATGCCTATCGGTGTGTACAAGGAGCTGGCGAGCCGGGATCATTTCGCCCCCTTCTAGTTCTGCAACGATTTTCTGGTTGCGAGTCGTATTAAAGAAGTACCAGGCTATAGCGCTATCTGCATCCTGCTCTTCGTCGACCATATGAAGATAGATACGTAAAAGTGTACCACGTGCGACCGCCTGTTCCAACCCTTGAAGCACGCGTTCTTGCGCTGGACGCGGGTCACCTGCTCGCCTGAGACTACGCAACAAGAGCTGATCTTGTTGTAACTCTCGATCACTGATACAACGTGGCTGCTTTTGCTTTTTTGCCAGGAGCCAGAAGAGATGCAAGGTTACCTTGAGTTCAGCGCTATCCTGGATCTGAGGCAGGATTTGCGTGAAGAAAACTTCTGGCACAGGTACATATGGGTTCTTCCCGGTGGGGAAGCCCGCAAAAGTTGTCATGATGCTCTGCTCCCCCATTATGCATCAGCTGGAGGTGTAACCTCCAGGTCGCAGAATCTGGTCTGGCTGGCCTGGAAATAGAGACTGACTTCGCCCACCGGCCCATTACGATGTTTCGCTACAATAATATCTGCAATATTTTTACGCTCTGTATCGGGATTATATACGTCTTCTCTATAAATGAACATTACTATATCCGCATCCTGCTCAATGCTGTTATGAAGCATAATATCATTTGCAATGAAATTATGCAATTCATCGACAGCTAGATCATATACATCTGTTTCACCATCTGGATCTATTGAGACTACTTCATCCCAATAGATGTCACTCTGAGCCACTAACGCTAATTGTGTTGACTGTACGATGGCTGCCACATGTAAAGCTCTTTCGCGCCCAATAGCATTTTTATAGAGACTGGTTCCACAATAAGACATTCCTATGCCACTCTGCATTTGACGAGTAGTCATTCCTATAGCAGCCATTGCTGGAATGACTAGTTGTTGCCAAGCTAAACTCGGTATGACATCTCGGTTAGTATTTGCCACCTTATCGCTTATATGAGCAGTCACCTGTTCAAGCATCTGCTGCTTTCTCTTTCCTACAATACCAATGAGGGAAATGAATTGCTCTAAGTCAGGCTTTCCGCTTAACGCAACGTGATATTGGTCACGTCCTTTCTTGCCTTGTGAGACACATAACACGCGAGCATTGATGTTCAGACGTAAGAGAAGAGATTGAATATCTGCCGCCAATCGAGGGCTACTTGTTGCGTAATATATTCTCGGTATTGCCCTCCGGGTTGTAGTGGAATCACAACTAGCATGTCCATCGGTTGACCAGAGATGTCGCAAGAAACAGGCAATTCCTTCGATAGGTTGGGCAAACACACATGATGGAATAAATTTTTCATAAGACCGTAATCCATATATACCCATAGTATCAAGCCAAACAGCGATAGGATTACGTATTCCATGCGTTAAATGATAACTGGCGGACAGATAAACTTGATACCACCCTCCTTTACGATCCTTAGGAGTTTCCCATTTCACGTGAGGAAGAACATTTTCACCAAATACCTGCGTAGCCAGTTTGGCAACAGTGTCTGCAAGATCTTCGTCTATAGTCGTGTATTGAACTGAATGGCGCGGAAGTGTACAACCATCGCCTATTAAATGACCTAACAAAGCCAATTCTTCATGCGTCATTGTCGGTAATTGAGGACCAGGTAATGTACGTGGAATGGCGATATGCATTCCTACATCTATCTCATCTAAGCGTCTCCACCCATTGAAAGTGAGGAACTTGTGATTTGCAGTTGCTCGAACTGTGCGGCCCAGACGTGTTGTTAGCTTATACACAGGTTTACGGCCAGTGGCAAAGGCGTTAGTAACCACATGTGGCTCAAGCTTCCATGTCTGTGTATTCAATGCCAGGACACGGAAATCGGTCTGACCTACAAGCTGCTCAATTGGTCGATAGATACCTTCATCGGGTAGATAAACAAGCGTTTCCCCAGCCAGACAACCGCTTTCGCGTAGGTCTGAGAGTTGTGGCACTTTCGACTGACGCGACTCCACTTGACGTGACAACTGCGCCAGTGCCATTACTGGCACATCGAGTTCACGTGCCAGCCCCTTCAAGTTGCGGCTGATCTCCGAAATTTCCATCACACGGTTTTCGTTACGCTTACCGCCGACCGATGACTGCATAAGCTGTAGGTAGTCAACAATAATCAGGTCAATGTTGTGCTCTGCCTGTAAACGCCTTGCCTTACTGCGCATCTCCATAGTAGAGATACCAGGAGTATCGTCGATCCAGATATTGGCCTCAGACAGCGTTCCCATGGCATAGATGATGCGGTCCCACTCTTCATCCTCGATCCAACCAGTGCGCAGGCGTTGCTGATCGATTCCTGCGTCCATGGAGAGCAAGCGCTGTACAAGTTGCTCCTTGCTCATTTCCAGGCTGAAGATAGCGACAGACTGACCGTGTTTGATGGCTGAATTATGTGCAATACTCAAGCAAAGACTGGTATTATGCACAAAAACGTCCTGTGCCACAAAGTTTGCTCCGTCCGGCACTGTTAAGTCGTAGACTTGGTGTTCACCTATTGATTCAATGGAGACAATCTTGTCCCAATAGATGTCTGGACTTGCAATACGACGTAATACACAACTGTCTAAGGCATCAGCAAAAGCAGAAAGACGAGTACGAGAAATACCCTGACTAGTATGAGCTTTGTAGCCTGCATACCTACCCTGTTTAGTAGTCTGTCCACTTTTATACGCAAGGCTAGCAAGTGATAAGCCTTGTTCTTGAATATCAGCACGGATGATAGCCCATGTCTCTTTGGGTGCATGTCCGTGATTGCCACCGCGAGTGGAAATGCGATGGGCATAATCCACAAAGCGTTGTGTTTTCTCACCGATCCACCCTATTGTATCTTGATACTGTTTTACATGTTCAGGGGCAGTAATTTCGACGCGCCATGCATTTTCAGTCTTTTGATAGAATTTTGACACAATTCCAAATCTTACAAAAGCATGGTGCAAATCTGATGCTAGCTGGAGTGACGCAACACAAAACTCGATCACAGGCTCCTCTGATGAGCTTCGAGGATAAATACTTCCGTCGCAACTCATAAGAGCACGGATAAATTCTGCCAAGTAGCGGCGACTCCATTTCCATACACATGCTGGGAAAAACTTATCTTTTGCCAGTTTTCCCATCAATCCCAGTTCTTTTAGCCATACCGTCACAGGGTTCTTCGGCATTCCTGAGAAGCCATACTGGCTTCGGATACTGCTAGACTGTGCCACCGCATAATCAATACCATATTGTTTGATAGCGCAAGCTGGAAAATGAGTCGCGATGATATGCTTAAAATCCTCTACGATGACAGGATCGGTATTCGTGAACGTGGGTGATGTACGTGTAAGTCCGCCTTCGGCAATGAAGTAGGCAAGAAGTCTTACTTTATCAAGAGGTAAACTTTCATCTGTACCAAAACATTCAACTTTTGTTGGTATAGCAATATGATCCCCTACTTGCAAATCATGTAGAGGTTTCCATCCCTGCACGGTGAGGAAAGGATGATGCCCGGTTACTTCAACTACCCTTCCTAACCTTGTAGATATACGGTAACAAGGCTTGATGCCACTGTCAATCCAGTCGCTAATGTTTGTGACGCGGACTTTGCCTTCTTCAGAAATGCCGTGAATCTTTGGCAGACGGTGCTTTACACATTCTTCAATGGTAAGCCTCTCACCCGTTTCCGGGTCGTCTATCAGCGTCCAGGCTGGTAAGCACTTTCCAACTGCCGGTCTCGCAGCTAAAATAATTAGATCCGAGCGTTGCAGTCCGCCTGTGAGTCGGTCTAGGTCGGTGAACCCTGTGGGGACACCAACGATCGTGCCACGCCGCTCGTGCAACTGATCGAGTTTGGACATGTAGTCGGAGAGCAGGTCGCGGAGGGCGGAGAAGTCGGCACGGGCATGGCGCTGGCTAATGGCAAAGATAAGTTGTTCAGCTTTGTCCAGGGCAACACTGGCATCGCCTTCTTCATATGCTATGGCTGCGATCTGCCCCGCCGCATGAATTAGGCGACGCAAGATTGCAGTGCGCTCGACAATGCGCCCGTAGTACTCGACGTTCCCGCTGGTCGGTACTTGGTTAATAAGCGAAGTGATATAGCTGGCCCCACCCACTTCCTCTAATTTATTGGTACGCTCTAGTTCATCACAAATCGTAATATAGTCGGCTGGCTCATGTTGTTCATAAAGCTGTATTATTGTTTGGTAAATGATACGATGGGCATCACGATAGAAGTCTTCGGGCAGCAGGAAATCTGCCACTTGGACGATAGCCTCTGGATCGATAATAATACTGCCGAGTACGCCACACTCAGCCTCTATATTCTGTGGTAAGAGTTTTTCCATGCCTTTTGCTCCCCCAGCAGGGATGGATAGTCAAGTTCTATGCCTTGTGTCTCAGACGTAAAGAATATGATGCGACGCTGTCAAATCTCATGTGTACAACAGTGTAACCAATCCCGCGCTCAAAATCAAATGATCAAGATTGCTGAGAGGTGTGGGTATGTGGATATCTTGCCTTATCCTGTGAGCTTGAAAAGGGGCAGCTTATGTCACAATTTGGAGTTTTCCCCCACTTATCCACTACCATGGCCGAGTTATCCTCAGCTATCCACAGAGTTATCCACGAACTTATCCACCAAAAATTGGTTACGAAAGACAAAATTGGGTCGCATTTGTCTATCATCGAAGGGGGAATCCTAGGCTAGGTGACTCAGGACTTGACCCAGTTAGGTAAGAAGGGTATCATACACCAAACACACGCGAGTTCCTGTTGGTTGTGTAATAATGAAGGAGCGTCAATACATAGTTTATGCCAAAGACAAACAAACGTGCAGAAACAAGAAGAGCAGCTAAGATTGCCAAAGCTCATGCCACTGAGTTACCAGAATCACAGGTAAAAGATACGGAACGTCGTCGTTCCCCTAATTACAAGGCCCCCGCTCGTGGCATTGCCCGCTATCCCTGGGCCATAACGCTTGTTTTGCTGCTCATCGCAGCTGGTATCGGTGCCGCTTATATAAATCATGTCGGCCCATTTGCTCCGCCTAAACCAAAACCTCGTCCTACTACCAGCCAGTTACATGCTACAGCGACGGCCCAGGCTCGTGCTACGGCTATGACGGCAGCAAAGGCTAATGCTACAGCGCCGGCCCAAGCTGCTGCCTCACCCTGTGTCCAGGCAAGCACGCTGAGCCAGATTACCGATACCTCGTCTGCCCCGAGTGCCTCCGACATACAGAACATTACCCATACCTATAGTAAAGAGCCAGCCATGTCCGTTGACCAGCACAAGGTCTACTGCGCTGGTATTAACACGAACCGCGGTTTAATTGTTCTAGAACTCGACCCCAGTCTGGCTCCTCATACGGTGAATAACTTCGTTTACCTTGCCCAGCACCATTTCTACGATGGTCTGAAGTTCCATCGTATTCTTCCGGGAACTGTAATACAGGGTGGCGATCCTAAAGGGGACGGATCTGGAGGCCCCGGCTATAGCATTAATGATGAGCCTGTTAAAGGCGATTATACTGCTGGTACGATTGCTATGGCGAAGACTTCCGCTCCGAACTCTGCAGGGAGCCAGTTCTTTATCAATCTCAAGGATAATAGCACGACTTTCCCTAAAAATTACACCATCTTTGGACATGTCGTTCGAGGTTTGGATGTTGCGCAGAAGATTCAAGGGCCTGGCGATGATCCTTCTTCGAAGAACATTACAGCGGATGTTATGAACCATGTGATTGTGGTCCAGGCTCCATAGGGCAGTCTCACAGACAGAATATGCGTGTTACGCGACGGGCTTCACTACAGAATAAAAAACCGTAGTGAGGTCCCCTAATTCTTCTTTACATACATCGAAGAGCATGGAGAGGCATAGTAAGGTGACTCATACTCTATTAGTTTGCGCTTCGATTGCTTGATATGGCGAATGTATTCTCCTTAACAAGCACATAGTTAGTATCGAGGGTAGGCTGTAAGGTAAGTAGTGCCGCGATCCGTTGCACTACTTGAGCTAGGTAGCGTACTTCCTCAGCATATAGGGCACGCCCCAGTTTACTAACATGCCGATAGTCCAACCACTTTTTTATTACTGGATACCCTCCAATTGTAAAGGCCCATACATCTTGTGGGATATTGTCCCAGTAAGCTACCTCATTCCACCAAAGTCGACCAGTCTTATTACCATTCGATCCAACTCGTAATTCGTACTTTCCAATGCCACTATACCGAATATTCACTTTTAAATCCGCTTCAGTCAATTGCTCTCCATTGATACGTGTTGGCACTCCTAAAGAGCGGAGTTCGTTAGGAGTGCGAAATGTGATTTCGGGACGTTGTAGATTGGCAATTTGCATGCCAAGTAGAGCACTATCTTTCAACAACTCAGGAGTAGCCGGGATAGGGATGCGTGGCCAGTCCAATTCGATATTACCAGCATTTTCCTCTCGATAATGTGGAGTATTTAAAATTGCAACGATATGGTAAAACAGATCTTCCACGAGATTGGGATATTGGCCATACCTTTTCTCGAGCATTATTAAAAGTTCATCTCTGAAATTATGCCCTTTATCCCCTAGCATTGCTCCTTTGGGTTTCTCGTAAAGAGGAAAACAGCGTGCGCCTCCATCAACAAAATTCAAATCCATAAAATGTGCAACAACGACTCCATGGTCGTACAACCCAGACTTTCTTTGATGCCTGACAGCTTCAAGAAACAAGTTACCTGGAAAGACTTGCTTGAAGAGTTCCTCACGATTTCTATCAAGCAAGTTTGTCCTATCTTCCCAATAAAGCCAGCGATTATCAAACGGGCGATACGCTACTTGAATTAGATGATCTTCACGAAAGCAACTTTTTATTAATAGCTCGTGTCTTGTTGCTTTCGCGTCATATTGGCTTGCGTCTTGCATCAGCACAGGAACATATCTTGCAACTTCTTCATCGGTTAAGTTAGAATCGAAATAACGCAGCATACGCTCATGTAGGGATATACGATCAATTGATACAAGATCTGGATCACGAGAGGTTTTTACACCGGGGTAGTGGCGAGTAAATATTTGATCAAGAGTAGGCCATGAGAAGTAATCTTCGTCCATGCCTCTTGGAAGCAATACAAAGCGTGTTCCTATGTTGGGTGTCAGAGACTGATAGCAAGAATTCAGTTCAGAGGTAGACAGCAAAGAATCCTTTGCCAGTTGTTGTCGTTTTTCATATCCCTGTCCCCAGAGATCTCGATACAAGACCTCACAGTGATCAAATTGTTCTCCCGTTTTTACCATACATGTGATAGTAGTTGCAACAGTAATCCCAATCGAGCCAAGCCCCCTAACATATTCAAAAATGCTACGATCGGGCTTCCCGTCTGGCCCGCGGCTGCCTTTGAAAAGGCCTCCCCCATTTACATTATCGATCCAAATTCGATTAAATGTAGTTAATATACGTTCTCGCATAATAGGATGAGATAAGCCTCTGAGCCACGAGGAGTTACTAATGTACGATATAATACCGCGGCCAGCCCTTTCGGCGATCTGACGTTCTGCTAGACGAAAAAAACGCACATAAAGTTCATTAATTCCACGAGCCCGAATATTGAATTTTTCATTCAGCCCAATATAGTAGGGTGCAAGTAATTCTTGTTCCTCACCCTCAGCAACTCCTGCAGGACCACGGTAAGGAGGGTTGCCCAAAATAACTAAGATCTTAGCTTTATGTTTGACATTACTTGCAGCTTCAGCTTCACTCTTTAGCGCTGGAAACTCTGGCAATGCTAGCTGCTTGATTTCATCTGCATTCCATCCTGTCAATGAGTTGGTAAGGTATATACCCGCACGTTGTTGTGGAGTAAGTGGCGAGCCCTGATCCGCAAGCATTGTGGCAATTTGCATATGCGCTACAACAAATGGCGCAGGCAAAATTTCAAAGCCAAATACGCGCTCTGTCGCAGCCTTGCGAAGTTCGATACCACGCATTGCACCCATGCCGTACTCTTGTAGTTTAGTGTTAATTACATGTAATACCTCGAGGAGATAGCCACCAGTACCTGTGGCTGGATCAAGCACAATCACACGATCATCCGCAAGACCATCAGGAACGTCTAGTTCTTCTTTTAGTAGAGAATCAACACGAGCTACCTGATAACGAATAATTTCCCGTGGAGTGTACCAGACACCTAGCTGTTCACGCAGTTTGGGATCGTAAGCTTCCAGAAAGGGCTCATAGAAATAGTTGACTGCATCTCCACTAAATGAGTCCGCAAACTTTTCCCATGAAGTGCGTCGCAATGTTGCTTCAGCCCATTCCAATGGTTTACGTATGTCAAACATTTCCAACTGACTTGGAATAGCTATTCGCTCGAATAGTTCACGCATTACAGGAAGACTTAGGTAGTCACCAGCTTCACGCCAACGAAATTGGTCATCAGTTGCATTACCGCGATTCCAAACAACCCATGCACTGAAAAGTCCGTAGAATAATGTTTGCACTAATGATGAGCGAAAGAAATGCTCACCTTCCTGATCTATGAAATGTAGTCCCAAAATCTCTGAAAGTGCTCTGCGAAGCGTTATTAGCGATTCTGTCGGTTGATATTCCAGACGCCTCAAAGTCTCACGAGCATAACGTGCCAGCGATTCAGCAAGATCTTTCGGTCGTGTAATAGTTGCGTCCCATGTTAACACGTTTACAAGAAAATCAGTAAGTCCGTCGTTATGGTGCTTGGCAAGAGTTTCCGGCAATGTCCGCCAGAACGTTTCCTCATCAGTTGCTAAGGTATAGCGCATGATCGGTTCAACTTGATTGTTTCTTCCAAAACGTACAAGAACAAAGTCACGCAGATTAGTTATAAGACAGAGGTTATACCCTTTGAGATAGCGTCTTACTTGGTCTGAGAGCATAATCTCTGTTACATCTTTTTTTGCTGGTTTAGCTTCAATTACTGCACGAATGTCATGTGTATTCTCGACTTGTAACGCATAATCAGGATGACCAGAATCTTGACTAGTGATGTCGTGTATAGCAACTACTTTGGGGGTCAATGTTGCACCCACAGTATCAAGTAGAGTAGCTAAGGCAGGATAATAGCTTCGTTCATCGGTAGCTATACCGCTTTCTTTAATCCTGCGTATATTTTTGAGGTAGGTAAGTAACGCTGTCATAGGGCGTAGTATACATGATTATGCTGTACATGTCATCAATTATAGGCCTTCTCATAGGTCACATCGTGCAACTAGTTCCTGTTGTCAAGCGAAGACTGCCCCTTGCATGTGCATCCCAAGAAAGTAACCTCATCCTCAATATACCACAATAGATTGTGAGATCCTACAACGTTTTAGCAAGACGCCCAGTGCGGTTTTTGCCAAGTACTTCTGTAGGCCTCTTGGGAAAAGCTTCTCCACTTACTGCAATGAGTCAATCTGCTGAGAGAGTCGTTTGGCTGGAATGAAGGAGTATCCAAAGCCAAGCACTCCTATGATAGAAGTAATTCATGATTTTGTTTCTACTCCGATTTTTTCTTGTGACTGTTTACTTTTGTCATTCGTTACACACAATGGGCATTATTTTTCAATATGCTCCTTTGTATTTTATAAAGTGTCTCCCTATTTCACAGAAAGAGGTATCAAATGGGTGGTCACCCTCACAGCAGTTCTTCTAATGTAGGGCGCAGCCAGGCAGATCAGCAAGTACGCGATGGAGATCTCTACTCTGCTATGGGTAATATCTCAGGCGGTATTATGAGGTTCAACATTAGTGGCTACGATCAGACACCAGATGTTGGCCCTGTCGGGGTGCAGCAGAAAAAAGACAGCCATCGTGTCCCACGGAATAACTATGGCGATCAAGTTGCTCCTGATGTAAAAGGCAACAGCAGCTCTCCTATCAATAGTCGGAAGTCAGCGAAAGCCTAGTTATTTGAGCAATTACTGGCCAAGCGCTTGATAGCCAAAGACTAGAGTTCCTTCACAACTCCAGAGGAGAGAAATTGAGCTGCTTCTCGGTAGAGTTTGTGCTTGACGACAGGACTCTAGAGTCCATTTAGATACATCATTGTAAACCTTTGTCAAACGTCTCTGATGTAAAAGATGATGTCAGAGTTGAGCATAAAAAACACCCAGGTTTGCTGCTTTGTCAGTGGTTCTCCTGGGTGGTCTTTTGTCGGTTTTCTATTGGGTCAGAAGATTTTAAGTCTCTTCACGTCAAGATTTATCTTCTCGGGCGGTTTGATCCGCTTTCCTATTTGTTCAACACAGGAGATTTGGTGAGTGTGATTGCTCGTATGCTCAGCTTCGATGGGTTGGAAGATAATATGCATGTTTTCCATATTGCTTCTTCTTTCCATCAAGTTTGTACTCGCAGACTAGCATGCTTCTTGCGCCTTTCTTGAATATAGATATATTATATCACATATGTTAATATAAAAATATTCATAATACAATTGAGATAAATAAATACTCTTTCATAGAAATAGGACCCCATTGCCCAAGCCCCAAACAAGGGAGGCCCACCGTGCCCCCTTTGGGGGTTCATCTCCTGGCTAAAGCCGAGGGGCTTTCTGGGCCGAGGGTTGTAAAGAGAATAATTCTCAACTAGTATGTCATAAATTGTTACCCCTTAATCCTATTTGCATGTAAACATATTTGTGGTACACTTGTAACTTGAGAAGCAACTTTAATAGCTTCCACTGCGTTATATGCATCATATATTCCAAAGTTCTTAGGTGTTTCAAGTTTCTTGTTCAAATCAACGTCTTTAGTTGTTGAATAAACTTGTGTTATTTTATACCTGCTCATAGTCATGTATCCTTTTCTAAAAACTTCTGTCATATATGAAACTAAGATCGCTTAGAATGTGACAACCTTCAAAAATCTTATCTTTACCTGTCTTATCATCATGTACACGTATCATGGCTACCATTCGTCTGTTTAGGTTGATCATGGAACCTCTTGCAGCATACTCATGTGATGCCTCGTCGATGCTTCCAATACTCTTTCCGTTGTACTCAATCGTGTAGTTAGACATTATTTTGCCCCTTTTCTTGTTTCTTCTCTTCTTCTGTACGATAAATACGGTCAATTGCCACTATAACAAGTTGTGTTATAGTCATACCAGTACGCTCTAAAAGTACCTTAATCTGTTTTTCCGTGTGATCCGGCAAGCGTACATTTAAATGATAGGTCATACACCTATCTCCTTTCACATGTCTACAATAATTGTAGCATATTGCAACATTATATAGAAGAGAGGAAATAGTACTATCCTGAAAGTAAGCAAAATAATCTCCCTGTTATTTCTACGTTCCTGGACTAATGCAGTAATCAATTGACCGACATGATTTACTCGTGTATACTCCCTCACATATAAGGAGCATGTAGGAACCAAGTAGCCATATTTTCACTTTAGAGAAAGAAAGTAAGAGCATAATTATGGAAGATGAAATGAGCGAGTCAAAAGGAAAAGCGCAGACAGTTAAGGCAAAACTGGCAAATGGAACTACTATTTTCGTTCAAGCGCAGCCAATAGGCAGTGAGGCTGCCGTTGGCTTGAAATCTGCCTCCTTCGAAAAGGTCATCAAGGCGATCGAGGGAGTTGCGCAATCCTTAACAGAGGCCTGGGAGAAGGCCAAACCAAGCAAAGCAAACGTCGAGTTTGACGTCGAATTCGCATGGGATTCAGGAGAGTTGCTTGCCATGTTCGTAGATGGCTCGGCCTCAGCAAGTATGAAGGTCACGCTTGAGTGGAATAGACCATCTTCTGACTGATCAATAGAAAGAGGGTAGCATGGATAGCCGTGAAGAGTTATTGGCACTTTTCCGCCGCTGTACTGCTCGCGTCTCTGATCCAGCGGATCGAGACGGGCATGGGACGGGCTTTTTCGTCGCCCCCAGCTTGTTGCTAACCTGTGCTCATGTTGTCAAAAGTGTTCGAAATCGTTTGGCCTCTGTGACTGTAGAGTGGAATGAACATTCATATACCGCTTCTATTGAGCAATGTCTTGACGAATCATATCCAGACCTTGCACTATTGAAAATCGCGAATATCGATAACCATCCCTGTGCCTATCTGAATGATGGGGTTGATCTGAACAACAGTTTGTACAGCTATGGTTACACTGATAACTATCGCGACGGAGACTCATCCACCTTTGTTAGTGAAGGGTGGACTGATCAGCAGAGGTTACTCCTGAAGCTAAAGGGTGGAGAGGTGAGGCATGGGTTGAGCGGGGCTCCGATCCTCAATTTGCGCACGGGTGGGGTTTGCGGAATGGTGAAGCTTACACGTGGAGTTGATACCTCTATGGGAGGCAGAGCAGTCCCGATAAGTACGATATTGCACGAGTTTCCCCAGTTGGTATCACTGCAAAAGAATTTCCACGAGGGCGATAAGAGTTGGCAACGGAGCCTCACTTCTCAACAAGTTCAATTGCTGAGTCAATCTGCTCCTGCCTCTGACACGATAGAAGTCTTCTACTTGTATGCAGATGTAGACAAAGATAAACGCCTCTTGGAGAGATTAGAAACTCATCTGGCCATTATGCAGCGCCAGGGTACGATCACCACATGGAACAAGAGTAGGATGAAGCCTGGAACGGATCTGGAGACAGAGGCCAATAAACACTTCGAACGTGCTCAGATCATTCTGCTGATGGCCAGTTCCGATTTCATTGCCTCCCATTATCGGGATAGTTCTGAAGTTGAGCGTGCTCTCTCCAGACGAGCATCTGGTGCTATCGTGATTCCTGTCATTCTGCGATCGTGTGACTGGAAATCTTCACCATTTGGAATGCTTCAGCCTTTACCACTTAACGGCCGTCCAATAGCCAGCTGGTCGGATGAGGACGAGGCGCTTTTGCAGGTGGCCCAGGGTATCAGAGCAGTTGTTAGTAGGGTGTAGGTTGAAGAATGCACAGAGTTAGAATGGGGCTGAGTAAATGAAGGAGTACTCATCCATGCCAAAAAGCAGTATCCTCTCACAGATAGAAGCAATGTCTCCTGATCGATTCAAACAACTATGCCAGAAAATCGTTGTCGGTCTGGGATTTGCACACGCTAGGGAATTTTCCCTTTCAGAGATACCAGTAGCCTTCCAAGAGACAATTGAGCGTACATCAACAGATGGAATGTTTCGTACAAAAGAATCCTGGCTATTAGCATTCGCCCGTCTAGGTACCCAGCCCATTGTCAGTGCATTAGAAGTGATTGTACAGACAGCTCAAGCAACCAGAATGCAAAATGTACTTGTTGTCGCTTTTGGTAACATAGACTCAGGTGTTGTTGAAAAATATCATGCATATGCCAGAAACGCAGGACTCAGAAGTGCTTTACTGACTGCTAACTTTGCCAAGATACTAGCACAGGACTATGCACAACACATGTTCAAGCCAACTGAGAAAAGCACTTTTTCCTTCGCGGAATTGCGTGGTCGCATGAAACAGCAAGCTCAAGAAGCGACTTGGCGTAAGCAATTTGTTTCAGTGACAGCCCTACCTATTCGCGTAAACAAAATTCGCCGCAAAGATCTTGGAGAGAAGACAAAAGAAACGACTGAGAGCGACCAGAATATCCTAGATGAGGCAGATCTGTTTGGAGCCATCCATAAAACTCAATCTTTTCTGTTGCTAGGAGATCCTGGCGCAGGCAAAACAACATGTTTACAGGAGCTGGCAGAGGAATTGGCAAACGTGGGTGGCCGAACCCCCGTCTTTTTGCCACTCAACCGCTACGAAGGGAACCTCTTAAGGGATCTAGGAGAGGCTTTATGTGGGGAGACAGACATATTATCTGAGCAAGAAGTTGAAGATCTTCTTTCCTCTGGAGCATTGACTGTAATCCTGGATGGCGTGAATGAAGTACAATCACAGACATTACAGCCCGAGTTGATAAAGCAAATTAATGCTCTAACGAGTCCAGAAGCTCCGACTGCCCGTTCACATTGGGTAGTCTCTAGCAGAAGATATGATTATGACTACGTGCCGCAACTTGTTCACCTTGATAAACATACTTGGGAACTGTTACCGCTAACCTCTGACTTAATTTACGACTTCCTGAGGAAGAGTCTGGGAGAGAAAGAAGGAAAGGCTGCCTATGCCAGCCTTGGCTCGTCCATGAGAGAAGTTTGTAGCAACCCTCTTCTGCTCAATATGTTACTCTATGTGCGCAATGAGAGGGGTACACTTTCCGCCAATCGGGGTACTCTTTATCATCAGTTTATCGATTTGCTGCTACACAGAGGAGAAAGGCTTCCCAATTACCAAAGAAACTTGGTAGATCTATCAAAACTCATTGGCTATAACCACACGATGACTATAGATGAATACTGTCGCTTAACATACTCAGCCCTGTCCGACCTTGCAAATGAAATGCAAGAGAAGGGTACAATAACTATTGGATTGGCTGAGCTGTTTCACATATTTGAGCGAAATACTACCCTCGCTACAGGAATAAATCCTGAAGAAGCTGCAAAGGCACTCCACAATAGTTTATTAATTCGTGGTATTTTGAAGTTTGCAACAGGCAAAACCACATTTTTTCATCATACCTTCCAGGAATATTTTCATGCTGAAAAACTAAAAGAAGTACCTCTGGAAATGTTAATCAGAACTGGAGGAGTATCAGCAGCAATACACGAAACTCTAGTTTTTATGGCGAGCACCCTTGATTCGCCTGACAAGTTGCAAGCTCTGATTAATCGTGTCTTAGACTATGGGAATGATGTTTCTCTAGCAGATGCTATTAGACGAAACGCCAGTATCCCTATAGATGAGGAAACACTACACAAAATTGCTCTAGCACTGTGGCGAAGAATAGCATGGGTAGAGAGCATATATATAGGTGCCAACAAACGCTTTGCACAAATGTTCATGCACATGGCCACCGATCTTGGTCAGTCTGCAGAGCAGTTATTGCGAGCCATTCTTGATCCCCTAGACGAGAAAGTTCTTATTGCTAAACAGCTCAAGCTTTACCAGGAATTAGGAGATACCTCGGCTCAACAACGACTATTGGACACTATAGATTTACTGCATGGTGAAGATATCTCTGATGATCTGCTGTTTCGCATGGCAGTTGCTGCCGATGGTCAGAAAGCTATAGAGCTATATACACAATACATAGAGCGATATCCAAATAACTCTGCAGCCTATGGCAATCGTGCACTTGCTTACGAAAATCTGGAAAACAGGGAAAAAGCAGAAAAGGATTATAAACAGTCTATCGCTTTAGCCCCAGATAGGCCTCTAAGTCGTACTAATTACGCAATCTTTCTTCTCCAACATAACAGAGAAGAACAAGCTCTGGAAGAATTAATAATTGCTGTTAAAAGCGATAAGAGATATTATCAGGCACATTTTGAACTGGGCAAGCTTCTGGAAGCAAAAGACCCGTCTGAAGCCCTCTTTCACCTAGAAGAGGCCACTAAACTCGCTCCAGATCCTGATCGACAAACCAAATATCTCCAAAGACTACTCAAGATACAAGAAAAGCTGGGCCGATTTGCAGGAGCAATGATATCAATTAGACGTTTAATTGATCTGAATCCTACTTCATCTCAAGTAAGCGAGTGGAAGCAGCATTTTGCTCGCCTGCGTCAAGCCTATGGTGAACAAGTACAGAAGCATAGGGCAGAAAGTGGAGAGGCTTCACTATCTTTACTCTCTCGAACTGTACTTCGCATGGCAGGCTGGGATATTGACCATGCGGGACTGCAATGGCTTCAGGCTGTCAGTGATAGCCCTGGACGGATTTCTACTCTGTCGGTACTCTTGCTAGATGTCCCACATTTGACTGGACCGCTTGTCCAAGAGAGAATCACTGCACTAGAGAACGAGGAGAGAGCCATAAAAAGCATAGTCGTATTTACAGCTGCTGAGATGGTAGACCGCGAAGCCCGTATTTATCTAGCACAATGCCAATATCATCTTGCCTTCATTACAGCCGTTGAGTTGCGTGAAGCTATGATAAAAGGTGAGCGGAGTTGCTATCAACTCCTTACCAATGCGCTTAGCCGTGCCTCTGTACATGACAATGCTTTTAGGTATACACAATTAGTCCAGGAAAGTTCTGAGTTTTTCGGACGTGAGCACCAGAAGGATAAATTCACCTCTTTCATTCTTCGACATGAAATTGTAGGTCTCTATGGCATTCACAAGATAGGAAAGTCAAGTTTCCTGCGGCAGATACGCCAGCATCTGACTGTCTACGAGCGCAACATCACGCCCATCTGGGTAGAGATGAGTGCAGCTATAAAGCATCCAGCCGATCTGTACCGTAAGATACTCGGGGAATTATACGGTGAGACTGGTAGATCTCAGGGACAGATGCTATCGGCAGAGCAGTTTCAGCAAAAACTCTATGCTTTCCATAAGGGCAGGCAGTCTCACTACACTGGACACCAGATATTACTGATCCTGGACGAGTACCCCTATCTCATTCCCGGAAGATCGGGAGAGCAAGGAATTACAGATTATATGGAAGTTCTGGGGCTTTTTAAGGTTTTGTCTCAAGAAGGATGGTTTAATCTTCTGCCATGTGGGCGTACTACTGCTCTCAGCCGTGTATCTCGCTGGCCAGAGGGCGAAAATCCATTCATCGGTATGCTCCAAGAGCAATTTTTAGAACCCTTGACCAGGAACGAGGTAGAAGAGTTGGTGAAGGTGCTCGGGTATAAGACAGGACTGGAGTTCAGGGATGAGGCAATAGAAAGAATGTGGATACTGGCAGGAGGTCACCCTTTTTTTACGCGAACACTGGGAAGCTGGGTACATCAAAAGTTATCCAGATCTGCTAAAAATGCTATTACCTCTGTAACTGAGGCTGTAGTAGATGAGGCGGTTGAGGTATTTTTGCGCTCGGGCTCTAGCTCTGAAATAGCTTTGTTGCAAAAGATATATCGTGAAGAGCTAGAAGATGAGGAGCACAGGATTGTCAAAATTCTCGCGCAGTCTGATCGTCCTTTGCCTCCTATTGCGCTAATTCCTGATAATGCGTCTAAAGAAGATCGTTATAGAGTCCGTATGGCTGTAGAGAATCTGCTGGCAACCAGCGTGCTCCAGAGGGATGAGCAGAAACGTTTGAGCCATCGCTACGAATTGCTACGCAGGGTTATTGTGCAAGATATGGAGGAAGCTAGCCTGTATGGTGAGGATGATCTATAAGGGGACCAGTAAATCCAACTCTATTTTTGTATGCAAGGCATTCTACTTTAGATATACTGATCCCTATAAATAGAAATAAGGTACTTCGGGAGTAGCTATGTCATTCTCTAATAGGTTGTATCCTAAAAAGATTCCCTATGATCACCGACAGCCTGCAAATGATGAGGTGTTTGTTGGTCGTAATCAAATAGTAGACCAGATCCTAGATGGGTTACGCTTTGGCCATTCATACGGATTGGTTGGCGAAGCTGGTATGGGGAAAACCAGTATCCTTTTTGCTCTCAAAAGAAGAATAGTGTATGGCTTGTTCAAAGAGACTATGCCAGTAGCCTATATCAGCTTAGATGAACGTTATTTGAGGCACACGAGAGGAATCGTCGAGGCCATTGTATCGGGCTTCATAGATGCTCTGGCTACGCAGTGTGGACTGGTAGTTGCCTCTCCTGAACGCGACAGATTGGTTAAAGAAGCACGCCAGGGAAGGCTGGAAGAGCTCTTGCGTACCCTTTCAGACTGGTATTACAAGCAGCGACATCATTCATGTCGACTGGTCGTTTTGCTGGATGACCTACATCGAGGGCTGGGTTATGATGCACTGGGCGAGACAGTTTCCATGCTGAGACCTCTGGTTTCGTCAAGCGATATGGCGATTAATATATCTCTAGTGCTCTCAGGTGAACTACCCCTGGAGCAGGAGTTCAGGAAAGATGTTTCCTCTCTCAGAGCATTATTATCTGATACGAGAGTATTGACACCGCTATTGCCTAACGATGTAGATACACTCGTAGAGTTAGCGAAGGTTGACGGCTGGTCAGTAGAGGCAGGATCTGAAGAAGCTGCATTTACATTTACTAATGGATATCCATTTAAGCTACACTACTATCTTTTCAATGCCCTGAGTCGATATCAGCGAATTAGCCAGTCAGTGCTTCAACAGATACACGCAGACCCACACACCAAGAACTATTTAGATACGGTACTGAAACTCATTCCATCTCAATCAAAACAGGGAAAAGCTATTCATCTCTTCTACTCCTACGCTGATAGTGACCAAAGTTGGTTAGAACGGTTTGAAAAACATTTCTCCTATTTGAGGAGAGAAAGATATATTCAAGACTGGCATGCAGGGAATTTAGAGGGAGGCGATGAGCCCGAAGAACAGATTTCTAAGCATCTTAGACGGGCAGACATTATTCTGCTACTGATCAGCCCGGATTATATGAGTTCGGATGACCTCGCCTGCCAAGCACAGGTGGCAATGAAGCGGCATCAGGCTAATGATGCTGTTGTCATTCCCATCCTTCTTCGCCCTATAGCCAATTGGAAAAAAGATTTATATGGTACATTACAGGCTCTTCCCAGAGATGGGAGATGGATCAGTGGGCATGCAGATTCTGACCAGCTACTTACAGAGATTGCCGAAGAGATCAGTACTATAGTCGCAAGGCTTAGGGAATAAATATTATATGAAATATGAGTTAAATCTCTTCTAAAATATCATAACTGCTGATATTGACATGATATATCTATAAATTGTAATCTAATCCATAGATAGTACAATTTAAACTGTACTGTCTTACCTATATTGAAGAGTAGCGCGTTTCAAAATAGGAGAAAGGTTGTTCTTCATGAAGACGCTTGTTGCAAGCGCACCAAAGAGTGGCTTTGACCTTCGGACTCAAGGCGTATCAGAGTGGCCCATTGATGCTGTCGAGTTGACCGACGAGGATCTCGAAAACGTCAGTGGCTCCTTCTTTGGCTTTGGAGGCTTCTCCCCATTTGGCTTTGGAGGCTTCTCCCCATTTGGCTTTGGACGATTTGGCTTTGGAGGCTTGGGCTTTGGAGGTTTCTCCCCATTTGGCTTTGGAGGCTTTGGCTTTGGACCAAGTATTGCCGTTAATCAGTTTGCTTTTGCAGGAGGGGGTTGGTGGTAATCGAAACCACTATGCAAGGCTGTTTTTGAAGGGCCCTGTAGTGGCTTGTAGCTGTCTTAGTAGAAGGTCAGAAGGTTAGTTGCGCATTTCTTTAGTTTGGTGATATGCTAGAACATGCCAATTGGCAGACCCAACTCTATTGTAGAAAAAACGGGCGATCCTTACGATCGCCCTCTCATTTTGAGAGGAGATATTTCTTGGCCAGACAATATCCAAATCCGCCCGCGATGCAAATCAATCAGAATAAGAAATACATAGCGATTCTGCATACGGTCAAAGGCGATATCAAGATTGAGCTGTTTGCCGCCCAGGCGCCAATTACGGTGAACAATTTTGTTTTCCTGGCTCGCGACGGTTTTTATAATGAAACGACTTTCCACCGTGTGATTGGTGGCTTCATGGTCCAAGGTGGTGATCCAACCGCTACGGGCACGGGTGGCCCAGGCTATCGCTTTAATGACGAGCGTAGTGCGCTTGAAATTCCGCATGATCGCGAAGGTATCCTGTCGATGGCAAATGCAGGTCCCAATACCAACGGCTCACAATTCTTTATCACCTATGGTCCTACACCACACCTGAATGGTAAACACGGAGTCTTTGGCCGCGTCATCGAGGGGATGGATGTTCTGCGATCCATTCGTGAGCGCGATCCACAGCGTGACCGCAATCCTGGTGATGCTCTTATCAGCGTTGATATCATTGAGAGTTAGTTTCTCGAACATTTTGCTGATAAACAAGCCTCATACTGTATAAAAACAGTATGAGGCTTGTTTCTATGGAGTATTACGACTGCGCTGAGATAGAATGATGCGCTGATCAATCGGTGAGGGAGGGAGCAAAGATCACTCTGCCTAGCGCAACTAGCCCCCAAGCTATCAATGCATATATGAGCATTGCGATCAGGGTTGAGACTTCAAAAACACTGGTACGACCGACGGACTGATCATTAAAAATACCATTAAAGGGATAAACAAACACGTGGCTCAGGTTGTATAGCAATGTCACGAAGACGCTGTCCTGGTTCGCGCCCAGAAGCCGGAAAACGAAACGCAGTGCCATGATCACTTCCAGCACGCCTAGCACAAAGTAGACAACTCTTGTGATCCAATAGCGCATATTGGCTCGCATCAGGTTTTTATCTTCAACAGATTCGGCGTGACTTTCAGCCTGTTGTCCGCCACTATAATATGCTTGCTGGTTCGCTCCATACATGACTCTGGGGTCCTGAACAGTAGGATCGTTAGGATTGGGTGGATAAGGTCGATTGCTCATCTGTTTTCCTCCTTAAATAAAGGAACTCTGCTTGGTCTCATTCTGTAACAGTCTTGGCCAAAACTGATCTCTAAGGTATTACTCCTCAGGTGCCAATACCGCTTCAAGGTATCCAAATGTTCTTATAAGCTATCGAGGCAATTCAAGTGTCTGGATGCCTTGATAGCTTTGATGAGACCGAGCCTCAGCACCACTTAAGTCTTCGGGCTATTCTCTGGAAGCAAAGAGCCAGGGAGCTTCTTGCCTACGACGAGCCTCATAGGCTGCGATCTCGTCGGCATGGGAAAGCGTCCAGCCAATGTTGTCCAGGCCCTTGAGCAATGCCTGCTTACGGAACTGATCAATCTCAAAGTTCAGGACACGCCCGTCAGGTGTCGTCACGGTCTGCGTCGCCAGATCTACACTTAAGCTATAGCCTTGAGTGGACTCGGTTTCAGCTATCAGTTCTCGCACAGTCGCTTCCTCAAAGGTGATCGGCAAGATACCATTGTTAAAACAGTTGTTGTAGAAGATGTTGGCGAAGCTGGGAGCGACGATGCAGCGGAAGCCATATTCGCGGATAGCCCAGGGGGCATGTTCGCGCGACGATCCGCAACCAAAGTTATCACCCGCTAGCAGGATACTGGCTCCCTGATAACGTGGCAGGTTGAGTACAAAATCAGGATTGGGCGATCCATCCAACTGGAAGCGCCAGTTTGCAAAAAGCGCATTACCAAAGCCTGTACGTTTAATCGATTTGAGGAAGCGAGCGGGTATAATTTCGTCGGTATTCACGTTCGTCCGGTCCAGTGGTAGCACCAGACCGGTATGTGTTGTAAAAGGTTCCATTTTCTCCTCACTGCAAGTCGCGGATATCTACAAAATGACCAGTGATAGCAGCGGCGGCAGCCATAGCGGGGCTGACCAGATGAGTACGTCCACCGCGTCCCTGGCGACCCTCAAAATTGCGGTTGCTGGTTGAGGCACAGCGCTCGCCTTCGCTAAGCCGATCGCCATTCATGGCGATACACATGCTGCAGCCAGCTTCACGCCATTCAAAACCCGCATGGCGGAAGATGTCTGCGAGGCCCTCTTCTTCAGCCATGCGGCGTACACGCATCGAACCGGGGACCACAATGGCGTGCACGTCTGATGCGACATGTTTGCCCTTGATGTACTGAGCAGCCATACGCAGATCTTCAAGGCGTGAGTTGGTGCAGGAACCGATAAAGACTGTATCAATCTTGATGTCCTGGATTCTCTGGCCCGGCTGCAATCCCATATACTCTAGTGCACGCTCGTAGCTTTTGCGCTTGACTGGATCTTTCTCCTTAGCGGGATCGGGAACACTACCAGTGACATCAGTGACCATGCCAGGATTGGTACCCCAGGTTACCTGCGGGCGCAACCCTTCCACATTGATTTCGTAGACTGCGTCGAAGTGTGCATCGGGGTCACTAGGCAGTTGACGCCATGCCGCAACGGCCTGATCGAAGAGTTCTCCCTTGGGAGCAAAGGGACGTCCCTTGATATATGCAAAGGTGGTCTCGTCGGGAGCCACCATGCCAGCTCTCGCCCCAGCTTCGATTGCCATGTTGCAAAGGGTCATGCGCCCTTCCATAGAAAGGTTGTGCACGGTTGAACCACTAAACTCGATCACGTGGTCGGTACCAACACCCGTTCCCAGTTTACCAATGACGGCTAGTGCCATATCTTTGGCAGTCACACCTGCATCCAGCGTGCCTTCGATGCGGATATTCATCGTCTTCGGTTTCGTCTGCAAGAGGCACTGTGTTGCCAGTACATGCTCTACCTCACTCGTGCCGATCCCGATAGCGAATACACCAAGTGCACCGTGTGTTGAAGTATGCGAGTCGCCACAAACCAGTGTCATACCAGGAAGAGTAATTCCAAGTTCGGGTCCAATAACATGAACAATACCCTGATTAGTATTTTGCATATCATAGAGCATCAAACCAAAACCATGAGCATTCTGCTCCATTGTTGTGATAGATAAGCTGCTCTCTTGATCTACAACATCGAGCATATGCCGTCCATTCACAGTGGGCACGTTATGATCAAGGACGGCAACAGTAGCATCGGTGCGGCGTACAGGACGCTCGGCAGTTTTAAGACCTGCAAAGGCCTGAGGGGATGTGACCTCGTGAACTAGATGGCGGTCAATGTAAAGAATGGTAGATTCTCCGGGAATAGAGCGCACGACGTGGGCATCCCAGATTTTGTCAAACATCGTCTTTGGCTGACAATGTTCTGTGTGTTGTGTTGTGCTCATGCACACCTCTCTTTGTCGTAACCTGATTTTTTTATTGAATCTATTATAAAGTTTGCTACCAAATTGACAGCAAACTGTGGGTAGCCAGTCTTTACCCATGTTGAGAATGCTTCGCGTAGAGCCAGCGGGCGCAACACCCAAAGGGCGCACGGTGAATTGCCGCCCGTCATTCCCCTACACGAATCTATTGCCCGCTCCCATATGTTTCGGTGATCTTCCATCTGTGCAGAACTTTGACGTGTACCCTTCAAGCACTTTGTCGGTGTATTGATTATTTTAATATATTATAATACTACAGGCTGCAAGTGAGTAGGTCTATGTACTAACTTCTTATGCAGCCATGTCGGTACTTTGTTGACTCGTGAATTCTCCTTGTACCGAATTGAAGATTAGCAGAACGAGGGAAATAGTAAGTATATGTCAAATAGTCGCTATAGCTTGACCAATTTCTAGGAATTGCAGATATTCATACGGTATGGTACTCTTCCTAAAAGACCAGCGCGATGACCAAGTACGTGGGAAGAAATTGACAGAAACGAGGTAGAACTATGAGAGGTGACCAACTCAATGCAGCGATTGAGGCAGCAGAAAAGCTCTCTCTCAAAAACCAAGATATGATAGCCAAGGAAATTCTCAAGAGGATAAAAGATATGGAGTGGGAAGAAACACTTACTAGTCCCGAGTCTCTTGCTGATAGCGAAAAGGTACTCGCAGAAATAGAGAGGGATATAACTACAGGGAACACAAAAAAATATCTTACGGTGGATGATCTTGAAAAGTACCTTTAAGGAACCAGATTTGGTAGTGGGTTAATCTGGGAGGATGATCCTCCTTCATATGAGAGTATAATCCAGGATCAGTACGGGCCAGCTATGGAGCATTCTCGTCTGCCAAATCATCTTTAATATATGGATATGAAAGATGCTCTTTAAATATAGAATGTGAAATAATTCCAGTTATTGGGGAAGATTGCTTGTCTAGCTCGTCTGCAGTGCTCTGTAAGTGCAGATGCATTTCTAGTGCATCTCCGGCTTTGAAAACCTTCTGAACATCCTTAGACCATTTTTTAGACCATTTTTCAAATTCCTTTCTTACATTCTCTACATTCTCTAATTGAAGATGCGTTTGTGATTTGAACATATTTTCCTTAAATTCCTCTATCCAATCATTAGGTTTCTTGAAGACCTCGGCATTAGCTAGCCTACGCTGCCTGTCAGCTATCTTTAATTGTACTATGAGTTCCTGTGGTGTGCAGCCTATAATCTCCTGACACTTATTTGGGATGTGTTCACATTCCTTTCCAAATCGAAAAAGCTGATTATAATGTTTATCGAGTTTTTGATTTGCCTCTGCATATTTATCCACATAATATCCTAATAATGCTAGAGCTTTTAATTTATTATTATGCATTTTAATTGGATAAACAATATTCGTTACCTTTAGATTATTATCAGGTTTTTGCAATTCATGAAGAACACCGTCGCGAATCGGAGAACGCTTGTCGTTAATTTTTTCGATCAGTCCCTTAATTTGCTCCTTTTGCGACTTCCCAAAATATGGAAAATTAGGATCATCTAGCTTTTTATCAATCCGTTCGATACGTTCAGAAATTTCATCATCTAGCTTCTTTGCAACGTCTTCCGTATACATACGCTCTTCATAAATTTGAAGCTGACTAGCAAGGCGCTTGAAGCTTTTTGATACATTATTACTATTTTCAATGATTTGCTCTACATACTTTATCTCTTTCTCAAAACTCTCTTGTGAGCGACCCAGAAACTGCTTAGATAGATGTGCAAGTAAACGAAGGTTGTCACAGCGTTCTCGAATGTTTGCTTGATACACTCTCTTTTCAAGTTCTCCAAAATTTTCAATAAGACGATTATTAACGCCTCTCCGTTCAGCATGTGTCTTTAGGCCTTCAATTATCCTCTTAATATGCCCATCTGGGCAGCCGGTAAGCTGCTCATATCGATCTATATACGGTAAAAGATGTTCACAACGTTTTTGAATATTTTGCTGTGAATCGCTTCTTTTCAATCGATCGAAGTTCCGCCTTGTAAAATCTCGCAGCCCATCTCTTAGATTACTTTGATGAGAACTTGTATCACGTCTCCGCTGAAATTGTTCCATTATCAAATCTCCTGTCATGAGTTTAGGATGACTCAGAAAGTCAATCCTTGGTCCCTCAAAACGAGTAACTCTACCCAATGTGTCGCATCCTGTCTAGAGGGAAAGAGGGACAGCTCTGATTTGCGACTGATCGATCTCCTTCTCTAGACCTCTTTCTGAGTTTTGTCATTATTTTCCTCTTCTGTATGATGAATATGGATCTAGTGACACATATGCTATACTTCACCTCATCGTACATTGACAACGGAGGAGGTTTTCTTAATCATCCAAAGTGGTGCTCTTCTTGCTCTCTTGCTCCCAGGAGTACTGGATGCCAGAGTTGGTTACTGTTACTACTACTAATGATAGCCAAGATATGTAAGGATGTCTAGTCAAATAGAGGGACAGTATTTTTGTGTTGAGCTGTCCCTGGCGGAAATCTGGCCTATCAAGCTCAGACACGTAAGGCATATGAGCAAGCATTATCCAGATGTGGCAATAAAGAGATAGCAGAAGCGATAGCGGATCCATAGAGAAGACAAGGGCAAGAGAGAAATGTGGAAATGAGCCAAGCCGATTAGTCATGTAAAAGTAAAAAGAGAGAAAAATTCATTATATAGCAAAATTCATAAAAATCTCTCAATTACTGTATGACAATTTTTAAGGTAAAACGGCTAAACACACAAGCCCTTGAGCCTTAGTGGCAACTCTAGTGTTTTTTCTGTTTTTCTGCTATGATTGCAATGTGATAATTGATGCGATGAGGTAAGGTCACATGACAACAATTGAACTACGAGGCCGTGACCTCGTCATCACTCCCCCGACGGAGTGGCAGCAGTTACCTCTGGCCGAATTGCTAACCATGCTCTTCGGGCCATACTTGCCTGTTGATGTGTCGGGTGACATGGCTCAGGATAAGCGCGGACACTTCTTGCGCACCAAGCCAATTTACTTCAGTGCGGTGAAGCAGGCTTTCAGCCTGCAACAAACGCCTTTTATGGTCAGTTTTGAAGAACGGCCCGTTCTGCCCTTTACAACGACTCTGGCAATGGAGCCACGCCCCTATCAACAGGAGGCATTGACCGGGTGGCTCGCTGAAGGGAACGCAGGCCTAGTAGTACTGCCAACTGGTGCAGGTAAGACGTTTGTGGCTGCCATGGCTATTCACGAGGCGGGACTGTGGACCCTCGCGGTCGTGCCAACAATTGACCTCTTACAGCAGTGGCGTGCCGCACTCGCAGCTGCACTTTCAATATCTGCAGATACCATTGGCGTTTTCGGCGGTGGCGAAAAAGACATGAAGCCGATTACGATCATTACCTATGATTCCGCTGCTCTCTATCCACGCGAACTGCATCGGTTTGGCCTGCTCATTTTCGACGAGTGTCATCATCTGCCAGCATCGACCTACCGTTTGATTGCAGAGAGTGCATTTACACCCTGGCGCCTGGGCCTGAGCGCAACACCCGAACGCACTGATATGGCCCATACCGATCTGGAGGAACTGATCGGTCCTGAGGTGTATCGTCGCTCACCTGCCGATTTGACCGAGGGACGCTATCTGGCCCAATATCAGGAAAAGCGCATTGATATTGCGCTCTCTAGCGAGGACGAAATACGCTATAGCGAGCAACGACGGATCTATCGTTCATTTTTACAGCATCGCCGTATAATTATGCGTGGGCCGGAAGATTTCCAGAAACTGATCTATCTGAGTGCCCGTGACTCTGAGGCACGTACTGCAATGCTGGCCTGGCGAGAGGCACGCAATATCGCGTTGAATGCACCTGCCAAATATGATGAGATTGAACGCCTCTTGCATTTGCATATGGGAGATCTGGTCATTCTCTTCTCGGAGAATAACGTTGTGGTTGATGAGGTTAGTCGCCGTTTTTGCTTGCCTAGCATTACCTATAAGACGCCTGCCGAGGAGCGGCGTATCATCCTGGAACGCTTCCGCAGCGGAGAATATAGTAAGCTGGTCACTGGCCGCGTGCTCAATGAAGGTGTCGACGTGCCAGATTGCCGCGTAGCAATTATTATCAGCGGCAATAGTACTAAACGGGAGTATATCCAGCGTTTGGGGCGTATTCTGCGTCCCAAGGAAGGGCATGCATTGCTGTATGAACTGATTACGAGTGGAACAACCGAAGAAGAAATAGCGAAGCGTCGCAAGTAGTTATCATTTCCTCTATTAGTTCATCCATTCGCCTGGCGCTCTATTGATGTGGATGCCTCCTTCGCGATTCCTGAGTGTCTTGCCATCTTCGGCAATGCGACTAGGCAGCTCTGACAGATTGATGCTATGCCAGTATGCTGCAGGGAACAAGCCAATGCCAATAGCTAGTGCTGCTGCAATTTCCGCTCGATTGATAGGAAGTTTTGGTGGCAAGGGATAGGGAATTTGCGATCTTGTGATCACACCAAAATAAAAGAGTATGGCGAAGGCAAAGATAGCCATTTCAACCACACAAACAGTGTAGTAGCTGATCACCTCTTTCTTGTGCCGTTTACGAAAGAAAAGTGCCAGTACGATATTCAAGAAACACAGGAAACCAGTAATCCACAGCGTGATAGCCATGACTTGTTTGGGATTAACTGGCCCTGCCAGCGGGCCTGCCATAGCTAGGCTTAGCAATGAACCAATAATCATTTTAGTCAACCGATACCTCCCCAAGAATACAAACCGCTAGGTACGTGTACAACGCAAGCCGTTTAGCTAGGAATGGGTCAGGATAAGGTTAGAGAATGCAATTTCTGCTCCAGCCTGATTGACCAGCATACCGATCTGACCGTGCTGGAACGAACCATCCGAAGCTGTGCCAACCTGTTTCCCATTTACCAGAAACGTAAAGTTACTTCCATTCGCCACAACTTTGATTGTATTGCTATTTGCCGCTCCCTGTCCAACATGGTATTCACTTCCAAAGGGTTGGTTCCAGAGCTTGGTCCAGGGATCAGATTGGCTGCTATCATACTTGCGGAACTGGTACTCCGCATTATTATTAGTGGGTTTTATCTCAAAGCAATAAAATGTTTGATTGTTCTGATCCTTTTGATTGTACCGCAGCACCAGGCCAAAAAGATTGAGTTTGTTAGAATCAGTAGTTGCGTCGTCACCTTTTACTTCATTGATCGTTATCGTATAGGTAAATGGTTCCGGCACGTCTTCATCTGGCAAGAGCGCAATTGCTAGATGATCTGGGCTGTTGTTGGCAATGTGATATGACCCATTCCCAAACCCGAAAGTGTGGTTATTGTAAGTGCCGACGGGCCAGTTATGAAAAGGTTGGTTCAGGGAGTCTGTCAGAATAATGTTGGCCTGAGCAGTTGCGGTGGCTCTCGCAGCTGCTGTGGCTGCCGCGTTAGGCGTAGCTTCGACCGCACTGCTAGTAGTCCGCGCTGAGTGAGTGCTGCTTGAGCGGGCTAGCAGGTAGATGCCGGAGCTCGAGAGGATCACCAGTAGAGTAACAAGCAGAATGACTATCTTCGTATTTTGGCTTAAACGACCGTTGGCTGCGTCCGAGGTAGATGATGCATTTGTATCAGGCGTTTGTTGTGGCAGCACAGGCAAAAGGCCAGTCACATACTGGCCCGGCTGGCCTGCTACCGGCACTTTGACAACCTTGACGGGCTGGGTGAGTTTTATCATTCCAGTCTGCCCATTGCCCTCGTTAACTGGAACCATCAGTGCCCCTGTAGTACACGGTTGAGGAGCTGCCCCGTTGGGTGTACCTGCAGCTCCGAATGGCGGCACCATAGAATTAAAGACTTCTGGTCCTGCAATCGTATCGAAGGGTCCGGGTGGTTTTACTGACATGGAGGGGTTATTAGGCACTCTTGTTTTGTGGACCATCTCAGGAGGTGAGGCTGGAGCAAGCGAAACTGGATTTTCCATTGCCCTTTCCTGGTTGGTGGAGGCCGCTTCAAGCTGTATCGCCTTGAGGGGAGACGATGTAGTCTTCACTGGCTGGGGTATCTCTTTTGCCGCCAACGTCGGGGTTAACCCTTTGCGTGGTGTTTCTTGGTTTTCTTCACCAAGGAGATTAGTTCTATGACTGAGGCGTGACCTGATTGGTCGTCGCTGTGTCGGCTGATTTTCTTTGACATCTGTTGCTGGTTGCTGTGCCAGCAATGATGGAGCCTGACGGGACCTAAATCCCAGGAGACCGGAAAATGAGGGAAGCGTCATACTGGTCTTCGCCACGATGTCATCCCTTGCCTGATCGTTGTTTGCTTGTGCCGAGAAAGCTGGGATGGAGGCTGCGGGTTTGGTACTTTTTTGCCCTTTTGGTTGCTCGGGCTGTTTTGTTGTTGCTGTTTCTGCAGCATTACGCCATACCGGATCGAACAAGCTGCGAGGACGATTTACTGTAGAGCGCTCACCGTTGGAGGCGTGAACAGCTCCAGTGCTCCCCGTGTCTAACATAACACCAGCAGTTGCTAAGGCCTGACGGAAGGCGCTAGCAAAATTCCGTGCATGGGGATAACGATTTTCAGGAAGTCTAGCCATTGCACGCAGTATCACCTGTTCAGCCGCAATGGGCAGATCTGGGCGGAGAATGCGAGGCGATGGTGGAGAATTATGTAAATGCTGGAGCGCCACTTTCATGGGAGTATCACCTGTAAATGGTACAGTACCGGTGACCATATGATAGACTAGGACGCCCAGAGAGTAGATATCCGCACGCGTATCTATCGCCTCACCACCAAGGACTTGCTCTGGCGACATATAATCCGGTGTGCCCATCGGCATGCCAAACTCTGAGAGAGGATTTGACGATATATGTCCCTCGGTTATAATTTTGACCAGACCGAAGTCGGTAAGCAACAGGCGCTTCTCAGGGGTAAGCAAGATATTGGCTGGTTTGATATCGCGGTGAATGACACCTCGTTCGTGAGCAAAATCGAGAGCTGAAGCCATCTGTTCCAGATAACTTACTACCTGGGTCAGAGGCAGTCTTCCCTCGCGCTCTAATTCATCACGTAATGTACCCCCGCTGATATAGGTCATCACCAAGTAGGCCAGCCCATCGCGTTCTCCATACTCATGCACAGGTACAATATTAGGATGCCCTAACAAAGCAGCAGCATCCGTCTCACGCCTGAACCGTTCCAGGAAAGCTGCATGCTGGCTTGGCTGCGATGTTGTCATTGGTAAGAGTACTTTAACAGCTACCTGACGCTTGGGGCGAGATTGTTGAGCCAGGAATACTGCGCCCACACCTCCTCGCCCTATAAGTTTCTCCAGCTTACAGGTGCCTAATACCATTCCACTCAATGCTTCTACGTTCATGAAAACTTTCCCCTTTTTGCCGTCGATGCTATCTTGTTCTGGTATGGCTCGTTTCATCACACCCCTGAATATTCCTCCTCCCTCACACTATACACGGACCTGTCCCTCGTGGTGTTAATTTCTCGTGATTAAGAGATTGCTAAAGGCCACTTCTGTCCCTTTCAGGTTGACAATCATGCCCACCATCCCTTGGGTGAGCGAGGCATCCTGAAATGTCTTTGATAGCGTTGTCCCATTCACGGTGACGGTAAACTTGTCACCATTCATAAAGATCTTGAGAGTGTTAACTGCTTGTAGGCCCTGTCCCTGGTGGAACTCGTTGCCAAAGGGCAGTTTACCATCCTGAATCTGGGTCCATGGGTTGTCTGGGTTCGTATTATCATATTTCCAGAAATAATACTCACCGCCCTTTATATTGACCACCTCAAAACTGTAGAAGGTAATAATCGGATCTCCGTTTTTATTCTTCTTGTTATTTTGCTGGGTAAAGCGGAAGATCATGCCGAAAGAATTGTTGGCATTGGTATCATTTCCAGTGATCTCCTCCATGGTCAGTTGGTAGCCAATCGGACGATCAAATGAGTTGGTTGATAGGATACTCGCTCGCCCATTCTGGTCATTGTCGTCGGTGATGTGATATGCACCGTCCTTAAAGGCATAGGCAGTGGGCGGGTCCATATACCAGTTATGGATGTTGTGATTAAGTGGATCAGACAGGATAATGTTGGCCTGCGCTGTCGCTGTCAGATGCGCTATGGCTGTCGCTGTCATGTTAGGCGGTCTCGCTGGTTGATTTACAGTGGTGACGGAGGACGTTGAAGGCTTTGCCCGGCCAACAAACAGAATACCAGCAGCCGCAAAAATTGCCAGCACAGTCACCATAGCCATCAGAGCTTTCATCCAGGGTGGAGGACTTTTCTTCCCCTCTCTCCCTCGTACAAAGCCCTTCCCCTCTCGTAGTTGAGGAGTAGCGGGTATTAATCCTACAAGGGATTGACCATGTTGGTCTGTAGCCGGAACTTTGGTAGCTTTTACCGGATTTGTGCGCTTCGTTCTATTGGGCGTTTCCTGAGGTCCTGACCCTACTAATGTCCCAGTTGGTGTCTTCTGGATAACTGGTGATTGCTCCCTGGGTGTTGAAGCAGCCTTCTGCTGCTTGTCTGATAACGTTGTCAGGCTGTTGGCGGTAGTTGCGATAGGGCTCTTTGGCTGTGCTGCTGGTAGTACGCCAGAGTTGGCACCAATCATGGGAAATTTCCCGGTGCGAGACAGCAGACCACTTCCGTTCGCATCTGGTGCAGGATCTGAACCAGTATCAGATTTGGCGACGGGCATCACCTTGCTGCCAGTCGCATCTGGTGCAGAGACCGGACCAGTATCAGATTTGGCGACGGGCATCACCTTGCTGCCAGTCGTAGCGAACTTTCCGGTGCGTGATAACAGACCTCCGCCTGGGCTTTTCGTCTCAGGAGAGGATTCTTCTGATATCGCTGGCGTGTCAGGTATTGAACCATGGATATCATCAGGCCTAGCTCCTGCTTTGCTCTGCAGCCCTTTGCCTGCATGCTCTCTGATGCCAAGCTTGGGGGGTAAAGCTGTCTGGCGTAGAGGTTCAAATTGTCGCTTGGGAATAGCCCGCCATGCGCCAGTTGAACTGCTCTGTAGACCATTGATACTGCTGGGCCCTAGCTCAATGCCTGCGTCGAGCAGTGATTGACGGAATGCATTTGCCAGATCATTTGCATGTAAATAACGATCTGAAGGCTTTTTTGCCATCGCACGTTGTATTACTTGTTCTGCTCGAATAGGTAGATCGGGCCGTAACATCAGTGGCGATGGAGGAGGAAGCCGTAAGTGTTGGGCTGCTATCTGCATAGGGGTTTCGCCGCGGAACGGTGTAGTCCCTGTCACCATCTGGAAGAGAAGGATACCAAGGGAATACAAGTCTGCGCGTGTATCAACGTCATCCCCAATGACTTGCTCTGGAGCCATGTAATCAGGTGTGCCTACTGGAGCGCCAGCACCTGTAAGGCGGACCATGGCAGACTGTCCCTCAGCGATGATTTTTACCAGACCAAAATCTCCTAGGAGGAGTCGCCCTTCAGGGGTGACCATAATATTTGCAGGTTTAATGTCTCGGTGGATGACTCCGCGGTCATGAGCAGCATCAATGGCAGCAGCGAGCTGTTCCAGGTAGTTAGCTGCTTTTGCTAATGACAGAGGCCCTTCACGTTCCAACACATCGCGAAGGGTTCCTCCACTGATATAAGGCATCACCAGATATGCTAATCCGTTACTTTCACCATATTCGTGTACAGGCATGATATTGGGATGTTCCAGTGCTGCTGCTGCGTCTGTTTCGCGTCGGAAGCGCTCCAGAAAGGCTGCTAGTTGATCAGGATTTAAAGGAAGCATCGGTAGCAGCACTTTAACAGCAACTTGACGCTTGGGACGGGATTGTTGTGCCAAGAACACTGCACCCATGCCACCCTGTCCAATGAGCTTTTGCAGTGTGCAAGTACCCAATACTGTTCCTATCAATGTTTCTGCATTCATCCGAAACGCTCCGTGGAGGCCCATCCCATTTACAAGGTGGGAGGAAACTCGCCTCTGCCTTTCATAGTATCTCCCTTGAGTGCTGCCCATGAGTGTCTCCACACATTCCAGTCTGCGAGCAGATCAGGCGCTCAAACACAGGAAGGTTTGAGCATTAGTCTATCATGTCGTATGGTGATGATCAAGAATATAGGTCTTTCGAGCTATTCAATGACACTCCACTAAGGCTAAAGCCCTAGCGGCTCTCCCCTGTTGCCAAGTTCGAATTTCTCGCTGGTACAGTCTCTCGCAGCGAGCTACGCGAAGAATGAGGCCGAAATCTCATTCCCGTGGTAGGAAGAGGGGTAGTAGGCAAAAAAGGCTATTTGAGTAGTCTGTTCTTGTGAGTGTAAAGTCAGCTTGTGTTTGGATAATGACATTGCTTATGGCCTATTAGACGTCGGCTGCAAACGTTTTGGCATCAATCAATCCTCGTGAGTCTCTATCTTCTTCTGCATCAAGAGGTACTTCCTCGTTGCCGACCTGTGCAACCATAGAGGGCACCGTGCGGCTCTGCACAATGATACCATGCAGTAAGGATGAGGCTGCCTGCGCTAGCAAGAGACGTAAGCGTTCTAGGCGTTCGTGCTGGATGTGCAGTTGCTCTGTGTGCTTCTTGTTATGGGCTCCAGCATTGCGTTTCGTGAGGACTCCATCGGTCAGCACTGGTGAACTCTGCTCCCATATCACATGTTTATCCAGTACATGTCCGACGGCTGCCTGCATCTGCTGAATAAGGTCGATAGTCTGGTTGAGCAGCATCAAGATATCTCCCTCAGCCAGATCGATGCGACGCAGAAGTCCACTCAGCGATGTGCCTCGTGACCAGGAAAGAGCTAGACCGTGAAATTCGGGAACGATACCCGGAGTGAAATTTATCTGTGCACGTTCTTCAATGGCTCGTACGTGCTGGGTGACACGCCATAGCTCGCGGCGCACCTGTTGTAGCTTATGCGGTACATTTTGGCGGTTATTGAGACGACGGTCATTATCATAGGTAAACCAACTACATACCTCGGCCAGTTCGTTTGCCGATAGTTCATCAAGAGCTCCGAGGGTCATCAGCTCAACTAGCATAATCCCTGCCGGGTGGAAAATATTGCTCAGCAGCTCTCCCTTTAATGTAAGCTGATCTTGCTGATCAATATAGCCGAGGGCACGTAAGGCAAAGATTGTGCCATTGAGTTCTGCTGCACCAGCACGGCTCAGCGGAAACGCGCCAATTTTTGCCCGGCGCTTCTCCAGGGCCCGTTCGGCCTCGTGCGAGGCTGCCCCCTTTTTCTTGCCAGCTTTTTTGGCTTTCTGGTAACGCTTCTCCAAACGGTGCAACTCATCTATTTCCCAGACGAGATAGCGCTGAAACTCACGTAAGCTTGCAGCACAGATATGGCGCAGATGTTGAGTATCTCCTAGTTGCCACAGATTCAGTACAGAGTTATAGCGAATGATAAATGAGCTCGTGACTGGCAGCAATTCTCCCGTGATACGTTGAAATGATGCTTCAAACGGTTCCCATGGTGAGTAAGGAATGATTGCAGCTCCGCGTACGTCCATTCCACGTCTTCCAGCTCGTCCTGTGATCTGGCGGTACTCGTTGGGAGTGAGCAGGCGCATCTCCTGTCCGTCAAACTTGCTGAGACTCCCTACAATCACGCTGCGTGCAGGCATATTGATACCAAGTGCCAGCGTATCTGTGGCGAAGACTGCACGTAAATAGCCCCTGGCAAAAAGCGTCTCGACCAGGACTTTGAGTCCGGGGAGCAGTCCGGCATGATGGAAGGCGAGCCCACGGGGAAGCAGCTTGATGAGTCCGTGTACCTGCTGTAAATTGCGATCTTCTTTCGGCAGATTCTCAAGCCAGACAGCAATCTCCTCGTGGATCAAGGCTTCCTCTTCAGGTGTGGTGAAACTGTGGCGTGCTGAACCCATTGCTGCCTCTTCGGCTACGCGCCGTCCCGGCAAGAAATAGAGACAAGGTAACATGTCAGCGTCACGTAGAACAGTGAGAATTTCTCCTGGCTCTGGTGTTTTCCTTAGTTTTGGACGTTTGGGCTTTTTGCTTTTTTGAGCTGGGGCATCGCTTGCGGTCTGAGCATCGCTTGCTGTTAGGATAACTGTGGCCGTATCTTCGTTGACTGTGTCTGGCTTAGCTTTGCTGGGCTGTTGCTGGGAGTATTTGTCTTTCCTGTGACGTTGCTCCCATTTATCTACATCTGACTCATCATCCTCTTCATCGTCATCGTCGAAGGGGAAGGAGCGGCTGCGAGCGGTCATCTGAGCCAGCTTAGCCTCGCCGCCGATATTGGGGAAGCGCTCCATACGATTGCCATCTGCATCCTGTACGAGGTGGAGCTTGCCATCCAGAAAGTAGTAATGTTCCAGCGGGACGGCACGCTGCTCATGCATAATCAATGAGATGGGACGATGTACCCGGCTGATCCAGTTTGCCAAATCTTGGGCATTACTCATCGTTGCTGAGAGACCTACTAGTTGTACATGGGACGGCGAACAGATAATAGCCTCTTCCCACACCGGACCACGTCCAATATCGCTCAGGTAGTGCAATTCATCAAAGACAATAAAACCAGTATCTTGCAGTGAAGCTGGCGCAGCACGTTGCCCTTGAATAAGTGGCTCTCCTCCGTCTTCCAGCAGCATATTGCGATAGACCTCGGTCGTCATAATGACGATCGCAGCCCGACTATGCTCAACGATGTCTCCAGTAACTAGTCCCACTGCGTCATTGCCGTATTGCTTGCGCAAATCGCGATATTTCTGGTTAGACAATGCTTTTAGAGGAGTTGTATAAATGACACGTTGCCTACGCTGCTGGGCTAGCCAGATGGCATATTCTGCCACCAATGTCTTACCAGTTCCAGTTGGTGCTGCTACCAGAACCGATTGTCCTTGTGCTAGCTGATTCATTGCTTGTATTTGAAACGGATCGAAAGGAAAGGCATAGCGATTTCCAAATGCTTGTATATCTGCCTGTACCTCATTTTCGGTTACCACATGTTTGTCCATTTTTTTCCCTAGAAACATCGGTATCGAGTTGTTATCCTCAAATAGAGGGGAAACGGCACCTCTCTATTACGTTATTGACTATTTTCCAACTATTTTAACACTTATTGAATATATCAACAAGGCAATTTTGTCCCTCTTTCCCTCTAGCCCTTCCTGTCTCGTGATGGCATTATAGAAGTGGTGAAATAGCACAAGTTAGCTATGGACAGGTATCATTTTTCTTTTTATGTCACACTAGGATATGTAATAGAAGTGCATGAATAGAAAACAATCGATTTCTAAATAGGAAAGTTAATATTGGTAAAGCAAGTGATTGGGTGGAAGAGCAAATGGTGATGATTATCAGGTGAACATCTCAACCTCTGTTAATAGAGATGAACAAATGAGGGAAGGAGTAACCCCATGACTCGACACTCTCTTTTACGGTTAGCTGTTTGTAATTTATTGCTTATAGGTGTTATACTTGCGATTTACGCTGGGCATAATCAGAATAGACAAAAATCTTATGCAGCTTCGCAAGACTTCCCCAGCCAGTATTTTGCCCCGAATGTGGATGCTACTCTCGCAGGCAATCCCTTTCCTGGTGTGATTAGTCAGGCAATTAGGACTGCTGGCACGAGGTACTATGAACTTGGTTTTATTACTACGAAGGCGGGGCAGTGTCAGGCGCGGTGGGGTGGAGTGAACCCTCTGAGTTATATGCAAGGCGATATTGCTAACCTGCGAGCAATTGGTGGAGATGTCATTCTAAACTTTGGCGGGTATGCCGGGGGGAATCCAAATGATCCCGCTGTTGATCCACAACAACAAGAAGAGCTTGCGTTGGCCTGTCCGACAGCCTCAAGCCTGCAGGCTCAGTACCAAAGTGCGATTACCGCCTATCGCGCGACACATGTTGCATTTGCTATCGAAGGAGATGCGCTTTCTAACCCGAAATATGCAGCTTCGATCAGTCTCCGCAACCAAGCCATTGTTGGCCTCAAATCGGGTGTTCCGGGAACGAGGCTGTGTGTGGAGTTTACACTTACAGGGACGACCACTGGCTTAACTGATCAGGGGGAAGTGCTACTGGAGGATGCTATTGATAGAGGGGTCAATATTTGCGTTGTCAACGTTTTGGCGATGAATTATGGCTCTGCTAGTCCTGTTAACCAACCGGGCGTAATGGGGCAGTATGCGGTTAATGCAGCGAAGGAGACGTTCAATCAACTAAAGTTCCTCTTTCCAAGAAAATTGGATAGTCAAGTGTGGTCTATGATGGGCGTGACTATCATGAATGGTGTGAATAATTCAAGTGGCGAGGGTGGACGAGAGATCTTCTCTTTAGAGGATGTACAAACGGTACTGCAATTCGCTATGCGAAACAGGATCCGTGAACTGTCAATGTGGGAATTGCATCGCGATCAGTCTGCACCCAGTGGAAATATTATTGTTCCCACGGATACGGTCACTGCTACTCCAAGCATGAATAGTGGTATTCAGCAAAAACCCTATGAGTTCTCAGCAGCCTTGAATACGTTTACATCCAGTTTGAGGTGTCCAGGTCAGCCAGGTGGCTCCTCTCCGGTTATTGGGATCCCGCCAGCAAGTGGACCTGCGGTTCCGCCATCGAGTGTGAATGTGGGTTCGCCGCCATCGAGTGTAAGTGTGACCCCGAACGCGGTCACGACAGGAAGCAATAGCGATAATAGGGGCATTCAAAGCAAGGGAAGCGCAAACAATAGTATAGGGAATCCAAACTGCATTGGTACTCCAAACGGTAGTGGGAATCCAAACGGCACTGGGAATCCAAGTGGCACTGGTACTCTGACTGGCAGTCAGAATTGCAGTGATACTTCGGGCAACAATGGGAATGCCCAACCATTGACACAGAGCGGTAGTAGTGGACTCCCGGGGACTAAAGCTCGCGGAACTCAAAGTGTTACAGTTCCAGGTAGCACCCCGAGTATTATAGCTCCAGGTAGCACCCCGAGTATCACAGCTCCGAGTGGATCGAACACCACAACTAGTACCTTGTCTCTCTCGATTAGCAGAAGTGGCGGTCAGTTCCAAGTTGGTCAGCAGGTGACCTATGCACTGACGGTCTGCCATCTTCCACAAACAGGTACTCCGGCGATTCTCATCAGCGACATCATCTCAGCTGGGCTAACTGGCCTGAAAAGTAATAGCAACAATTGGCAGATTGTCTACAACTCCGCGTTCTCGAATGGCTCGATTATGGTCGTGGCACTCTACACAGGTCCTCGTACAATACCTCCTGGCAGTACCTTGCCGCCGTTTAGCTTCAGCGGGGTACTGACTCCAGCGGCAGCACCTCTTCTGACCTCTTTCGGGCTGGCTGTTACATTAGAAGGAACGTCAGGATCGTTAGGATTGACAGGACTGCCAGGATCGTTAGGCGTGTCATTGACTGCCAAGATTACTAGTGGGGCTGCTACAGTAGATACGCTCTCTGTCCAGTCGCCAAACATCGCAGTGAAATGAGTCAGCAGGTTAGGGAATATCTCGACTATCCGAGAAGTATGGCCACTTCAGCCTCTGTTAGATAACGCCATTTGCCTATAGGGACACCCTTAAGTGTCAACGATCCTATTCCTGCACGCATCAGCTGGAGTACCGGATGTCCCACTACTGCTAGCATACGGCGTACTTGTCGTTTGCGTCCCTCATGGATAGTCAACGCCAGCCAGCTATTGTTATCAGCTTGGCGAAGCAGGCGCACATGCGCCAGAGAAGTTCTATACGGCCGCCCATTATCCTCTGTAATGACGACGCCAGTACGCAACGCAGTAAGCGCTTCCGCCGAAGGACGTCCCTGCACAAGCACTTCGTAATGCTTCTCCTTAGCGTAGCTTGGATGTGAGAGGCGCAACGCAAAATCGCCATCATTTGTCAGCAATAACAATCCACTCGTATTGATATCTAGCCGACCAACCGGATAAACACGCAATTGACGAATACCAGGTGGCAACAGGTCAAGCACAGTGGAACGTCCCTGAGGATCGTGCACTGTGCAGATATAGCCAATCGGCTTATTGAGGAGAAGATAGACATGGCGAGCAGGTGCATATACAGGCTTGCCATCAACGCATACCTGATCACGGGCAGGATCGATACGCACTCCCTGAGTTGTTATCGCTGAACCATTTACCTGAACACGCCCAGCGGCAATCAACTCCTCGGCGCGACGGCGGGAGGCTACACCGGCATGTGCCAGGAAACGTGCTAGTCGCTCAAGCTGCATACTACTGAAACTCCCTTGATCAAATATCTCTCTTCCCAATCAGACAGACTTCACAGTGCTTCTCGCGACACGTTTGTTGATAGATAAAGTGCAGACCTTGCTGCTGACAACTACCACGAGGCTCCTCCTGCAATAGTAGTTGTGTGCTCATCATACGTGTAATCCGATTGGAGGAGAGGCCAGGATGTTGCACATAGATGGCCTGAGCACGCTCATAGAGCAGGGTATTATGCTCTAGCAAAGCGACGGCAGCAGCAAAGGGCAAGACTACATTGCAAATGAGTATATCAGTGCGTGCAAGACTTAACCCCAGCATACGAAACGCGTCACGGAGGGACTGCAGCACATCTGTCAGGAGAATTGCAGACGATAGCCCGTTCGGTAAGAGCAATCCACACAGTTTCGTCCAGATACCGGGAGTTCTCCATTGGGCAACGAGACGAGAGAGCACACGAAGCCGTGCGACATCCAACGGTGATGGCTCAAGCGTATGACCTCGTGCTTCGCTTGACATATTAAGCATTGTTCCATTAGAATTAGCCACGTTAGGGGGCATCGGGGGCAGCATCGGGTTTTCTCTTTCTCTTCGATCCGTTTGAGGATACTGCAATAGAGGCTCTGGCAGACGCTGAGTTTTTCTAAGCAGGTGTAGACCTGCAGCCCGAAAAGATCCCCGATCTCGCCCATACCCCAGCCCTTCGGCCAGCGCAGGGATTAGGCAGGTATCATAAAGGTCATGTTCGTCAATCGAAGTGACACTGTGCAATTGCTCCACAAATGCATGAACCTTCTGCTCGAAACGTAGCAATCCTGCTTGCACCAACAGCCTATCATGCTCCGCCGCACTCAAGCACTGCATCACGCGATGGCAGGCCCAAGCGCACTCACTTCCAAGTGGAAGCGGAAAGGGGACCTGCAATCCAGCCAGAGGAAGATCCTGCAGCGAACATACAGGTACGATCTGTCCATCTTGGCGTATTGTCGGACCAACACGGTCGCAAATAAGCACAACATGCAGAATGACATTATTATACCGCACATCACTATGATGTTGATGTGCTTCCCAATCGCTGGCCCGAATATGAAATTCAATATCGCCTACATATTTCCCTGGCGAACCCAATTGCAGTTCTCCGTCGGCCACCGGGTAGAAGAAAGATGGAAGGCACAGTACGGCATCATGCACATCTGGTCCCACCGGCCCACCAGGATATCCAGGAAAGACTACTCGAACCAATCCGCCGCCACTTAATGGCAACACGCTACCGGGCAGCATAGCCCACCAACGGCGCTCAATTTCGCTTTCATGAGAAACACTAGAGGTAGATACAGCAGGTCGCATATACACATTATACCTTCTCTGGAGTCGTAAGCGGAAATTTTTCACATGGGGGCTAGCAACTGGCTCGATTAATGCCGCCCGCTGCTAGCTCCTTACCCATCTTGGGTTTTGATACCCACCTGTATATTTGCAAATAGTGGACAACAACATAGAAAATACTGTATCATAATCTTTGTACGTGCCTCTATCAACTGGAAGACAAAAATCTATAAATGCATTAGCAGATGTATATACCTCTCTTTGACAAGACTGAGGAACAAGGTCAAATGGACAACAAAAATGCCGCTGCCTTCTTCTATCATGGGAAGTGGGTGTTTCGCACAATAGTAGCATATGCGTTCTCGGCAACTTATACATCTATTATGCTACTTCTTGCTGCACCTGCATATGCAAATGCTATTCCTGGAGGAAATATTGCTAACCCAGTTGTACGTGCAGTCGATATTGCAAAACCAGCCGTTGTCCGTATTATTACTACGCTGGGCGGTCGGCTTACTGTTGTCTTCCCAAACAACAAAACCGTGACATTCCCACAGAATGGAGGAACCTATCAGGTCCAGGTTTCTGGCAGCGGAGCCATTATCAGTGCGCACGGAGATATCTTGACAGCCGACCATGTCATCAAACCTCCACACGATGCAAGCCTGAATCAATTTATAGAGCTAGAAGCCGCGCAAGATGTTGCTAACTACGCAAATGAAAACATCAATCCTCAGGGACTTTGGACAAGTAAAGATGCACTAAATGCACTAAATTCTGGCTACTTCCTCTCACAGGCGTATTATACTACTACGATTGCCAAAGTCTATCTCAGTACCGACTACACTGGGCCAATCCAAGCGACCTACCTGCAAAATCTGCCTCTCGGCATTTCTGCCGCAGTTGATAGGGTCGAAGCAGAAAGTCCTGTCAACCAGCAAGATCTTGCTATTATCCATGTGAAGATGGATGATACTCCAAGCATTCCACTAGGCGACTCGTCGAACGTGGCGCAGCAGGACGAATTGACGATCATCGGTTTTCCTGGAAACGGCGATGTCAGCACAAGAGGAGATCCAACGGACACGCTCACTTCCTCGATAAATAAGGTATATGTGAGTGCACTCAAACACACGGATGCAGGAACTCAGGTTATCCAGGTTGGAGGTAATATCGAACATGGGGATAGTGGTGGCCCTGCTCTCGATAGTAATGGACATATCGTAGGGGTAGTTAGCTTTGATCAAAATGTGAGCACTCCCGAAGGTACTGGATTCCTGCAGACTAGTAATAGTGCCAATACCCTAATTAGAGGGCTTGGCTTAGACCTCAAACCGGGCAACTTGGAGCAGGAGTGGAGTCAGGCTTTTACCGATTATGCATCTACTGCGCCAGGACACTGGCACAGGGCACAAGCTGAATTTCAGCATCTGTCAAGTAACTACCAACAATTTCATGCCCTTGAACCGTTTCTTACCTACACCACCAGTCAAGCTAGCCAAGAGCAACTGCCAGAGCAAAAGCAATCCCAGACTAATCTCGGCTTGGTCCTGGGCATTGTAGCTATCTGTCTGGCTATAGTCATTACTGTGCTAGCATTGGTAATTTCAGCCAGCCGCAGAAAACGCGACCTGACACCTGTATCTACGGTATTCCTACAACTGGCACGAACAATGATACCAAAGATAACACCCATGCCTCATTCCCCGACTTATACACAACCAGTTCAGCTGGCAGCTACATCAGATATACCACGACCTCCTGCCACGTCATGGCTGTCAGCGCCACCATCAGCTACTATCGGTCCTGTATCCATGTTCACAGCAGTACCAATTACACCACCGCAGCAATACGAATCTGATCAGGCGCCAGTCAATACCGAGTCTGTCGAAAGTGCTATCCATGACGAGACTACAGTTAAAGACGTTACCGAGAGCTTGCGTGCCATAAAGCATAGCGAAAATACTCTGGATGAAGAGCCAATGATTAATTAGAAAGGATGTTAGTAATGGATAAAGCAAAGATCAACGTTGGTATAGTCGGGTGCGGTCAAATCAGTCCTATCTATCTGGAAGCACCAAGCAAATTTGATATCCTCAATATCAAAGCTTGCGCTGATATTGACATGGAACGAGCGCATGCACAGGCTAAACGCTATGGTATTCCAAAGGCATGCACCGTCGATGAATTGCTGGCGGACCCGGAGATCGACATCGTCCTCAACCTCACCACGCCTCAGGCGCACATAGAGGTTGCACTAGCTGCCGTCGGAGCGGGGAAAGCCACTTATAGCGAAAAGCCGCTAGGCATTAACCGTGAGCAAGGGAAGGCGTTACTCGATGCAGGAAAAGCCAGACAACGCCACATCGGTTGTGCCCCTGATACCTTCCTGGGAGGGATAGGCATCAAGCTAAGAATTGCAGAGCTTTGTAACGGAGAGCGAAAGAGTGCGTTTTTCAGCTGACGATTGCGGAAAGGTCTCATGGGAACTCGGCCTTTTGAGAAGGAACGATGGTCAAAATCCCGCATTTTAGCAGGCAAAACGTGCACACGTTAAACTCATCCTTTCTTAGCTTGATGCGTATTCCCTGATACCTTCCTGGGAGGTGGTATCCAAACCTGTATAAAAATGATTGATGATGGAGTGATCGGTTTCCCTGTTGCTGCGACTGCCTTTATGTTGTGCCATGGTCACGAGAGCTGGCATGCTAATCCCGAGTTTTATTATCACACTACAGTGGCACTTTGAAAGCGCGGCATTTTCCCAGGAAAAATCCCAGGAATCTTCCTGCTCAGGACGGATTCTGGAAAGAGACCGCCAAAGAACCCCCTTTTCCCCCTCTCTCCCCGACAGAAAATCTGTTCGAGAGCAAAGAGCGTGTCAACATAAGGCAATGGAAAACCGCAACCCGTCTTTGGTGCGATGAAAGGGCAAGCAACGGGCAAGTCGAGGAGCTTCAACTGCAGATTGCTGCCTCAATCCCAAATTGGCCTGTTTGATGATTTCTTTGATCCACAGATGTCCTAAGCGCAAGAGGCTTTTGTCGTAGCGATCAGTGCGATCAAAGGCTTTGGCATGACCATGATGCTTACAACTGGCGCCTAAATGCGTCGTCCACCAGAAGGAGATAAAGATGATCAATAACCAGCAATTAAGATGACGCACATCACGCAATTGGCTGCTCTCGATGCACCATCTGCGACTTTTGGTATCTTGAAACGTGGCTTCGACGCGCATGCGGTAGGCATACAGACTGATCAGACGAGGGGATGCAGGCAAATCGGAAAGCAAGAACCACGCTTCATCATGCTCTGGGTCCCAACAGGCGGAAAGTTGGCAGGCAAAACCATGTTCTTTCCACACCAGGACTTTCCCGTGCCAAGACGTGCCCGCTTTGAGCAGGAAATCGCAGCCCCGTTGCCAGTCGCGATAGCCGCCACGAAACTTTCGGCGACAATAGGTCTCATTCTGCATGCGCAGGATGTAATGCCATTGATAGCGCTCACAGAGCCGGATCAATGGCAAGGCTGTCAACCCACGATCTGCCAAAACCGTGACGTGGTCTGCATGCAGGAAGCTGGCAACTTGAGCAAAGAGACGGTCCACGATCTGCCATTGGCCCTGCTCCCACTTCTCGGATTGAGGCATGATTTCCCATGCCAGAGGCAAGAGCCGTTTTTGCACCAGAATGCCCACAAACACGATCGTGAAGGTTTCATTATACGGGGTGCAATCGAGCACCAGCAGAGCACGGCGCTTGTCCCAATAAGGCAACGTGTGCTGCAAAAACCGCTCCCACGTTGGGGTCACGGTCAGTTGCTCATTGTCGATCAAGCGTTGCAATCGGCGTTCATAGCTGGTCACTTTGCAGGGATTGCTGAGGCGTTCATGCAAGGTTTCTGCCACTCGTTGCATCACTGCTTGGCCTGCCAGCACGATTCCCAAGATCGCGAGGGCAAAACTTTCTTGTCGGTACTGGTGCATCTCACTCCAGATTTGCTTGACTTGGCAAACCCATTGGGTCAATAATAGATCAGACGCGTCCATGATCGTTCTCCTTTTCAAGTTACTGTTTCTTTCATAGAACGATCTTGTTGGTCGCGTTTCACATTTTCCCTCTATTGGCTAGCCACTCCCTTGTTTCTCTCTTCACTCCTCCTTGTTTTTCTTCTTGATGACTAGAACACTTTTTCTGTCGGGGACTGAGCCATTTAGCCGTCGTGGAGAGCACAAGGTGGACATTCAACCTTGGAGTTTCAATCCCCAACGGGCTCCCCAGGCCATTTAGCCGGTGATCAAGGTCGTTCCATCAAACCGATTGGGATTGTTTCAATCCCCAACGGGCTCCCCAGGCCATTTAGCCTTGCCGCAAAAGCGACATTTGAAACTGTGCTAAGTTGTTTCAATCCCCAACGGGCTCCCCAGGCCATTTAGCCTTCCCTCATCGAGGCGGATGCTTTAGCAGTCGATGAGTTTCAATCCCCAACGGGCTCCCCAGGCCATTTAGCCATGAAATGGTGCTGACGATTAGCGGCAGTATTGACGGGTTTCAATCCCCAACGGGAGAGTCGGAACTAATTCCTACCAAGCAAGCAAGCAGTGTTATAGGACTTGACAAGTAGAAAGCTCTCAGGCAGAATTTAAGAAACATCGTCTTCATGTATAGTCTTCCGCAAGGAGCTTTCGATGGTAATCATACCAGAATCACGTGTCTTTGACCAGCGGACCATGACGCTGATGCATTTGCATGATCCGCTTGTACAGCGCTATCGTACCTTTTTTGGGCAGATTGATTGGAGTGTGGTACCCGAACCTTCGCAAGATCCATCTCGCCCTGGTAAGCGTCCTCATCCCCAAAGTGCCTATATCAAAGCATTCCTAATCAAAATCACGGAAGGCTTGCAGACCTGCTCCCGATTGCGTCGCTTTTTAACCGAACATCCCCTCTTAGTGCTCGAAATCGGCTTCCGGCCAATGCTGGCCTGGGACAAGCCGTACGGTTTTGATGTGGAGCACACCGTGCCGAGCGAGCGCTGGCTTCGTGAAAAGCAGCACACGCTGGACCATTGCATTCTGCAGGACCTCTTACGTACCACCGTCTGGGCTCTTCAAAAGGAAATTCCTGGTTTAGGAGAAACGGTCGCTTTCGATGTGAAGCATGTATATGCATGGGTCAGAGAGAATAATCCCCGTGAACACATCAGAGACCGTTTTTGTAAAGATCGTCAGCCCAAAGGTGATCCTGATTGTAAAGTTGGTGTCAAAAGGAGCACCAATCAAGTGAAAAAGGATGGAACCAAAGAAGTGAAGAAAGAGTATTTATGGGGATATGGCAGTGGAGTAGCAACAGCAACATTTCCTGTCTATGGAGAGGTGGTCTTTGCTGACTTGACCCTCCCGTTCAATGAAGGCGATGTGTCCTATTACTTGTCTCTCTACATCCAGACCGTAGCTACATTAGGCTTCTTCCCGACGAATATTACTGCTGATGCAGCATTTGATGCCTGGTACGTCTACCAAACAGTTGTGCATCATGGGGGAATTGCCGCTATTCCGCTAAATCAGCATGCTCACCCCACCTACACACGTGATACTGATGGTGTTCCTCTGTGCCCGAAAAAACTGCGAATGGTTCCAACGAAGAAGTTTAACCACACCAATGGCTATCGCGCCCAGCGGTACCAATGTCCTCTGCTCTTTCCTAAAAAGACAGGACAGAGCTGCGATCATGAGCAATTTGCCAAAGGCAAAGGATGTGTCAAAGACATCAATATCGAGAAAGGAGGAGTATTGCGTGTCACGATGGATCGGCATCATCCTATCTATAAAGGCATCTATTGTCAGCGGACGTCGGCTGAACGCATCAATAGTCAGGCCAAAGAGTTTGGCATCGAGCGGCCAAAAGTGCGTAACGGGCAATCCGTGCGCAATCTTAACACGCTCACCTACATCGTGATCAATCTCAAAACATTGCTGAAGGCTCGCTCTATCAATCGCGATTTGATTTCCGATATCGCAAGAGGGTTTTTCAGGATCGCCTAGCGGCACTCTTTCTGCTCAAGTCAATCCGGTCTGGACCACAATGGCACTCCCTTCTCAAGCGAGTGCGAGATCAACCTGTCTTTCAAGAAGGGATCTTGCTCTTCATGCCTTTTCTTGCCTGATATGACCATAATAGCAACCAGGGGCAAATAGCCATGTGTGCCTACTTACGCTCTTTGCCAAACTAGTCTTACCTGCAAATACGGCGTATCTTGCATCTCTACAAATACTGCAATGACTACCACGATTCGATTCCTAGAATACTTCCGACTCTCCAACGGGCTTCCCAGGCCATTTAGCCATAAGAAAATAGTTCTTATGAGAATTGGTCTCTTCCTGGTTTCAATCCCCAACGGGCTTCCCAGGCCATTTAGCCGATCAAGCTTATGCTGATGAATGCAAACAACATTGTTTCAATCCCCAACGGGCTTCCCAGGCCATTTAGCCGACTGACTCATCTATTGATGGAAAGATGAGTTTTAAGTTTCAATCCCCAACGGGCTTCCCAGGCCATTTAGCCGTTAATGAAAAGGCCGTGGATAGTTGGACTAATCCTGAGTTTCAATCCCCAACGGGCTTCCCAGGCCATTTAGCCGCAAATCCCTCATGTGCAGTACGCACATGAGGGATTTGTTTCAATCCCCAACGGGCTTCCCAGGCCATTTAGCCGAATATACACTGTCTTTTAGTGGTAGTATCACGAATGTTTCAATCCCCAACGGGCTTCCCAGGCCATTTAGCCTGGATCAATGGATGAGCCTCATGGGGGGAATGGTCCTTAGTTTCAATCCCCAACGGGCTTCCCAGGCCATTTAGCCATCTCATATAGGCAAGCAGCACTTGCTGAACCTCTTGCATGTTTCAATCCCCAACGGGCTTCCCAGGCCATTTAGCCATGAATGCGTCTTTGGTTACTCCCAGAATCGCTGGGTTTCAATCCCCAACGGGCTTCCCAGGCCATTTAGCCGTTAATGAGCCAACACATTAACTCAAGAACTCTTGAGTTTCAATCCCCAACGGGCTTCCCAGGCCATTTAGCCGGAAGTGTTCTAGGTTGCCAACACACATTTACAGTAGTTTCAATCCCCAACGGGCTTCCCAGGCCATTTAGCCTTAGTGATGTCTAACTGGATCTCTATCAATTCCTCTTGTTTCAATCCCCAACGGGCTTCCCAGGCCATTTAGCCATTCTTGGTTCTATGTCATGGGAATACATGGGAACTGTTTCAATCCCCAACGGGCTTCCCAGGCCATTTAGCCGTGGTATTCGTGGCCTTATTGCATGCGTTACGGAATGTTTCAATCCCCAACGGGCTCCCCAGGCCATTTAGCCAAACATCGAACTTTTGCAAACTATGCTCAAGCATTGGTTTCAATCCCCAACGGGCTTCCCAGGCCATTTAGCCTAAATAAAGAGGAAGCTGATGCGATGACAGTAGATCAGTTTCAATCCCCAACGGGCTTCCCAGGCCATTTAGCCTTGGACGGAACGCTGCTATTGGGCCAGGTATGCAGTTTCAATCCCCAACGGGCTTCCCAGGCCATTTAGCCGCCAGATGGATGTCCGGACCGAGGGTACTTCTATCCGTTTCAATCCCCAACGGGCTTCCCAGGCCATTTAGCCCCCTTGGGAGTCGTTCTCCACGGAAGGAGATACTAAGTTTCAATCCCCAACGGGCTTCCCAGGCCATTTAGCCTCAGGAATCCCGGCCTTGGTGACCGCCTGATCGAGGGTTTCGTATGCATAGGTAGGAGCTTACGCTCTTTCCCCGCATCCACACCGTACGTGCAACTTTCACTGCATACGGCGTTCCGGTACTCGACTTAACCG
>Ga0207416_1000590_pt1 | contig 59388 bp, 54 predicted proteins | sample PaiPotPPM11metaG_FD_184107 | JGI IMG/M metagenome (GOLD analysis project Ga0207416, IMG submission 184107) | Iron sulfur acid spring bacterial and archeal communities from Banff, Canada, to study Microbial Dark Matter (Phase II) - Paint Pots PPM... ... | reverse complement strand
AGCCGAACCAGCAATCCAGGCCCTGTGCCGCATGGGCGGCGGGAGACGCGAGAAGGACCAGGCATGCAATAACCGGTAGTGCGAACAGCATTCTCATGGTTCTCATGGTGAAGCCTCCCTTTGTGTTGATCCCAACTTTACCGGGAAGGAGGCTCGCTGTCTGTTCACAATGGCACACCGCCAGCTGGTCGCTTGTCTCGTGCTCATCCAACTTGTTTCGTCATGTGTCTATCGGTGTTGCAGCCCGGTGTCATGGTCCCCTGCGGGCGCTCCGGACGCGGGACGGCTGCGCTTGGAGCAGCACTAGCACGAGTTCCCCGTGTTGCGCCCCTCTCGACGCCCGACGAACCAGGCGGTGCGCGGCTTCGCGCCGGTGCATCCCTCACGGGCTGCACGCGCCTCGTGTGAGTCATGGTCGACCGGGACGCTGCCAGCGTGCGTAAGCGCGATGAGATCTTGCGGAGCTAATATACGATGGTGAATGTTACGTGGAGTATATTTACATTTAGAAGTTTATTTATATTGACAGTCAGATGTATAGGTGCTATCGTAGATGTGAGGAACTATTTAGACTTCCTATCTTTCTATCTGGGGAGAGGTTCCGGTCCTGCGCCCACCGCACGCTTCAGTCGTGGGGCATCCAGACGATCTTCCCCCACCCCATTCCTTATCGTCACCTCCTTAACTCATCTGGCGCCGGGCTACGCAGGCCGGCGAGTGCCTCGGGGTCGCACGCCACCGCGTTCTCGCGGTCATCCGCGATGGCCGTCTGTTTCCCGCACCGGCACGCACAAAACTGGAGGACGTTCCTAATGAGACGCGTTCAGACGGTGGTATTGCTGGTCGGGATCGTCTTGCTCGTAAGCGGGGTCACGTCCGCGCAGAGCATTTCGTGGTTGAGTTTTCGCGTATCGCACAGCGAGGTGTTTCCAGACATGGAAGTGCAACTCCTGAGCCTGCTCAACCAGACGCGTCGGGAGCACAACCTCCCTCCGCTCGTCATGGATGAGTCCTTCCGTCGTGCCGCGCGCGCTCACTCTCAGGACATGGCCCTGCAGGGATACTACGGCCATGACACACCGGGAGGCGAGTCGTTCGTGCGGAGGTTGTCGCATTTCGTCGTGGTCCGCGGGCCCGTCGGGGAGAACATCACGATCAAAGCAACCGCCGAGGCGGCGAACAGGGCGTTTGTCGCCAGCCCGCCGCATCTGGAGAACATGCTCGAGCCCAGGTTTCATCGTATCGGTATCGGGATCTCCGCGGCGGGGCCTGAGTCGAAGATGATCACGGAGGACTTCGCTGAGTAATCTCTAATCTCCGGCGTTGGCCTCGGGGATCGAGTCGTAGAGGATGATGTTGAGGAGTGAACTGTGGATCTTCAGCCCACCGTTGTATTCGATGAAGCCCAACTGCCTGAACTTGTTCATGAAGTGGCTGACGCGCGCCCGCGTCGTGCCGATCATCTCTGCCAGCGTTTCTTGACTGATCTTCGGAATCACAGTGTCGGCGTCGCCTTCCTTGCCGACGCGGGAGAGCAGCAAGAGAATCCGGGCAAGCCGCTTCTCGCTCGAATTGAACAGCTGATCGACCAAGTCCTCTTCGATGCGAATATTACGTGCAAGGAGATGCGCCATGAACAGCTCTGAAAACTTGACCTGTTCGTGAAGGGCGCGGACCATGGCCGCCTTTTCGAGTCGGATGACGGTACTGTCGCTGAGCGCCGTCGCCGTCGCCATCCGCAGGTGTTGGCCTGCCAGGGCCCCCTCGCCGAAGAAGTCACCCTCCCCCAACATCGCGACGACCGCTTCTTTCCCTGCCGAGGAGAGCACCGTGAGCTTGATCTTGCCTTTCGTCACGCGGAATACGGCGTTCGCAACGTCCCCCTGCGAGAAGAGCGCATCCCCCTTATGAAGCTCAACGACGCTACGGCCGGTTCCGACTCTTGTCAGAAAGGACTCGGGATTGAAACGCACGAGCTTCGCCTGCTTAGGGGTTCTCGTCTTGTTAGGGGTTCTCATCGTGGGCCTGGGCATCTATCTTCACCCCGATCCGCGTGTGGGTGGCACCGTACGGTTACTCAACAATACGTTCCGGGGGCAGCCTCAGTTCCTCTAGATTATCCGGCCACAGTGCCTTCTTGTCAATGTAGCCACCCCGGCCCATGCCAGCCAGCCCCCCCTCGGCCGATCGCAGGGAAGTAGTAGCTGGACCGGGTATCGCCCGCGGGCACGTTGAGGTGCAAGGCCCTGGTTGTGAGCCATTTTGAACAGACGGAAAATTCTCGTCCTGTTAGCATTCAAGGCAGATCCCAGGTGCACTGTCAGGTTCTTCGTATGCGTCAAAGACTCGAGGAGAGGTGGGAAGATCATGCGAAAGCTCGCGGTTATCGTTCTTGGCGTTGTGATGCTCTCGGCAGCGCTGTCGGGTATCGCGTCGGCTCAACAGTACCCGAGTGTCTCCAATCTCACGCCCTTTAGCGCGTCGACGCACTACATGTCCCAGGCCGGGTACCTTCGGTATATCATGCACCAGCAGGGCGGCCAGTGGTTGACGTATCAGGAAGCGGGACGGATTGTGAAGCAACAGCGCGGCGGATAGGTTGCTGGACCGCGCCACGGCACACGGCCAGGCTTCCGGGTTCTTCTGCGGGAGCCTGGCTGGATGCTTGGACGGACTCCTGGCCGAACTCCTCGGGAGAAGGGAGATCGTACGATGAGTATTCTGGCATGGATTGTCGTCGGTATTATTGCCGGCTGGCTGGCGAAGATGATGATTCCGGGTGAGGGGCCCATGGGCGTCCTTGGCGATCTGGTCATCGGTGTCGTTGGCGCGATCGTCGGAGGATGGCTGTTCGGCTACTTCGGGCATCCAGGCGTCACCGGCCTGAACTTTGGGTCCATTCTCGTCGCCTTTGTGGGGGCCGTGGTTGTGCTCTGGCTGATGCGGTTGGTCACAGGGCGGCGGAGCGCCAAGCTGGCGTAGGGCGGGAGGCGGAGCGGCTCACGCCGCGTCTGCCACCGGTTGTCATAGCGGCGGCCTCGGACTCCGGGCCGCCGCTATGGTATTGAGGCGCGCGTTGACAGTCCTCGGACGCGCGTGTTAGCCTGTGCCGAGGCCGCGACGCGCGCCCCGACGACACGCACGGAGGCCGGATCACCGATGGATCCCCACGACCGTCTCATCGTAGCGCTGGACACCCCGTCGCTCGCCGACGCCGAGGGGCTCGCCGCCCGCCTGGACGGCGTCGTCGGATGGTTCAAGGTCGGCGCGCTCTTCGCGGAGGCCGGTCCGGCGGCGGTCGCGGCGCTCGCCCGGCGGGGCCGGATCTTCCTCGACATGAAATACCACGACATCCCTTCGACCGTCGCCGGTGAGGTCGAGGCGGCGGCCCGCCAGGGGGTCAGCCTGTGCACGGTACACGCGCTCGGCGGCCTTGCCATGCTGCGGGCGGCGCGCGATGCCGCGGAGCGGGGTGCCGGGCCAAGGCGCGTGCCTCCGCAAGTCATCGGGGTGACGGTGCTCACGAGCCTGGACGCGGCTGCCCTTCAGGAGGTGGGGATCGCAGGCACTCCGCAAGAGGCGGCCGTCCGGCTGGCCCGTCTGGCGCAGGACGCGGGGCTGGCGGGCGCCGTCACGTCCCCCCTCGACGTGGCGGCGGTCAGGGCGGCGTGCGGACCGGGATTCCTGCTCGTCTGCCCCGGGATTCGGCCTGAATGCACCGCGTCCCAGGACCAGCGGCGGGTGCACACTCCGCGCAGCGCCGTGGCTTCCGGCGCCGATCTGCTGGTGGTGGGCCGCCCCATCACCCAGGCCCCGAATCCCCGGGCCGCCGCCGAGAAGATCATCCGCGAGATCGGTGAGACGCAGCCAAACAAGGCGTAGCCTCGAGACGTAGCCAGACGAGAGAGCCCTCCGGGGTTACCCGGAGGGCTCTCGTCACGTCATCGAACCCGGCCTGACGCCTGAGCGTGCGACCGCTACGGGGTTGTCGGGGTCGCGGGCGCCGGCCCCAGCGTGGTCGGCCCCTGCTTGACGACCGTCCAGCTCTTGCCGTCAAACTTGACCGTGTCGCCCACGCGCACCTGATTGTAGAACCAGAGGGGCACGTCGTACGGTGACCCATTCACCGTAATCAGGTGGTCCCCCGTATCCGCGCCGCTGTTGAGCTTCTGGCCGACGGGCCCTAAGACGAACCCCTGGCCGCAGCCGACCGAGACGTCCGCGGCAAATACCGCGAGGAGAGCGACGAACAGCAGCGCTGTGAGCGCCCGGCTTGACATTCCTGTGCACCTCCGTGCCTCGCATCCCGTGTCTCGCATCCTTAGTATAGCCGCGGGCCGGGGCAGTTGGCAATCGGCAACCTGAACACACGGCGGCCCCCCGGAGATCCCGGGGGGCCGCCGCACACCGAGTGCGAGAGGCGGCTACGCTAGAACGAGTAGTCCACCTGCGCGCGGTAGAGCAGGAACTGCTCGATGTTGTTGATCCGCTCGTCCCGCACCTTGAACGTGATCTTGGCTGACGGGGCGAACTTGTACACGACTCCGGCCTCCCACTCCGCGATGTTCTGACCGTTGGAGATGTGGTTGCCGAAGACGCCAAGGCCGTAGATCGTCCAGCCCTGGACCGGGTCGAAGCTGATCGCGGCGGTAAAGCCCTGGGCGTTACCAGGATAGAGGTTGTCCGCCATCGCGATATCCGCCTCTGCCGCTCCGTACGGCGGGTAGAAGTTCACGCCGTAGTTGAGGTAGCCCGTCTGGAGCGAGAAGTTGTGTCCGATGCCGGTCAGCGTCGCGAGATCCCAGGTCACGTTGACCTGGTACCCGGTATCACTGGTCGCATGGACCGAGTCGTTCCACTGGGCGTACTCGCCGTCGAAGTGAATGCCCGGCACGATGTCCCACTGGAGGTACCCGCCGCCGCCGCTACCCGCTGCCGCGCACTGGATGCCGGCACCGGCAACCGTGGGGCAGTTGGTGGTCGACGGGTTCGTCGCGCCGCCGCCAGGACCGTACAGGTGCCATAGCGGACCGGCCGGCGCAGGCCCCGCAAACCCGGCGGGGTTGGTGATGTTGTTGGTGACGTAGTACGCGCCCACTCGAAGCCCGGACCAGATGGCGATGTTGGCATCGAGTCCCCAGGCGTCTTCGCCCCAGGCATACGTGGAGCCTCCGACGTTACCGGTCACGCGGGCGATGAGCCCCTGGATATGCAGGTCAGCCATCGACGCCCAGTTGGTGAAGAACGCGAAGCCATCCACCACGTTCGCGCCGCTGTCTGCCGTCGAGTCTTCCCACGTGTCCCCGCCCGTATTCAAGAGCAGGCCGAACGGACCGAACTGGACCGGGTGCGTCCCGAAGCCAACGCCCGACCCGCCGAACCGGCCGAGCCAGAGCTCGAGCGGCCACCCGAACGCGTCCTTCCAGTCGAAGAACAGGTTGTCCACGCTGCCGAACATGTACTGTCCGAGCGATCCGTTACCGCCGTTGCCGAAGTTCGAGCTGTTGAAGATCTGGTACGTCTGGCCACCGATGCCGCCGCCCGTAAGGAACGCGGCGATCAGGTGCACATCGGGAGCCACGCTGCCGTCAAACACGAGCTTGAGGATTTCGCGAGCCCGCGGGACCTGCCGGCTGAGCGAGGCATCGTTCGCGCCGGTGTTGGGGTTACCGTTGGTTCCCGGCGAGCTGCCGGTCACGGTCGCCTGCCCGGGCGGGTTCGTCGCGGTCCTGTTATCGTCGTAGCGGAACCGGAAGGCGCCCGTGATCCGGACGTTGTCCAGCTTCGCCTTGATCGCGTTCAGTTCTTCCTCAATCGCCGTCACCCGGACGCCGAGCGCGGCCAGTTCTGCCCGGAACTCATTCACCAGCCGCTGGATCGCGTCCAGGTCTGCCTTCGTGACGCCCGGCTTCGTCGGCGCGGGAATCTGGATGCTCTCGATCCGCGCCAAGAGCCGAGCCACGACCATCGCCATCTCGTACCGCGTCATTGCCCGATCGCCCTTGAAAGTCCCGTCGGGGTAACCCTCGATCAGGCCCTTCGCCGCCAGCTCAGCGATCGCGTCATACGCCCAGTGGTTCGTGGGCACGTCCGCGAACGGCTGCGCAAAGGCGGGTGCGATCAGAGCGAACACGAGCGCGGCAGCAACAACAACCGCTAGATTCCTCATGCTGCTCATTCCCCCTTGCGTGTTGTGATGTCGGGCGTTCGCAAGGGCGGCTGGCTCGAGTGTCCATGTTGTCTCTCGCCGTCCGTGCCCCTCGCGTTCACCCGCGTGGCACCCTCTCCCCCGGGCCTCACCCTGTCGTGCCTCCCCCTCCCTCCGGGTGAGTCTCCCGACCGCGGCCTGCGACCGCTGGATCGAGTGACAACTGATGTCTGACAAAGATTGGGATCCCGCAGCCTTCTTCGTGCAGGTGGCGCCGACTTGCACCAAACGACGCTATCTTACCCATGCGCCTGTTCGATTGTCAAGGAATGAGGCGCTCCTAGCCACCGTTGGATACGACGGTCGGAGAGCACTTTCCTGCCGAATTTGGGGAAATCTCGAGAGCTACCCCTGCTTGTCCGGGTCCGAAAGGTGGGCCTCAGCCAGCAGGATCGCCGCGTAATCGTCGTACGCCTCACGGGGAACCTGGAGGGAAATGGGCAAAAACCTCAGCAATCCCCGTGGCGGATGGTCCTGAAAGTACCGCCGGCGGGCGGCCAGGGTCGTCCCGCGCTCCTCCACGGACTTCACCGGAATCCCCAGGTCTCCGAGGTGGGCCCTGGCCTCCGCAGCACCCGTCCGGTTGCCAATCAGGATGATGCCGACCCCATAGGCGGCGGTCCATTCCGCCACGGTCGCCGCCAGCCGGGTGATCGGCACCACGCGATGCGCCAGGACCGCCGCGGGCGCGCACACGGCAACCCCGCACTTCTCCCGCCCCGGATCAACGGCCAGGACCCTCACCGGAACGTTAGCTGGACCGGGCCGAACGTGTACGTATCGACGAGCGCGACGGCCCGGACGTCCACTTGAGTCCCGCTCGCCTTCACCCGATCCAGGGTCTGCAGAAAGAGCGCCGGGTCGATCCGGACGTCCGGCGGGCTGGTCGAGAGGGCAAACGGGGGGGAGATGATTCCTTCACGCTTGGCGGTCGTCGCCACCGCCGCGCCGAGGTCCAGCAGCCCGGCTTCGATCTGGGCGCGGGGGCCGCGGCCGTCGAGCCGGCGGGTCGCGATCGTCTGCCCCTCCTTGAAGACGAGCACGTTGGGAAACACGATCACCGTCGCCCGGACCGGCAGCTCCCGGGCCGTGTTCTCGCTCGCGATCATGCGGACGATCATCGGGTGGCCGCGCTCCGCGATGTCGCGGGCGACGGTGTCGGCGTTGATTCCCGGCGGGGACAGGCGCACCGTCAGGCCATCGGATCCCGGCGCCGCACCGCGCTGCCGGGCGGCCTGGGCGGCCAGGTCGAGGAACGTCTGCACCCGCCGCCGGATGTCATCGAGCTGCGCCCGCCCGCCGATCACGGTTCTCAACACTTCCTGGTCGTTCATATAGGTGATGTCGCGGAGTTGCAGGGCCTTGAGCTCGGCCTGCTGCTGCGCGATCTGGGCTTCGAGCGCCCGCGTCTGCTGCTGCACTTCTTGGAGATGGAACAGCGCCTGCCGGGCGTCGTAGCTGGCCAGGAGGACCACGGCGAGCGTGACAACCGTGATCATCATCCCGGTCACCACGGTAATGATCTGGGCCGTGTATCGGGGCCGGAGGCCCAGGAGCGACAGCCGGCGCCGCCCGATGTTGCGGCCGACCAGGTTTCCGATGAATGCGACCAGGCCGCTCACGAGGATCAGGGTGGGAATCAGAACCACGGCCACGTTCACTCGGCCGCACTCCGCGAGCCGCTGCCGATCCGATGCCGCCACAGCCGGGCAAGCAGGCGCACGTAGTTGACGATCTCGCCCGCGCCGAGCTTGCTGTGCCCGCCCGCGCGCTCGACGAACCGGTAGGGCACCTCGTCGACGCGGGAGGCCTCGCCCGAGGCGAGGATCTCCAGGAGGAGTTTGTAGCCGACGCCCTCGAACCGGACCCGCTCGAACAGATCCCGGCGGGCGGCGAAGAACCCGGAAACCGGATCGTGGACGGAGGTGCCGACCAGCACCTGGGCGAGCCGCGTCGCCCCCCAGCTGATCACCCGCCGCAGAAGCGGCCAGCGGCCGATCCCGCCCCCTGATGCGTAGCGCGAACCGACGGCCACAGCCGCGCCGCCCTCGACGGCGCGGACGAGGCGGAGCACCACGTCGGGGGGATGCGAGAGATCGCTGTCCATCACGACGACGATGTCGCCGGTCCCCCGGCGCACACCGTCCAGGACGGCGGATGTCAATCCGGCCTTTCCCGGGCGGTTCACGACCACGACCGGCAGGGTGTCTCGAAGTTCGGCGCCGATCCGGGCCGCGACGTCCCCCGTTCCGTCGGGGGAGGCATCGTCCACCACAACGACCTCGGCCGGGAGGCCCGCGCCGGAGACGACCTCCGCGAGGCGGCGGAGCAGCGCCGGCAAGGTCTCCCGCTCGTTGTACGTGGGGATGACACACGACACCCGCATCTAGGTATCCCCGCCGCAGGTGACGGCCGCAGGCTTCACGGTGAACGCCATCGGCCCGCGGGCGCCGACCGGCCGGAGGCCGGCGGAGAGGAGCGCGCGGGCGGCCCCCGAGGCCCCCAGCGCGGCACGCGCGGCGTCCAGGTCCTCCCGGGTCGTGACCAGGAACACGCGTCCCGGCGCGCAGAGACGCTGCTCCAGCGTCACCGGATCGATGACCCACTCGACCAGGTGGTTCGTGTAATACATGAGCGAGTCGAACGTCCCGATCCGGTATGCGATGACCCGATCCCCCGGGCTGAGGTCGCGCCGCAAGGCTTCGGCGAGGGGCTTCATCGGTTTCTGAGTCTCCACCACCGGCATCGTCCCAGTGTACAGGACGCCGGCGAACACCGCCATCGTCGCGGGCAGGGCGAGAAACGCGCCGGTGTACCGCCGGAACCGGAACAGCGCGGCCGTCACCGCGGTCCCCGCGACGAGGACGGCAAGCGGCGGGATCAAGGCGCCGCGTACCGCGGCAAACTCCCGGGGATAGCGCTCCGTGGCGAACGTCGCGGCCGCGAGGGCCAGGAAGACGACGACGACGATCTGCAGGGCGAACGATGTCACGAGCGTGCGCCTGAGGCGTCCCGCACCCTCGAACAGAAACTCCTCCCAGAGCCGGGCGATCGCGATCGCCGCGAACGGATAGATGAGCGCCACATCGTCCGGCAGCCGGTTGCCGAGCGCCACCGCGACGATAAACATCACGCCGCACCACAGGAGGCAGAGCAGGCTCCCGTCGTGCCAGCGGCGGATGTAATGATAGACGAACGCCCCGGGGAGAAACGCCGTCCAGGGCACGGCGCCCAGGATCAGCACCGGCAGGTCATAGAGCACCGATGCGGCCTGGACTCCGGGGTGCCGGACGATCCTGATCAGCGTGTCCCCGCCGAGCACCGCCCGAACGAAGGCGGGTCCCATCCGGACCGCCTCGATCACGAACCACGGAGCCGCGACGGCGAGGTAGATCAGGAGACCCCAGCCCCACGGAATCTCCCGCCAGCGGCCGAGCGCGCGGCGGTACGCGAGGAACGGGACCAGCACGAACGCCAGCAACACAGGGGCGATCAATCCCCGGGTGAGCGTTGCCAGGGCGGCGTATGCGAAGAATGCCAGGTAGGCACGGGCGCTGTGGTTTCGGTAGCCGCGGTAAAACGCGTGCAGGGCGAGCAGCATGAAGGCAATGTGCATGACATCGAGGATGGCGAGGCGGGAAAGCAGCAGGTACTCCAGCATCGTCGCCAGGATGAGCCCGCTCAGGATTCCCGTCCGGGGTCCAAACCACTCGCGGCCGAGGACGTAGGCGCCGGCAACGCCCAGGACGCCGAAGGCGGCCGCCCACACGCGTGCCGTGAACTCGGTGAAACCGAACGCCCAGCCCGTGCCGGCCTCGAGCCACATCCACAACGGCGGCGGGCCGATCCAGGGCAGGCCGTTCAAGTGCATCGTGATCGGATCCCCGGTCACCAGGATCTCACGGCTCACCTGGGCATACCGCGGTTCGTCCACGTCCCACAGGCTTCCGGCGCCGAGCCAGAACGTAAACAGGCCGGCGGCGAACAGAAGCATGAGTCCCACGAGCAGGCGCTCGCGCCGGCCGAGCCGCGCGGGCGCGGCCGGATCACCGCTCATCGGGCAGCCCGCATCAGCAGGGCCACTCCGGCCGCGCCGACGATGACGTCGGGCAGCCAGGCCGCGATCACCGGGGAGAGCAGCCGGCCGTCGGAGGCCAGCTGCGCGGGAATGGCGATCAGGTAGTACGCGACGAGGACGAGCACGCTGAGTCCGAAGCCGACGCTGGGGCCGGACCGGTGCGGACGCAGGCTGAGTGGAACAGCGATGAGGGCAAAGACGATGCAGCTGGCCGCGGTCGCGATCTTGGCGTGGAGCTCACCGATGTAGTCATGCGCGTCGGCTCCCCCCCTCCGTAGAATCACGATCTGCTCGATGAGCTCCCGCAGGCTCATGTCCGCGGGCTGCCGCGGCGGCAGCGTGAACTCCTGTGGGGATCGCGGCACGACGACGTCGAGCGTCACGAACTTCGTCGCGACGGTGGTTCCCTGCGGGAACAGGTAGATGTGCCCGTCGTAAAACGTCCATTCGACGCCCTGCTTGTACTCCGCGCGCCGCGCCTCGATGATCTGCAGCGGCGTGCCCGCGGTCAGGTACACGACCGTAACGCCCTCGAGCGTGCGCGTCCGCGGCTCGTAGCGGTGGGCGCTGTAGAGGGCGTTGCCTCCGGCGGTCGGCGCCTGGAAGAACACGTTCTCCACCGGCCGCAGCTGCGGGGCGCGGGACATCACGTCCCCGAACGCCCTCCGGTACTGTTGGTCGCTCAGGCTGACGACGCCCTCGCCGAATACGATCGTCCCGACGGCGGCGATCGCTCCGGCGAGCACGATCGGAAGCGCGATCCGATTCAGGCTCACCCCGGCGACGCGGAGGGCGGCAATCTCATTGTGATCGTGCAGGCGTCCGATCGCCAGCACCGTGGCCAGCAGGACGCCCATAGGGGCGCTGAACGCGATGAAGTACGGAACCTTATAGACCATCAGCGCGAGCGCGACCTGCACCGCCACGCCCTGCGCGATCACCAGACGGGCCAGGTAAAAGAGGTGATTCATCACCAAGAGGACGGTGAAGAGACCCAGCCCGAAGCCGAAGGAGTGTCCGACCTCAGAGAACAGGAGGCGGTCGAGGAGCGAGCCCGTCACAGCCGGAACCCCTCCCCCAGATATAGCCGCCGGGCCTCTTCGCTCGCGAGCAGCTGCTCGGGGCCCCCCGTAAACAACACCCGGCCCCCGTGAATGATCTCGGCCCGATCCACGATGGCGAGCGTATCGCGCACGTTGTGATCGGTGATCACGACGCCGAGGCCCCGCTCCCGAAGGTAGCGCACCGTCTGCTGCAGTTCCTGGACCGCGCGCGGGTCGATCCCCGTGAACGGCTCGTCCAGGAGCAGAAACTCGGGATCCAGCGCGAGCGCCCGCGCGATCTCGACACGGCGGCGCTCGCCTCCCGACAGCGTCCAGGCCGGCTGGGCGGCGACCGGGCCCAGCCTGAACTCGTCGAGGAGCTCTGCGCCGCGGCGCTCCTGCCCCGAGCGGGACAGCCCGGGCCGCTGCTCCAGCACGAGGAGGATGTTCTCCCGTACGGTAAGGCGGCGGAACACCGAAGGCTCCTGGGCGAGGTATCCCAGGCCGGTGCGGACGCGGACGTTTACAGGCTCGCCACTGACTTCATGGCCGCCGATCCAGATCGCCCCGGCGTCCGGCCGCACCAGGCCGATCATCATGTGGAACGTCGTCGTCTTTCCGGCGCCGTTGGGCCCCAGCAGTCCGACGATTTCACCCGGCTGCACCGCGAGGGACACATGGTCGACAACCGCGCGCCCCCGGTAGCGCTTGACGAGGCCCTCCGCGCGGAGCATTCCCCGCGATCGCTCGAGCGGCACCCCACGGCTCACGGCTGAGAGCCCTGCGCACCCTCGCGCGGATAGGCCACAATCCGCGGGTGCCCGTCCGCGATCGCCTCGTTCCGGTCAAGGTGTACGGTGATCCGGTCGGCGGTCAAGCGATCGCGCCCGCGCTCGACCGCCGCGTGCCCCGTCAGCACCGCCGTCTGCGTCCGGCCCGAGTACGTGGCGGTGTCCCCCGACCCGTGCATCTGCTGACTCGTCCGATCCAGCTGCACATGGCCGGACGCTTGAGCGTCGTCGGTGGCGAGCTCGACAACGACCTGGTCGGCCTGAAGACGGTCCTCTCCCCGCGTCAGCACCGCGTGCCCTTCCACCGTCCCGTGGCGCGTGAGGCGGTCGTACACGACCCGGTCGCCCCGCAGCTCCTCATCGTTCCGGGTGGCCACCACGGCGCCGGTGGCTACGGCGCGCCGGAGGTCCGGCCGGTCATCCGCCTCGACCCGCGCCGCGTGCAGGGACGTCCAGACGCCTTCGTCCAGGAACCGTCCCGCGACGCGCCCCTCGCCGAGGAAGTGACGCGTCCCGAGATCCGCGGTAATCTGGTCGCCCTCAAGCGACATCGTGGGCGTCGTGAGGGTTCCGCCGCGCGGCAGGATCGCGACCCGCTTCTCGGCGTCGTAGTGAATCTCGGGCGCCTCGAGACGCTGCGTGCCCCGGACGACGACGACCCGCGGTCCCCGAAACACGTACTGCTGCGTCTGGCCATCGTACTCGATCTGGGTCGCGCCGGTCACATCAACGGGCGCCGGCGCTTGGGCCGGAGCTGGCGAGGCGGGAGCTGGGGTTGGGACCGGAGCTGGCGGGGCGGGAGCCGAAGTCTGGGCGTTCGCATTGGCGCCGGGCCACGCACCCATCACAAGCACCGCCGCGAGCATGGCAGCCGCCCCGCACCGCACGCGGGACGAGCCCGCCGCCTGCCCCGATGATCCTGACCGCGCCCCGCTCAACGGACCGTCATGTGGACGTGGCCGTAGAACTTGGTCTGGCCCAGTGTAGTATCGGACACCACCCGGTCGGAAAACATGATCACACGCTCCTCGAGCACCCGGACGTTACCGGTTCCCGTGACGGTCGCCGATGCCGGAGAGTAATGCAGCTGGTCCGCAAACATCTCCCGCCCGGTCCCGCTCACCCCATGAATGTTTCCCTCAAGGTCCACCTCTCGAGTGGCCGTGTCGTACCGGCCCCGCTGCCCGGTGACCGTCATCGCCGTCCCCTTCGGATCGTAAAACGTCGCCCGCACATTCTTGAGGATCACCATCTGCCGTCCCTGCACGAGCAGCACGTCGTCGGCCAGGATCTGCCAGCGCTTGTGTCCCGCGTCATCGCTGCCGACGAGCGTGCCCACGCGGATCTCGCCGGACGGCATTCCAACGGGCGGGGTTCCGGCATCCGGCGCCGCCCCCGTCGCAGGTGGCGTGCTCCCGGGATGGGATGTCGCGCCGCCTGGGGCTCCGGCGTCCGGCGTCCCGGCCGGGGGCTTGGTGCGCCCCGCCTCGTCGGCGCGACCGGCCGGCGTGACGGTGGACGGGGGCCCCCCGTGGGGGATCAGAGTCCACCCCAGGGCGGCCAGCAGGACGCCCGGGATCGCCCACAGGAGAATCCGGCGCCAGAGGATCATGAGTGTTCCAGTCTCCACCCGCCTATCGTAACGTGCCCGCCGCCCGGCTGTCCAGCCGGGCCAATACTTCTTCCGCCGCGCGCTCGACCGCGCCGGGCGCTCCGAGCCGGCGCCGTACCTCCGCCAGATCCGCGAGCATCTGCCGGCGGGCCGCGGAATCGGTCAGCAGCCGCTCTACCTCGGCGGAGATCCGCGGACCGGACACCGCGTCTTGGATGAGCTCCGGCACGATCGGACGCCCCAGCACGATGCTGGGAATCGAATAGCCGTGGCGCCCCAGATCGGGCGGGATGACAAACCGGCGGGCGATCCACTCGGTGAGCCGGGAGAGGCGGTAGACGACGACCATGGGGACGCCGACGCACGCCGCTTCAACCGTCGCGGTTCCCGACGCCACGACGACGACGTCCGACGCCGCCATGACGTCCAGCGCGCGCCCGCCGAGCACTCGGACCGGCACGCCCGCCGCCGCGACCGCCCGGCCGACGTCCGCGCCCAGGTGCGGCGCGGCGAGCGGCAGCACGAACTGCGCGCCGCGGCCCCCCCGCAGTCGCCGGGCCGCGTCGAGCATCGGTGGGAGAAGAGTCCGCACCTCCTGGCCGCGGCTTCCCGGGAGGAGGCCGACAAGCGGCCCGCCACCGACACTCCACTCCTTCCTTACGGTCTCACCGGACACCGCGGTATTCGCCGCGGCGTCAACGGCGGGGTGACCGACAAACCGCACGTCGGCCCCGGCCCGCCGGTAGGCGTCGGCCTCGAACGGGAGCACTGCGAGCAGCCGGACCGGGTGGCGCGCCATCCGGGCCGCCGAGCGCCCGCGCCGCCCGTACGTCTGCGGCGGAAAGAAGTACACCGTCGGAATGCGTCCCGCGAAGCGTCGGACGAGCTCCCGGTTCATGCCGGGGAAATCGATGAGGAGGAGCAGGTCGGGCCGAAGGCGCTCGATGAGACGGGTGAGCATCCAGAACCGGGCGGCAAACACCGGCAGGCGCGCGTAGGCCTCGGCGTAGCCGATCACCCCCCAGCGGCCGCTGTCCACCTCCACGTCCACCCCGGCGGCCGCCATCTCGGGCCCGCCCGCGCCGGAGAACCGCAGACCGGGCCGGAGCCGGCGGAGCGCAGCGACCAGGAGACCGCCCTGATGGTCCCCCGAGACCTCGCCCGCAACGATGCAGATATGTGGACCGGCCACGGGTCAGGCGGTGCCTGGGCCTACGGCGTGAGCCATGACGTGCCTACGGCGTGGGCCATGACGTCCGGTCCGGCAACTCCACAGCAGTGACGGCGACGCCGGCCGCGTCGGCCGCGGCGACGAGACGGTCGCGCTCCAGGAGGATCGTTCGGCCGGCCTCCACCGCCATGGCGGTGCCGCCGGCCGCCGCCACCGTCTCGACGGTTTGCGGACCGACCACCGGCAGATCGTACCGCGGATCCTGACGGGGGCGGCTGACTTTGATGACCACGATCCCGGGCGCGAGCGTCCCCGCGCGCCGGATCATCGCGTCCGTTCCTTCCGCCGCTTCGACGGCGACGATCACCCCCCGCCGGACCGCGACCGCCTGGCCGACGTCCAGCGCGGCCACGCCGGAGGCGATGCGGACGCCGAGGGCGATGTCCCGCGCCTCCTCGGCCGAGGCCGCGCGTGCTCCGAGGACACCCGGCGCGGGGACCAGATGCGCGATGTACCGCGTCTGGTCCGCAACCTCCAGGCCGGCCTCCTCGAGGACGGCGACGAGCGCCCCGAGGATGCTGGCGTCGCGAAAGTCGGCCATGCGGCGCGCCGCCTGCGCGGCGTGCGCGTCGAGGCGCACGGATCGGAGAACGGCCAGCTTGTCCACCTGGCCCGCGAGGAGCACCTCGTGAACGCCGTGGCGCCGGAGCGCCGTGAGCATGCTGCCCAGCTCGCCGAGCGCGACGGTGTACGAGGCCTCGGCCAGCGCCCCAAGGCGCGGATCCGCGTCGAACACGTTGATGCAGATCACCGGCCGGCCGCTCCGGCGCGCCCCCTCGGCGATCTCGACCGGGAGCGTCCCGCGGCCCGCGATCAATCCGACCGGAGCGGCGGCGGTCACCGTGGAATCCCGGTGCCCCGCGCCCGGCTGTCGCGGATCGACTCGACGAGGTGGCGGACTTCGGGATAGGGCTCGATCTCGGCCTCGATTCGCTCGAGCGCATGCGACACGTCGAGACCGGAGCGCATCAGCAGCCGGTGCGCGCGGCGCAGCGTCTCCTGCACCTCCGGGGGCACCCCGGCCCGCTCGAGACCGACGCGATTGACGGCAATAGTGCGCGCGGGATTGCCGGACACGAGCATGTAGGGCAGCGCGTCCTGGACGACCCGGGTGAAGCCGCCGACCATCGCGAGCGTGCCGATGTGGATGAACTGAAGAACCCCGACCATGCCGCCGAGCACGGCCAGATCTCCCACCACGACGTGCCCGCCCAGCTGACAGCCGTTGGTGATGATGACCCCGCGGCCGATCCGGGAGTTGTGGCCGGCGTGCGAGTACGCGAGGATCTGCGTGTCGTCCCCGACGACGGTCGCGGCATCCTCGCCGGTCGCCCGGCTGAGGGAGACGTACTCTCGCAGAATCACGCGGTCCCCGATCCGGAGGTAGCTCCGCTCGCCGGCGAAGTGGCGGTCCTGCGGCACCCCTCCGAGGACCGCGCCGGAGAACACGCGGCACTCCTCGCCGAGGGTCGTCCACGCGTCGATAACGACGTGAGGGCCGATCCAGGTGCCGTCGCCGATCCGGACGTGATCGCGGATGACCGCGTACGCCTCCACCCGCACGCCCGCGCCGAGCTCTGCGCCGGGGGCGACGAGCGCGGTCGGGTGGATCTCGGGCGCCGTCAGGCCGCGCGGACGGTCAGGCCCGGCCATCCGGCGCCTCCCGGTAGGGAACGATCTTCCCGTCGATGAGCTGTTTGCCGGTGTCCTCGAGGCGGACGAGCGAATACGTGAAGAAGCCTTCGGCGACGGTCACGCCATCGACCCGGCCGGTCGCGTGCATCTTGCCGACCCGATGGTGGACGCGTACCACCACCGCCTCGGTGATCAGTTGGTCCCCCGGCCTCACGGGACGGCGGAACCGGCACCGGTCGATCGACGCGAAGAACGCCAGGTGGCCGGACGCGCCGGGAAGGAGCGAGGCAAGAACCCCGCCCACCTGGGCCATCGCCTCGACGACGAGGACGCCGGGCATCACCGGAAAGTCCGGGAAGTGGCCCAGGAAGAACGGCTCGTTGGCGGACACGTTCTTGAGCCCCACGATCCGGCGCCCCGGCTCCAGTTCCAAGATTCGGTCCACGAGCTGCAGCGGATACCGATGCGGAATCCGGGACATGATCTGCTCGACGTCCATCACGCCGGGCTTGCTAACATCTGCAGTCCGGTCCGGCACGGTCATCCCTCCTGTGCGCTCAAGGCGTTGGCCAGGGCCACGTGCAGGCTGTGGCCGGCCCGAACGGCGATCACGAACCCGTGAATTGCGCCGCCCAGCAGCGCGAGGTCTCCGAGCAGGTCGAGCACCTTGTGCCGTGCGGGTTCGTTGGGGAACCGGGCCGGATTCAGAAACCCGGCGCCGCCGACGACCAGCGTGTTCTCCAGGGACGCGCCGAGGGCGAGCCCGCGCGCGCGCAGCGCGTCCGCCTCACGCTCATATCCCCACGTTCGCGCCGGAGCGATCGTCTCCTCGTACGCATCCCGCGCCGGATCGAATGTCGCGGCCTGGTCGCCGGGGCCGGGCGGCTCGAGCGTGACGACGCACGCGGCGGCGAACCGGGGGGCCGGGAGGGCGACCGCCCACCCGCCGTTCCCACCGACCCAGGCGGGCTCGCGCACCCGGAGGGCGCGCCGCGCCGCGCCCTGCGGGCGGAGGCCCGCCGCGCGGAGCGCCCGCACGAGCGGCAGGGCGCTGCCGTCGAGGCCCGGCACCTCGGCGCCGGACAGCTCAACCTCCAGATTGTCCACGCCGAGCGCCCATGCCGCCGAGAGCAGGTGCTCCACGGTGTGCACGCCGTCGGGGCCGCCCAGGGCCACGCAGCCGGTCGTTCCGGTGACCGCGCCGAGGGCCGCCGGGATCGCCTGCCCCCCGCGGTCGGCACGCCTGAAGATGACCCCCGTCCCCTCGGGCGCCGGACGCAGCGTCATCTCAGTGACGCGGCCGGTGTGCAGCCCGGGTCCCCGAAGCGTTACCGGGCCGCCGATCGTCTGCTGCGGCATCGCCTCCACGCCCGCCGGTTATCTCCCCTCGAGGCGCTCAAGGCGCCGCCGGAGTTCGCGCAGCTGGCGGACGAGGCCGGGCAGGCGGAAACCCGCGGCAAGCGCCCGCTGGTACTCCATCCGCGGCCGGGCGGGGTGGCCGGCGACGACGGAGCTCGGCGGGACGTCCCGGGTCACCCCCGTATCGCCGAGCACGACGGCATCGTCGCCCACCGTCAGGTGGTCCGCGACGCCGCTCATGCCCCCGATCAGGACGCGGTGCCCGATTCGCACGCTGCCCGCAATGAAACAGCCGGCGGCCATTGCCACGTCCTCGCCGATCTCGACGTTGTGGCCGATGTGCACATAGTTGTCGAGCTTCGTGCCGCGTCCGATCCGCGTCGCGCCCAGCGTGGCACGGTCGACAGCCGAGTTCGCGCCGATCTCGACGTCGTCACCGAGAATGACGGTGCCGATCTGTGGAATCGGGATGTGCCGGCGCTGCGGGTCCTGGGCATACCCGAAGCCGTCGCTCCCGATGACGGTCCCGCTCTGGAGGACCACGCGCGATCCGAGCACGCAGCCGCGGCGGACGGTGACCCGAGCATGCAGGACCGAGTCGGAGCCGATGTGGACGCCGTCCTCAATGACGCCGTGGGCATGCACCTGCGCCCGCTCGCCGAGGTCGACGTCATCGCCGATCACGACATAGGGTCCGAGGTAGACATGCGCGCCGAGCCGGACGCGTGCTCCCACGACGCAGGTTGGGTCCACGCCCGGAGCCGGCCCGCCTGGCGGAAGGAGCGCCCGCAGGGCCAGGGCCAGGGCGAGGCGGATGTTCTGGACACGAATCGCGGGCAGGCGGGTCGGCGGTCCATCGTCGGGCAGGATCACGGCCGTCGCGGCCGCTTCCACGGCGGCCAGACGCGCGACGTCGGAGAGCACAACCACCGCACCCGGGCCGGCGTCTCCGGGTCCCGTCACGCGCGTGACCTCGACGCCGGAATCACCTGAGAAACGTCCCCCGACACGCCGGGCCAGCTCGTCCAGCCGCATTCGCCCCTCCCGGAGGCCGCCTACTTCAGTCGCTCGATCACCTGCTGGGTGATGTCCCTGCCGCCAAACGCGACGGGCGCCTTGACCAGCACCAGGCGGAGCCGGTCTTCCCGCGCGACCTGCGCCGCCACCTTCATCAGCTCCTGGTTCAGCTGGCCTTCGAGATTCTGTCTCATCTGCCCGAGCTCCGTGAGGAGACGCGCGCGCCGCGCCGCGAGCTCCGCCCGGCTGACCTGGGGGGCGAGGACGGAGAGCTCGGCCGCCATTTGCTTCTCCCGGTCATCAAGCTGTTTCTGGTACTGGAGCGCTTTCAGACTTTCGTTGAGCACCCGCTGCGAGTCGACGATCCCCACGGCCTGACCGCAGCCCGCGGTCAGCAGCATCGCCGCGAGCACCAGGACCGTCCCCCCCATCCGCCTCATGCCCACCTCCCGCTCACCGCTTCAGCCGGGCGATCAGGTCGTCGGTCGCATCGACCGCGTCGACCGTCGCGACGGCCTGGGTGAGAATCACGTCATACCCCTTTTGCTGGGCCAGCGCCGCGGCCTCGACGCGGAGATCCGCCAGGATGGTCGCCAGGAGCCGCCCCCGCTCGTCCCGCGCCGCTTGGAGCTGCGCCTGCTGGGCCTGAAGGCGCGCCCGGATCGCGGCCGTGGCCTGTTCCCGGGCGCGGGTGATCTGCGCGCGCGCCCCGGACACGAGCACCTGCTCCCGCGCCTTGAGCTGCGTCTTGAGGCGCGTGTTCAACTGCACATTGATCTCCGCCTGTTTCGCTTCCACCTGAGTGTGCAGCCGGGCGTTGACCTCCGCGGCCTTCTGATTGAGGAGCGTCTGGCCCTCCTTGGAGATCTCGTGCTGGAGCTCCGTCACCGCTGCGTTGAACTGCTGCGCCTGCTGCTGCTGGAATGTCTGGAGCGCCTGCTGGTTGGCCTGGGTGTGGGCGGCGATCTTGTCGTCGCGCTCCTTGGTCGTCGCTTCGATCTGGGCGCTGACCGTTGCCGCCGCCTGCTTGTCGGTCTGCCCGACGGTATCGAGCTTGAGGCGGAGGTTGAGGAGCTGCAGGCGATACTGCTCCAGCGTCTGCCGGTCAAACTGCTCGTTGTCCTTCATGATCTCCGCCTGCTTGTCCACGATCGCCTTCCGCGCCGCCGTTTCCAGCTCCGCGCGCTTCTGGTCGAACCGGACCTGCTCGTCCGCGTGCACCTTGGCCGCGTACGCCTCGACCTCCCGCCGGGCGGCATCCTGCATGGCGGATGCCTGCTGCTCGAACTCCTTCCGGAACTCCGGCCGCATCTGATCGACCTGGCGCTGCGCTTCGGCGCGGAACTCCGGAGCCAGATCGATCCGGGGCGGCTGGAACTGCGCCGAGACCGGAACGGCCAGCTGCGCCTGAAGGTCCGCGAGCCGGCGATCGAGCGCTTGGAGCTCGGACCAGCGAGGGTGCGCGCGCGCGGCGCGTGTGAAGTCCACGACGGCGATCCTGAGCTCGCGGGGCGCCGCGGGGGGGGACGACGACCCTCCCGCCGGCCCCCGCCCCTGGCAGCCCGCGAAGAGGCACGCCAGGGCGACCGCGGCGCAGGGCCGGAGCAGGGCGCGTGCGCGTGCGGGACTCACTACTTGCCGCTGACCGCCTTGGCCACCTGATCCGTCAGGTCGGTCCCGCCGTACAGCACCGCTTCGCGGCTCAGGACGATGCCGACGCCCTGCTGCTTGGCGACCCTTTGAATCGCGGTGCGGATGTCCTTGTCCAGGCCCCCGAGGAGTTCGGCGCGCTTCTTGAAGATCGCCTGGTCGACCTGCCGCTGCAGGTCCTGGCGTTGCGCCGCGCTCATGCTCTTCATCTTCTGCTGCGCGTCGGCGATCGCCGCCTGGGCGTACTCCCGGAGCGCCGCCTCGGCGCTTACCTTGCCCGGGTGAGCGTCCAGTGCGCGCTGCATGTCGACGTACCCGATCGTGACCGACTGCCCGAGCGCCGCCCCCGCCCCCGTGGCGAGAAAACCGGCCGCTGCCAGCACGACGATGACGGCCACGGCAATTCCCAGCGTTTTTGTGTTCCACTGCCTCATACCTGGCTTCCCTCCCTTCGGGGAGAACGGGCCTCCCCGCGTCCTGCGCCGGACTCATCCGTCCCGGCGCGCCTGATCTTAGAACACCGTGCCTGTGGAGACCCAGAGTTGTGAACCTTCCGAGCTGATGCCGAAGTCCATGCGAAACGGGCCGATCGGCGTCTTCACCGCGATCCCGACCCCGTAGTCGGTCTTGAAATTGAAGTTGGTCCCCGATCCGAACGGCTGGGTGTCGCCGGCGTCCACGAACAGGATCCCCTGGATCCCGGTGAAGTGTTCCAGGAACGGCAGGCGGTTCAGCGGGAACCGGTACTCCCCCGTGAGGAGCACCATCTGGTCGCCGCGGAAACGGCCGGACTGGTATCCGCGAAGCGACCCCTGGCCGCCCAGGTAGTACTGGTCCTGAATGGGCAGGGGGCCGCTGCCCGCCCCCAGATGGACGTGCCCCACGATCGTGCTCTCCCCGCCGGTCGGGAAGAACTTCGCATAATCGAGCTCGTACTTCTGGAAGTTGAACGACCCCCCCAGCGCCGTCATCGCCAGTTCAGTGGTGAGCGCGATCCGCTCCCCGTCCGTAGGCGCCAGCTGGTCGTTGCGGGTATCCTGCACGGCGCCGAGGAGGACCGCGTTGATGGTCCCCGGGGTAAAGACAAAGGCCGCCGGCGGCGCCGTGCCGAGCGTCGCCACGCCGAACGTGGTGCTCACGCTCTTACCGCCGTAGCTGATCGACTGGGTGTCGTTAAGCGGCTGGGTGAACGTCACCTGGCCGCCCTGCTGGTACATGTTGTACGTAAACTGCTTGGCCATGCCCAGTGAGTAGTCCGTGGGGATCGTCGTCTGGTTGAAGCCCGTGATGTCGAAGACGGTCCGGCTGCCGAGGAAGTACGGCTCGTGGAACGAGATCGTGAAGTTGTTCCCGTTCAGGGTCGTGCTGTTGTACTGCGCGAACACGGTCTGGCCGTTCCCGCCGAAATCGGTGTCGCGGACCCCGATGATCCCTTGGATTCCGGTCACCGTGCTGTAGCCGACGCCGAGGCTCACGGCCGCGGTGCGCTGTTCGGTGACCAGGATCGTAACGTTTACGGTGTCGGGCTGGGACCCCGGCCCGGGCTGCGCCTTTACGTCGGAGAAGTACTGGAGCTGGAACAGCTTCTTCAGGCTCTGGTTGACCGTATTGGCGTTGAAGACGTCGCCCGGTTTGAACAGCAGCTCGCGCCGGACGACGTAGTCCTTGGTCTTGTGGAGGCCGTCGATCTTGATCGCTTCGATGCGGCCCTCCGCCATCGAGACCGTCAGGACGCCTTCGGGGCTCACCGACACGTCCGCGACCCGGGCCAGAACGTACCCCCGGTCCTGGTACAGCCGCTCCACGGCGCGCGCACCCTCACGCATGGCGACCGTGCTCAGCACCTGGCCGGTGGGAATGCCGAGCGCCTTGACGACATCGGCGGTGGGGACGACCGTGCTGCCCGTGACGACGACCTGTGTGATGAGCGGGTTCTCGACGACGAGAAACAGCACCCGGACGCCTTCGGTGAGCGGCTCGATCCGGACGACTGCGTCGGCGAAGTACCCCAGGTTGAGGATCGCCTGGACGTCGTTGCGGAGCTTGTCCTCATTCAGCGGGTCGTTCACTCTCGTGGCGATCACGGCCAGGATCTGGTCGGTAGGGATATGATCGTTGCCGCGGATGACCACCTCGGACACCTTCTGCTGCGGCAGGGTCTGCGCCGGCGTGCCCGGTTGGGGCACGAACGGCTGTCCTCCGGGCGGCGTCTGCTGCGGCTGGCCGGCCGGGGGGTTGAACGGCTGGGCCTGCAGCCCACCCGCGCCCGGGCCGGCACACACGAGCGCCCACAGCAAGGTGCCCGCAAGGGCCCGTGTCATGCGCTTCCGTCTCATGGGCACGCCACACTACCTCCGTCATGCAAGATCTGCCGTGCGTGATCTGCGGCTCGACGGACGCCCCGCTCGGAGCGTCCCGTCAGAACGTGGACGTGAGATGCTCTGGATCCGCCGGCGCGGTCAGGCTCGCGGGCTCGCCCAGCAGGGCCGGTCCGACACGGCCGAAGCGGCCGGCCGGCCCATCAAGGGTTCTTCCACGCAGGAGAGGCGATCCCCAGGGCGCCGCCTCGCCCGTTTGATCAGGCGCCGGGTCCGGCGCCGGACTGACGATCGTCAACAGACGCCCGGAGTCGAGCTGCACGACTCCGGGCAGCCCACCCGCGGTGGGCCCGGCGCGCAGCGCAACAGACGCCGGCGGCGCGTCCGAGGCCGCCGGGCCGGGCTGCAGTTCCGGCCGGAGCAGTACGTACCCGGCCGCCGCGATGACGAGCGCAGATGCCGCCGCCACCGGCATGAGCCAAGACCGGCGGCGGGCGCCGAGAGACGCGAGGCCGGCCGAATGAAACCCGGCCGCCGTGCCCGCCTCGCGGGCGCGGCGGATCTCCGCCTCGGCCAGAAGCATCCGCAGCACCGCCGAGCGCATATCGCCTCGCCGGCAGTCCCCGCGCGCCCAACGGAGCCACTCCTCCGCGTGCCGGATGTGGCAAACGATCCCGTCCCCGTCCGGCATCGCCGCTACTCCTGCGCGCCCTGCGTCCGCAGTCCGGCCGGCATGATCAACTCCTGAATCCGGCGCACGGCCTGCTTCTGCAGACGGTAGAAATGAGAGAGGCTGATTCTCAGTTCGCCGGCGATCTGGCGCGGCTCCTCCTCGAGCAGGAAGAACCCCCGCAGAATCCGGCGCTCGCGCTCGGGCAGCAGCCCGATCGCGTCCACGATCTGGCGCACCAACACCGCGTCCTCGACGGCAAGCAGCCGGTCCGAGGCCGCGGGGTCCGCCAGCCGTTCGAGCAAGGAGGCGTCGAGCGCGGCGCCGGGCGCGGTCTCGGCGAGCATCGCCGGCCGCTGGCGGCGGAGCGCGTTGAGGATCCGGCCCCGGATCCGGAACGTCGCATATGTGCTGAATCGCACGCCCCGTGCCGGATCGAACCGCTCCACGGCTTCGATGAGGCCCACCGTCCCTTCCTGAATCATGTCCATGATGAGCGCCTCGCGCAGCCGGAGGTGCATCGCCACCTTGAAGACGAGCGGCTGGTACGCCTCGATCAGGCGGGCGCGGCTGCGCCCGTCGCCCCGGCCCTTGTACGCCTGCCACAGGCGGGCCTCTTCGGCCGGCGCGAGGAGCGCGACCTTCTGGAGTTCGCGCAGGTAATCGCCAAACACTCGGCTGATTCCTCCACTCTTACTTTACTATATCCGTGGCACGGACGGGATCCTCTCCTAGAAGCTGAACCGGGTGAGGAGAAAGACCCCGGTGTCTCCCAGGGTGTCCACGTCGTACGTCACGAACACGTTCGGGCTGAGGAAGTACTCCAAGCTCAGCATCGTGTACGCCTGCCCGGTGTAGTTCAGGCGCGTGAGGGAGCCGGGCGCCGGGATTGCCGCGCCCGGTCCGGGGGCCCGGGCAAACACTTCCGAGAGCGCTACGTACAGGTTGCGGACGATATACTTCCCGATCCGCAGCGTCACCGGATTCTGCGAATCATACGAGATCGTGAACTCGTCCAAATGGAGGGCGCGCTGGATCGCCTGCCCCACCGACCCGAGCAGGATCCGGCTGAGTTCCTGACCGGCCACCCCCGCAGCCGACCCGGAGCCGGAGGTGCCGATCACGAGGGCGAGGATGTCCGCCTGGCTCATCGGTGGATCGGAACTCCAGACCAGGGTCAGGTTCGGCATCACCCCGTTGACATCCAGAAACACCCGGGTCGGCCCGTAGACCGCCTGCGCCCGCGCCGAAATCTGTGGCTCCAGGCCGAGGGTCTCCGAAAACGTCGCGACCCCCTCGGTGAGCTGGAACTGCGTCCCCAGCAGTGCCACCGCGCCCTGAAGCGACCGGACCGTTCCGGAGAGCGCGGGCCGGCCGACCGTCCCGCCGACGTGAACGGCTCCGCCGAGTTGAGCACGGACCGCCCCGGCGTCGAACCAGACGTTATTGCTGGCGATGACGTTGACGTCGAGGCCCACGGGTGGACCGCTCGACTGCGACTGCTCGAACCCGCCGGCGATCGCCACCTGGCCGTTCGAGAGGGTCACGGTGCCCGACAGCACCGGCTGTGCGGCCGGGCCGGCGAGCGCAAGCGCGGCATCCACCCCGCCGGCGTACAGGCCGGGAAGCGTCGCCTTCACGTTCTGAGCGGTGAGGCCGATGTCGATCCGCGCCGGGCGGAAGTTGCTCACGGCCAGCGTGCCGTGCGCCTGGACCGGTCCCCCGCCGATCGTGCCGGAGAGGTCGCGCACGAGGATCTGGTCCTGGGAAAACGTGATGTCCGTGTTGATGTCGGCGATCGGCGTCTCGAGCGGATCCATCTGCAGCCGCCCGCCCTGAGACCGCACGGACCCGCTCATCTGCGGGGCGGCGACCGTGCCGCCGATGCTCACCCCGCCCTCGACCGTCCCCGCGGCATTGTGGATGCGGGGGCTCAAGAGGCTGAGGAAGCTGAGATCGGCGCTTTCTAACCGCAGGCTGAGGCTGAGCGGTCCGCCGGGGTCCAGCGCGAGGCGGCCTCGCGCCACCGGCAGCGTGCCCGCGACGATCATCTTGTGGGGGCCTTTGGAGATCGAGCCGTCTTCAATGTGAATCAACCCGTCTTTGTAATAGGCCAGGCCGACGATCCGGTCGGCCGTCGCGCCCGGCACGCCGGCGTCCGCCGCCTCGAGCGAGAGGCCGGCTGTCGGGTCACGGGTCAGGCCGCTCCACTGCATCGTGAAGTTCAGCTTTCCGACCAGCGGGCGGTTCAGGTGGAAGAACGACCGCAGCACGTTCGGATCCAGGTCGCTGCCGGAGACTTCCACCGCGCTCGTGCCGTTGAGCACGACGTGCCCCGCGGCCGTGATCCGCCCCTGCCCCGGGGTGAGCTCGAATCGGCGGATATCGACGGATCCGTGGCTCAGCGTCAAGTCCGCGGTCCCCGTGCCCATCGGCTGCCCGCCGACTTTCGCGTCGCGCATCGCGAGAGCGAGATCCGCGGACGGATCGGCCAGCGGGCCCGTCAACGCAATTTTCCCGTCGATCGTCCCCGCCACCGCAACCGGCAGGGACAGGCCGCCCGCGCTGACGATCGTGGCGATCTGGCCATTCGTGATGGCGAGCGTCAGATTCGCCGACGGGCTCGCACCCAGCCGCATCTCGCCGCTGAGGTCGTAACTGGCGTCCCCCTTGGCCAGGGTGAGCGGAGAGAACCGCAGCACGTTCCCGCCGTACTCGATCGCCCCGGACGCGTCGAAGGTCTGCCCACCGACCACCAGGTCCGGCACATGGAGGGTCCCGGACACTTCCGGCGCCCCCAGGGTCCCGCGCACCATCCCCGACAGGTCCAGCGTGCCCCGGGGAGCGAGCGCCAGACCGAGCGCGGAGCTGAAGTCCGCGATCCGGATATGATCCGCCGAGACGTTCAGGTCGAGCGGACCTGCGAGGTCCACCGTCCCGGAGGCGTGGACGCGCGAGGCGTCCCGCACGGCATCCAGGTTGATGAGGCGCACCTGCCGCCCGTCCCCGGCGAATGCCGCGTCGACGCGATCGACGCGCTGTCCGCCGACGTGGCCGCGCACGAGCGTCGCATGCCCCACGCCCGACGGATGGGCGAGCGGACCGTCGAGGCTCACGTGGGCGGAAAGCGTCCCCGTGAGGTCCGGCGGGCCGCCGGAGGCGCGGACGAGTGACGCCGCCTGCACGCCTTCCGCATCGATGGTGAGGTTCACCGCGGCCAGAGGGCGGAACCGCAGGCCACCGCTCACCTGGTACACCGCGGCCCCGTCCACCAGGCTCAGGTGCCGGGCGGCGATCTCTTGCGCGCTGACGGTCAGGTCTCCCTGCGCCAGCGCGAACGGAACCGGCCCCACCCGGCCGCCCCACGCGGTGACGCTGCCAGTGGCGACCGGCGCGACCGCGGTCCCGGACACACGGCCGTCGAAGTTCGCCGTCCCCGCGAGTTGAGACCCGCCGGTGGACACCAGCGCTCCGAGCTGGCCGAGAGGCAGGTCGAGCGCGGTGACCGCCAGGTCCAGCGCGCCCCTCCGCGAGATCTGCCCGGACGCATACACGGTCGTCGCGCCCACGGTGGCCCGGAGGAAGTCCAGGTCCACGGTCCCGTTATCGTCCCAGAACAGCGCGTGCAGGTCGTGGAAGGGCTGTCCGCGCACCGAGCCAGGCCCCACCGCGGCGCCCGCCATGAGCTGCACGCGTCCGCCCGAGCCCACACCGACCACTTCTCCCGTTGCCCGACCGATCAACCCGCCGGTTACCGGGAGGCCCGCCGCCGGCAGCACGCTCGCGTCGAGATTCTGGGCGGCGGCGCTGAACATGTACGACGGATCCTGCCCGGAGACATCCACGACCGCGCTTCCGATGATCTGCCCGCCGGCGACACGAACGCCGAGGTCGTTCAGGGCGAGCGTTCCACCGCCGTACTGGAACCGTGTATGCAGCGCGTCGAACGCCTGCCGGTTCAGCCGTCCACTCGCGGAGGACACGTCCCCATCGATGTACGGCGCGGACGCCGGTCCCGTAATCCAGACGTCCCCGCTGGCGCGTCCCACCAGCCCCAGGCGGGCGGTGGGGAAGAACAGCGCCCGGACCGTGGAGAAGTCGAGGCCGGGAGAACTGATCGCGAGATCCACCCACACCTCACCCGGATAGGCAACGTCGCCGCGCAACCACAGCGACGATCCGTTCGCGGTCAGCGTCAGCCCGGAGGTCGACGCCTGATCGGTATCGAGCGTGATCATCCCCGAGAGGTGCTGCAGCCACAGGTGGGTCGGCAGATACACCGCCTCGGCATCGGTCAGGCGGAGGCTGGCCGTGTAGTCCATAATAAGCCCGTCCCGTGACGGCGTCGCCAGAATGTGCACCCGCCCATCGAAGCGTCCGCCTTCCCAGCGGACCTGGCTCAGGCGGATAAGGTAGCCGCCCCAATGCTTGGCCGCGCCGTTCTGCGCGGTGACGTCGAGATCGAGTGTGCCCGCCTGGGGCAGGTATCGGCCGTGGATCGTCGCGGCTTCGCCGTCCGAACTGCGCCCGCTCAACCCCAGGGCCACCTGCTCGGGCTTCCCGAACTCGAGGGCCCCGGCGATCCCGGAGAACCGCGTGACGAAGGGGGGCGCCTCGACGCCGAACGAGTCGGCATATGCCAGCGTGGCGTCGTGGACGACGAGACGGCCGCGGAACTGCGGTCCCAACGGGCTCTGGTCGGAGGTCAGCAGGTCCGCAACGTTCCAGACACCCGCGGTGTCCCGAACCACCGCGAGGTGGGACCCGAACAGGTCGGCCTGCGTGATGCTGCGCAGCACAGCCCCCGGATGGAACGCGAGCTCGCGCAGGTCAAACCGAAGGTGGACCCGGTCCGTCGAGAACACGACGCCCCGGCTGAAGCCGCCGCGCTCGGCGATCACCAGGTCGCGGAGTTCGATGCCGTGGAGGAGGTCGCCGCCGACCCCCCCGAGTGCGACCGGCCGGCCGAGGCCCGCACGCAGGTTCGACAGGACCGCCCGCCGGACTTCACCGGCGAGCCACCCGCTCGACACAACGAGTCCCCAGGCGGCGGCTGCGATCAACGCCGTCACCGTGAGCACAACGCCCCACCTGAGGGCAGGACCTCTCCCGGCGTGCCGCGTGCGTCCCGGCATGGGAGCCGTTAGCGCGTTCCTCCTTCAATCGTGATCGGAGCCTGGAAGCGCCCGCGGAGCACCCACGGCATCGTCACCGTCGTGGAGACGCGGCTCTGAGGACCGGGCGCCCCGGCCGCGGGCGGGCGCGGGCCGTTGCCGACGAGCTCGATCACGACATCGGTGTTCCGCTCGCCCTGCTCGAACGCGCTGATCGCCTCCGTGAGGGTCCGAGGCGAGCCCACACTCGGCGCGGTGCCGCTCGTCGGGTTGAGGAACGTTGGCACCGCGGGGGTGCCGCCGGCGCGCACGACGAGTACCGCGGACCCGGGGGTGAAGTCCGGCGGGATCGTAAGCGGAATGTCCTGCGTCTGCGGCGCGCCCCGGTACGGCCGCAGCGTCACCCGGATCCGGAGCGTGCTGCCGGGGGCGGCGGGCCCGGTCGGCAGCACCGCATCGGTGATCACGGCCGTGTCTTGCTGGCCGGTGACCCGGACGTCCATCTCCAGGTCGCTCGGGCCGACCTCCGCGAAGTCGTTATCGAAGAGGAGATGCATCGCCTGCGGCACCTCTGCCAGCGCCCGTGACGCGATGTCGTTGCCGCTGTAGAACAGATTCTCACGCACGACGGCGTGCGAGAGCGCCCGACCCCGCAACACCATCCGCACCTGGGCCGTCCCCTGCCCCGACCGGTTAAGGGCCCGCTCGATCGCCTCCTGGGCTCCCAGCATCACGAGCTGAGGCGCGATCTCCTTGCTGGTGACGACCTGGAAGCTGAACTGCCGCGCCTTGCCGGCGTCGGCATCGACGACGCGCATCCGGACGCCGAACACCCGCGGCAGGACACCGATGGTTCCGCCGATCGCCGCGGGCCGGTCCTCCGAGATCGTCCCCACGACTGCGCCCGCGGCGCCCACCTTGAGGTTCCGCGCCTGCCCGCTGACCGTCTGAAAGATCGTCGCGTTCGTGAGGAGATATCCGGCGTGCCCCACGTCCGTGAACGGATGGCCGAACGCCAGGATGCGGTTGCCGTCTCGATACGTGAGCGTGCCGATCGCATAGGCGGCAATGTCGCCCTGCATCAGGCCCACGCCGATCGCGCTGCCGGGCTCGAGTACGAGGGAGGCAGGGAGGTTCGCCGGCCCGCTGCCCTGCATCGGCACGACGCCCATCGGTTCGAGCGTCCGGGCGAGCGACTCCAGCGCGGCTTGGCTGAAGCCGGACACAAAGAGCGGCGTCGCGGCGGGCACGGCCACGAGGGTATCGGAAGGGCCTCGGCGGGCGGTGGTGCCGGCGGGGGCGCGCTCCGCCACGGTGATCCGGCGAATCGTCTGACCGCCGAGCCGGAACGGCGCGACCGTGTAGGTCCGGGACGTCCCGCTTCCGGCCCGCGTGACCGGCAGATCTTTCATCATATCGCCGATCGGCGTAAACAGGCCCACCGTCGGATCCGTCGCCTGGAACGTGTAGCTGAACGCGCCGGCCAGACGGCCCCCGAGATAAATCGGGCTGCCGCTCATCCCGGCCGCGAGTCCGCCGACGCTTTGGAGCGCGGCCCCGGACGCCCGGAACAGGATCAGGTCGCCGGCCGGCCCCGCGTTCTTCAGCGTGCCGAGCACCCGAACCTGGAACTCCGAGACGCGCGTCCCGAGGATGACCGTCTTCCCGATCCCGGTCATCCCGACCGCAATGGCAGAGGACGGCAGGACCGCCGGCGACGCGCCGAGCGGCGGGACCGCCATCACCGCGGCACCGAGCGCCGCCGCAAGGAGCAGGGCCAGCCCCCGGGCCGAGGCCTGACTCCGAAACCGGACTGCCGCGCGTGTCAGCATCACCTCTGCCCCTATTTGACCGTCATGGGAATCTGGAACCTGCCGAGCACCACCCAATCGGTCGGAACCGAGGTGCCGGCCGGAGACTCAATCCCGGGGTTCGCGTTGCTCGAGGCCGCGGTCAGCACGGCGTCTGGGACCAACTCGACGAGCACTTCCGTGTTCTTGCCAGCGTGTTCGAACTGGCTGACCGCTTCCTCGAGCGTGCTGGCGCCCGGGGGCGTGCTCTCCTGCAGCACGAGCTGCTGGAACAGCTGGCCGGGTGGCAGCGCGTTGTTGAGCGCGCCGGCCGTCCCCACGAGCAGGAACGCCCGGCCGATCGGAAAGTCCCGCGGCACCGTGAACGCGACCTCGCGCGACAGCTTCGCCGAACTGGCGTAGGGCCGGACGCTGACTGTCACTCGTACGCGGTCGCCGGGCGCGACGGTCCGCGCGTTCGGGCGGGCTTCGACGAGCAGCGCGGTGTTGGGGCGGGACATGACGGCGACGTCCACCGTCATGTCGATGGGATCCAGGTTTTTGAAGAAGTTGCCGAACAGGAGCTGGGTCGCCGCGGGAACGTCGAGGACCGCGGCGGTCGCGATGTCGCCGGTATCGTAGGCGAGATCCTCGCGCACGACCTCTTGGGAGAGGCCGCGCGCGCGCAGGGCGATCCGAACCGCGGCCGAGCCTCCCGCGACGCGGTCGAGCGCCTTCTGAACCAGACTGAGCACCGTCGTCGGGACGAGCCCCTCCGCAAGATCGGGACGGCGAACCACCTGGGCGCCCAGGGTCCGAACGGCGCCCCGCTCATCGTCCCGGACCCTGACCCGGATGCCAAACGTCCGCGGCAGCGGGCCCACGATGCCGGCGATGCCCACCCCCCGGTCCTGGGTCAGCGAGCCGACCAGGCTCCCAATACTCCCCTCTTTAAATGGAAAGTCCAGGGAGCGGACCACGGTATCGATCCACGCGCTCGTCAGGAGCATCGAGGCGGCGCCCGCGTTGAGGAGCGGGTGGCCAAACGCCAGGATGACGTTCCCCCGCCGGTAGGTGACGGTGCCGATCGCGCCGACCTCGGTATCCCCCCGCACGAGCTCGACGCCGAGCGAACTGCCGGGCTCCACGGGAGGCGCGGGGAACTCCCGGTGGCCGCCGTACCCCTGGAGCGGGACCACGTTATACCGCTGGAGGGCCTCCGCGAGCACACGCATCGCGGGGCGCGTCATTCCCGACGCAAACATCGGAACCGTGACGGGAGCCGCGGCGGCAATCCGCGGGAGAGGATGGCCGTTGTATGCGGCGGCGTCTGCGGGGCTGTCCATGACGAGCACCCGGTCGATCGGGCCCCGCGGGGTGCGGATCGAAGAGGCGGCCCGATACACCCGGGGCCGCCCCGTCTCCGTCTGCGGTTGCGCCGGGGACAACGCCCGCAGCATCTCCGCGATCGGAGTGGCCAGGCTGAGATCGGCGTCCGGCCCGGCGAAGTGGTACCCGTAGCTCAGGGCGCCAACGATCCGGCCGTTGACATAGATCGGGCTGCCGCTCATCCCCGAGGCAGTGCCGCCGGCCGACTGCACGACCGGCCCCGTGGCCCGGAACAGGATGAGATCGCTCGCCGGGCCGCCTTGAAGCGTCCCGAGGATCTTGACGTCAAACCGCTCGATCGTCGTCCCGTGTACGACGGTGAGCCCGTAGCCTGTCATCCCGGCGTGGATCTGGCTGAGCGGGAGGATCGCCGGCGCCGGAGGCGTCTGCGCCAGCGCGGCCGAGCCGCCAGATGAGAGGGCCGATGAGAAGAGGACTCCGAGAGACGTCGCGAGAATCACCGCCACCGCCCACACCCCTCGCACTGCATCCCCTCCCGTCGTCATACCCACGCTCATAACATCCCAGCGCCGATCAGTCCTGACCCATCGGGCACGTGTGTGGCTCGTCTGCCTGGCTCACAGCGGCGCGGAAGCGCCTAGAAACAGCAAGAGGGGGACGCGGTTCCCCCCCGGAGAGCCTCCCCTCCGTCCGCGTTCAGTTCGGCTCGATCACCGCCACCGGATCGCCGATGTTCACGCGGTCGCCCGCGTTGACCAGGACCTGAACAATCCGCCCGTCCACGGGCGCGCGCGCCGCCGGGATCGCACCGCCGGTCGAGGTGCGAACAAACAAGATAATGTCGCCCTGCTTCACGACTTGCCCGCTCGCGGCAAGCTGCAGCGGCTGCACCTGACCCGAGATCGCCGCCGTCACCGTCACGGGGCTCTGGGCGGCTGCGACGGAGCCCGCCACCACCCCGAGTACGGCCGCCAGGAGCGCGAAACCGATCATCCACCGAGTGTGCAACACCATGTTGAGACCGCCTCCCTGCATCAAACTATTATAGTCCCGACCCCGCCATAGTGTCAAACGGAGAAGGCGTCCGGAAGGTTCGGGGCAAAGCCGAAGTAGTGGCGGATCACGCCGACGATCCGCTCGGCCGCGCGGCCGTCGCCGTAGGGGTTGCGCGCCCGGCTCATCCGGCCATAGACGCCGGCATCTGTCAGCAACAGGGACGCCGCCTCGACGATCGCGGCCCGGTCGGTCCCGACGAGCCGGGCTGTGCCGGCCTGGACCCCCTCCGGGCGCTCCGTCGTCTCGCGGAGGACCAGCACCGGGCGGCCGAGCGCCGGCGCCTCCTCCTGGATGCCCCCGGAGTCCGTCAGGATCAGCGTGGCGGCCTTCATGCAGCCGACGTGGGTCGCATAGTCAAACGGCCCGAACAGGTGGGCGCGCGGATGGGCCCCGAGAATCTCATGGGCCAGCTCCGCGACGACGGGATTCGGGTGAACGGGAAAGATGAGCGCCAGATCCGGGAACCGCTCCAGCAGATCCCGGATCGCGAGGAAGATCCGCCGCTGGGGCGCTCCCCAGTTCTCGCGCCGGTGCGACGTGAGGAGGACACGGCGGCCGTCGTGCGCCAGCGCCGCCCGCAGGCGCGGGTCGCCCGGCGGCGGCGCGTCCCGCCGGGCCACGTCGAGGAGCGCGTCAATGACCGTGTTCCCGGTCACCGTGATGCGCTCGGGGGGGACGCCTTCGCGTTCGAGGTTGGCGCGGGCCGCCGCGGTCGGCGCGAAGTGGAGGTCGGCCAGCACCGAGGTCATCCGGCGGTACATCTCTTCGGGGAACGGCTGGTACTTGTCGGCGGTCCGAAGACCGGCCTCGACGTGCGCGACCGGGATTTTCCGGTAGAAGGCCGCGAGGGCGCCGATGAAGCTCGGCGCCGCGTCGCCCTGCACGACCACGAGATCCGGAGGACCGCCGGGCAGGATCCCCTCGAGGCCGGCGAGGGTCCGCACGGTGATGTCCGCAAGCGACTGCCCTTCCGTCATGATGTCGAGGTCGTGGTCGGGCACGATCCCGAAGAGGGCCAGCACTTGATCGAGCATCTGCCGGTGCTGGGCGGTGGCGGTGACGACACAACGAAACTCTCCCGGAAACGCGCGGAGGGCGTGAACGACCGGCGCCATCTTGATCGCGTCGGGGCGCGTGCCCACGACCGCCATGATTGCCCGCGGCCCGTCACGGCTCACCGCCCGAGGGTCTCCCCGCCCGCCGGCCGGGCTGGGGTTCGGAAGGGCGCGAGCAGGCCGGTGCGGCGCGCGCCCACGGCGAGCGCGGCGAGCAGGAGCCCGAGGACGACGAGCAGCGGAAACCGGTGGATGCCGCTCAGGACGAGCGCCCCGGCGCCCAGGATCGCGGTGATCAGGTACAATACGACCGCCGTCTGCCGCTGGCTGAGCCCGCGCTGCAGGAGCCGGTGGTGCAGGTGCTCCGTGTCCGCCTGGAAAATCGGCCGCCGCATGCGCCAGCGCCGGAGGATGGCGAGTGCGGTGTCGACCACCGGCACCCCGAGGGCGGCGAGCGGCACGAGCAGCGACAGCGCCGCGTAGCTCTTGTACGTGCCCAGCACGGACAAACTGCCCAGGATGTATCCGAGCAGCATCGAACCGGTATCGCCCAAGAAGATCCGCGCCGGGTTGAAGTTATACGGCAGGAAGCCGAGCGTGCCCCCGATCAGCGCCGCGGCGAGGATCGCCGTTCCGGCGTCGCCGCGCAGGTACGCCGCGGCGAACACGGTGCCCCCCGCAATCGCGGCGATCCCGGCCGCGAGTCCGTCGATGCCGTCGATCAGGTTCATCACGTTGCACAACGCGACGAGCCATGCCACCGTGACCACGGCCCCCAACGGCCCGACGAAGAACATGCCGCCGAGCGGGTTGGTGAGCACGTCCATGCCCACCCCGAACGGCAGCAGCACGGAGGCCGCGACGATCTGGCCGGCCAATTTCGCGACCGGCGAGATCCCGCGCGCGTCGTCAATGACGCCAAGCAGCGTGATGAGCGTCGCCCCCAGGAGCAGACCGAGAATCGGGCGGTCGATCGAGGCCGCGTACGGGATCGTGACGACAATCTGACGCGCATCGTGCACGACATGGATGGGCCGCTCGAGCGGCAGCCCCACGACCACCGCGGTGACAAACGCCAGATAGACGGCGAGCCCGCCGAGGCGCGGGATCGCACGGAGGTGGATGTGCCGGCCGCCGGGCTGGGCCACGATGCCGAGCCGCGTGGCCATCCAGATGACACCCGGGGTGAGCAGGTAGGCGACCGCGAGGCCGACCGCGCCGGCCACGAGGAACGAAGAGATCGTCATCGGACCGGTCCGGCGAGGCCGGGCTACTCCCCCTCCGTCGCCGCCTGCATGACCCGGGGGGCGCTGAAGAGCTCGCTGACCGACCGGTCTCCGTGGATGCGCTCGATCGCTTCGCCGAGGAGACCCGCCACCGAGATGACGGTGATCTTGGACGTCCGCTTCTCCGGCGGGACGGGAATGCTGTCCGTCACCACGAGCTCCCGAAGCGGCGATCGCTGGATCCGCATCAGCGCGGGCGGAGAGAGGATCGCGTGGGTGCAGCAGGCGTACACTTCTTTCACCCCGCGCCGCATCAGAGCCTCGGCGGCCAGCGTCAGCGTGCCGCCGGTGTCGATGATGTCATCGACGAGAATCGCGGTGCGCCGGTACACCTTCCCGATCACATGGACGACCTCGGCGACCTGGTTGGGACGATCCCGGCGCTTGTCGATGATCGCGAGCGGCGCACGGATGTGCTCCGCAAACTCGCGGGCGCGCTTCACGCCGCCGACATCGGGAGAGACGACGACCGGGGTCTGAAGGTCGAGCGAGCGGAAATAGTCGCCCAGGATCATCCGGCCCGGGAGATGGTCGAGCGGAATATCAAAGAACCCCCACAGCTGCCCGGTGTGCAGATCGAGCGTCAGGATCCGGTCCGCGCCGGCGGTCGTGAGGAGGTTGGCCACGAGCTTCGCGGAGATCGGCTCCCGCGGCTTGATCTTTCGGTCCTGGCGCGCGTACCCGAGGTACGGGATCACGGCCGTGACGCGGGCCGCGCTCGCCCGCCGCAGCGCGTCGATGATGACGAGGAGCTCCATCAGCGTCTCGTTCGCGGGGGGACACGTGGACTGGACCGCGAAGCAGTCGAGGCCGCGGACGCTCTCGTCGATCCGCACACCGGTCTCGCCGTCCGCGAACCGGAAGACGTTGATCGCCCCGAGCGGGACATCCAGATAGTCGGCGATGCCCCGGGCCAGGCCGGGATTGCTGGTGCCGCTGAACACCCGGACGCGCATGCCCGCCATCCGTCCCGCTCCCTTCGCCCCGCCTACCGCCGTCCGCTCAGGACGCGGATTACGCGCGCCGGCACGCCGACCGCGACGCTCCGCGGCGGCACATCCTTGGTGACGACGGAGCCCGCCCCCGTCACCGCTCCCCGGCCGATCCGGACCGGGGCCACCAGCATCGAGTCGCTGCCGATGTAGGCGCCGTCGCCGATGGTGGTGCGGTGCTTGCGGCGATCGGCGCCGTAGTTGCACGTGACCGTGCCGGCCCCGATGTTCACGTCCGCCCCGATCCACGCGTCGCCCAGGTAACTCTTGTGGTGCACCTTCGTGCGGTCCCCCACGCGTACCTTCTTCATCTCCGCGTAGTTCCCGATCTCGACGCGCCGTCCGACGACCGTCCCCGAGCGGAGGTGCGCGTACGGCCCGACGACGGTCCCGTCGCCGAGGCGGCTCCCTTCCAGCGTCGAGTCCCGCACCTCGATCCCGCGGCCCAGAACCGAGTCGTGGATCCGTGCCCCCGGGCCGATCGAGCAGCGTCCGCCAATCACCGTGCGGCCGGTCAGGATCGTACCGGGATGGAGGACCGTATCCCGGCCGATCCGGATGCCGTCGTGGACCACCGTCGACGCCGGGTCGACCACGGTCACACCGGCGTCCATCAACCGGGCGAGGATCCGCCGCCGGATCACCGCGTCCGCCTGGGCCAGCTCCGCGCGCGCGTTGATGCCGATCATCTCGTCCGCGTCAGGCACGTCGACCGTCACGACCTCCCGCCCGCCCGCGGCGAGCAGGCCGACCGCGTCGGTCAGATAATACTCGCCCTGCCGGTTGGCCGGCCGCACTCGCCTGAGCGCCGAGGCGATCTCGGGGACCCGGACGCAGTACACCCCGGCGTTGACCTCGCGGATCGCCGCCTCTTCGGGGGTCGCGTCTTTCTCTTCCACGATCCGGAGGAACCGGCCGGCCGGGTCGCGGACGATCCGGCCGAAGCGATGCGTCTCCGCTACGACGCGGGTCGCGACCGCGGCCGCGATGGATCCGCCGACCGCGCGCCGAAGCGCTCGGAAGGTGGTGGGCGAAACGAGCGGCATGTCCCCGTAGATCACGTAAGCGAGCGCGTGTCTCCCGAGGCGCGGCAGCGCCTGCGCGAGGGCGTGGCCGGTTCCGAGCGGACGGCGCTGGACGACGTACTCCACCCGGTCCCCGAACGCCTGACGGAGCGCGGGCGCGTCGCGACCGGCGACCACGAGGATGCGGCGGACGCCCGCCCGGCGCAGCGTGTCGATGATGTACCCGAGCATCGGCCGGCCGCCGAGCGGGTGCAGGACCTTGGGGACATCCGACTTCATGCGCGTGCCTCGGCCTGCGGCCAGGATCACGGCAGCCGGCTGTTCCACAGGGGCCTCCCGGAGTCTTCGGTCTACGGGCCGTCCATCAGGATTCGCGGCGGAGTCCGGACCCCCCTGCGGCCAGCGGCGGGCGGCTGCCGCGCCACCGGCTAGGTGGTACGAGCGGATGCGCAGAAAGGTGAGATGCGCATCACGGCGTGAGGCTTGGGGATGGGCGACGATGAACCCGGCAGAACAGGCACCGCTCGGCAAGACCCGGCTCAGGGTCACACGGCTCGGTCTCGGCACGGCGCCGCTCGGCAATCTGTTCCGGGCTGTCACGGACGGGGAGGCGCACGCCGTCGTCGAGCACGCGTGCCGGCAGGGACTGCGCCTCGTCGACACCGCCCCGCTCTACGGATATGGGTTGGCCGAGCGCCGAGTGGGACACGTGCTGCGGGCGCGGCCGAGGGACGAGTTCGTGCTCTCGACAAAGGTCGGTCGGCTGCTGCGCGCCGACGCGTCCCCCGACGAGAGCCAGTTCTACCGGGGCGAGCCGTTCTACAAGGACACTCCGTCCCTCAACCCGGTCTTCAACTTCAGCTACGAGGGTGTCATGCGCTCGTTCGAGGAAAGCCTGGATCGCCTCGGCGTGGACCGGGTCGACATCGTATACATCCACGACCCGGACCGGCACTACGCCGAGGCGCTCGGCGGAGCCTACCGGGCCCTCGACCGGCTGCGGAGCGAAGGGACGATCGCGGCCGTCGGCGCGGGGATGAACCAAGGGGAGATGCTCGCGCGTTTCGCCCGTGACGCCGAGTTCGATTGTTTCCTGCTGGCCGGGCGGTACACGCTACTCGACCAGACCGGCCTTACGGAGCTGCTGCCGCTGTGCCAGGAGAAGCGCATCGCGGTCATCGCCGGCGGCGTCTACAACAGCGGCATCCTGGCCAACCCCGGCCCGGGCGCGACCTTCAACTATGCGCCGGCCGAACCCGCCGTGCTTGAGAGGACGCGGCGCCTCGATGCCGTCTGCCGCCGTCACGGCGTCCCGCTCAAGGCCGCGGCGATCCAGTTTCCGCTCGGCCATCCCGCGGTCGTCTCGGTCGTGATCGGGTCCCGATCTATCGCCGAACTAGACGAGAACATCGCGATGTTCCGTTCCAACATCCCGGCCGCCCTATGGGACGATCTCCGACGCGAGGGCCTGATCTCCGCGGCGGCGCCGGCTCCCGGGGAACGGCAGGCGGCCTCGTGACGCCACCCGACATGGGGCGGGGCATGCCGAGAAGGCTTCTGGTCGACGCCCACCATCACTTCTGGGATCCGGCGCGCGCGGAGTATCCGTGGATGACCGGGGAGCTGGCCCCGATCCGACGGCGGTTCGGTCCCGAGGATCTATGGCCGCTGCTGACCGAACGCGGCATCGATCGAACGGTGCTCGTGCAGACCCGCTCGAGCCTGGATGAGACTCGAGAGTTCCTCGCCGTAGCCGCCGCCACCGATTTCGTGGCAGGGGTGGTAGGCTGGGCGGACCTCTGCGGGTCTGGCATGGCGCACACGCTCAGGGACCTCCGTGCCGCTCCCGGTGGGAAGAAGCTCGTCGGCATCCGGCATCAGGCCCACGATGAGCCAGATCCCAACTGGCTGCTCCGGGACGACGTCCGCCGCGGGCTGCGGGTAGTGGAGGAGGCGGGCCTGGCCTACGATCTCCTGGTCCGGACCCGTGAGCTCGGACCGGCGCTCCAAACGGTTCGCGACTTCCCGCACCTGCGGTTCGTGATCGACCACATCGCCAAGCCGCCGATCCGCACCGGAGAGTATCGCGCGTGGGCGGAGGCGATGGCGCCGTTCAGCGAGCAGGGGCACGTCTTCTGCAAACTCTCGGGGATGGTCACCGAAGCCGACTGGTCGGCCTGGCGACCCGACGACCTCGTGCCCTACGTCCGCCGGGTCGTGGGGTGGTTCGGCGAGGAGCGCCTAATGTTCGGATCGGACTGGCCGGTGTGTCTCGTGGCCGGCACCTACCCCCAGGTCCTGGATGCACTGCTGTACGCGCTGGGTGAGATCAGCCACAATGCCCGGACGAAGATCCTGGGAGCCAACGCGATCAGCTTCTACCGGTTGGCCGTTTAGTGCCGCCCCAATGATCCCTCAGGCGGGGGCATGGTCTAGACGATCTCCTGCTCCGCGAGAAACGCATCGGCGGCCGCCCGTGCGGGAAACGACACCTGCGTGCCGACGCGTGTCACCGAAAGCGCCGCCACCGCATTGGCCCGCCGAATCGCCTGCCGCACCGGAAGCCCCGCCGCCCAGAAGACGGCCAGGCTCCCGATGAACGCGTCACCGGCGCCGGTCGGGTCCACCGCCTTGACCCGGACCGGCGGGACGTGCTCCACCGTTTCCGCGTCCACGAATAGAGCGCCTCGCTCCCCCAGCGTGATGATGACCGCCCGCGGGCCGCGCACCCTGAGGGCGCGGGCCGCCACCTCGGCCTCCTCGCTCGTTCTCACGGCACGTCCCGTGAGCGTCTCGGCTTCCGGTTCGTTCGGCACGCACAGGTCCGCAAGACGCAGCAGCTCGTCCGGCAACGTCGCCGCCGGAGCGGGGTTCAGGATGGTCCGCACCCCCGCGGATTTTGCGATCCGGAACGCCTCCAGCGTCGTCTCTACCGGCACCTCGAGCTGGCACACCACGACGTCCGCATCTCGGAGGACCTGGGCGGCGTCCTGCACATCCGCAGGGGAGAGCCCCAGATTCGCCCCCGGGACAATGACGATCACGTTCTGCGCGGAGTCGTCCACCAAGATTGGCGCCACGCCGGAGAAGCGTTCGTCGTCGAACCGCAGGTACGTGGTGTCGATACCCTGTTCCCGGTAGTTCCGCAGCGTCCCTTCGCCAAATACGTCCCGTCCGACCCGTGTCACCATGGTCACCTGCGCGCCGAGCTTTGCCGCCATCACTGCCTGGTTGGCTCCCTTGCCGCCGTACCCCAGATGGAAGGAGCGCCCCACGAGGGTCTCCCCGAGCTTGGGGAGGCGGGGAACGCGGGAGATCAGGTCGATGTTGGACGACCCGACGACGCAGATTTTGGGGCGGGCGTTCACCGGACCCTCCGGCGTCACGGGCCTTTGACGATCACGTGCTCAGTCGTGTACAGGTGGATGCGCACCGAGGCAAACTCATCAGCGTCGGCGCCCGCGCGCTGCCCCAGCTCCGTCGCGAACGCCGCCTCCATCGCCTCGATGCTGTCCCACCACAGTTCCGCCGTCCCATCGTAGATCGGCTCGCGGCCGGTCCCCTCGGGCTGACGCCCGGTGGCAATGTTGATGCGGTACCCGCGCAGTGCCGGCAGCTGCGCGGCCATTTTCGCGTGCGACTCGACCCAGCGCCGGGCGAACACCTCCCGAGTGATCCCGGGCTTACGTGTGAGAAAGGCGACCAGCTTCACCATCGAGCCCCCTCCTGTCGGCCAGAATCCCCCGACCTGCCCCTAGCCCTTGACCGCCCCCAACGTCAGGCCGCGGACCAGGAACCGCTGCAGCAGCAACGCGAGCAGGACGTTGGGGATGATGGCCACGACCCCCACGGCGGCGACCTGGCCCCACAGGATCTCGTGCCCGCCCACGAGACTCGGCACGATGATCGTCAGCGTGCGCACGTCCCGGCGGGTGAACAGCAGCGCGAACATGAACTCGTTCCACGTGAAGATGAACGAGAACAGCGCGGTGACGACCAGGCCCGGCGCGACCAGCGGCAGGGCGACGCGCCGGAACGCCCCGAAGACCGTCGTGCCGTCGATCACCGCAGCCTCCTCCAACTCCACGGGCAGGTCCTCAAAGAACCCTTTGAGCAGCCAGATGACAAACGGCAGGTTGAAGATCGTGTTCGCCACGATCAGGGCCCAGTGCGTATCCAGAAGGTGCAGAACCTTGAACACCAAGAACAGCGGCAGGGCGGACGCCACCGGCGGGAACATGCGGGTGGACAGCACCCAAAACGAGAGGTTCTCGCCCCCCGTGCGGAACCGCGCGAACGAGTACGCCGCCGGGGCGCCCACCAGCACCGAGGCCACCGTGGAGCCGACCGCGACGATCAGGCTGTCCCGCACGCCTTGGATCCCGCCGCGGCCGTCCGGAGGGAAGCGCATGGCATCGACGTAGTTGGTGAGGGCAAACGACTTCGGTAGGAACACGGGCGGATTGGCGAAAAACTCCGGGTTGCTCTTGAACGAAGTCAGGAACATCCACGCGACCGGAAACAGGAAGATGGCGAGGGCCGCGATGAGGATCACCCCCGTCAGCATCCGGCGGCCGAGCGGGCGTCTCTTCATGCGGCCGTCCCCGCCCGGCCGCGCTTCAGGTATCGGAGGAAGACCTGGGCGATGAGCGTGATGACCGCGAGCTGGATGAACGCGAGCGCCGCCGTGTAGCCCAGGCTGAAGAACTTGAACCCTTGCAGGTACGTGTAGTAGGCGATCGTCTCGGTCACATTCCCCGGTCCGCCCGCGGTCAGCTGGTAGACAATATCAAAGAGCTTGAAGGTGTCCATGACCCGCACGAGGATGCCGATCACGATCACCGGGAGGAGGAGGGGAAGCGTCACGCGCCAGAGCGTCTGGGGACCGGTCGCGCCGTCAACCTCGGCCACCTCGAGGAGCTCAGCCGGGATCGCCTGGAGCCCGGCCAACACGACCAGCGTCATGAACGGCGTCCACTGCCAGACGTCGGTGAACATCACCGCCCCCAGCGCCACGTGCGGGTCGGCGAGCCAGGCGTACCCGTGGAAACGGCCGCCGGTCGCCTGGTCCAGAAGGAAGTTCAGCGGGCCGAACTGGTCGTTGTAGATCATCCGGAACTGGAAGCCGGCGATGACCGGCGCGATCATCACCGGGATCATGAGCAGCGAGAGGACGGGCGTGCGGAGACGGCCCAGCCGATGCACCTCCAGGGCCAGGCCGGTCCCGATCAGGGTCTGGAGCCCGACGCCCACGACGACCAGGACGCCGGTGTTCATCATCGCGTTCCAGAACCGGGGGTCCTGAGAAAGCGCCCTGACGAAGTTCTGGAATCCCACAAACTGCGCGGGGAAGCTGGTTGTGAGCTCCCACGACATCACGGTCAGCCGGAGCGTGTACACCAGAGGGAACACAGTGATGGCCAGGAGCACACCAACCGCCGGCAGCACCATCAGCACGGGGGTCAGGTGGAACCTGCGCGCGGTCCTCCCCGCCGGCTGAGGCGCCGGCCCTTCCCGGCCGACTCTCGTCTCCATCTCGTGGGCCCCACAGCAGAGGGGAGGAACGGTCACCGCTCCTCCCCCGCCGCTCCCGCGATTACGCGATTACTTGATCAGTCCCGCGACTTTGTAGCTTTGCAGGGCCTGGCGCCACAAGTCGATCTGCTTCTGCCGGCCGAGGCGGTCGGTGATCGCGTTCCACTCCTTCGCCACGGCGTCCAGAGCCTGCTTGGGCGTCTCCTGCCCCGCCAGAGCCTTGTTCACGTGCAGGTCCAGGGCGTCCTCGTACTGTGCCGCGCCCGGGATGAAGATCTCAGGATACCCGTCCGCCAGCGCCTCCTTCACGCGCTCCAGGTAGGCGGCCGCCTCAGCCTTGCTCTTGAAGTCGGTGTACACCTCCGGATGCTTGAAGTGCACCCCGCGGTTGACGTCGAGCCCGGTGAACGCGGTGGAGACGTCCTCCAGGCTCATGTCGTAGGCGATGTGCTTGGCCACCCAGTACGCGGCCAGTTTGTTCTTGCTGGACGCGGCCACCGCCACCACGCGGCCCACCGGCATCATCGCCCGATGGACGACCTTGCCGCCGATGCGCCACCCGGGAACACGGCCGTAATCCAGCTTGCCGACGACCTGCGACTCCGCCGGATTGGCGCCCTTCTTGGGCACGTCGGTCCACTGCACGACCATGGCGACGTTCCCCTTCAGGAGCGCGTCCCGCAGCTCATCGTAGCCATACCCGCGCACGTCCGGCGGGGCATTCTTCAGGCTGTCCACGAAGTTCTGCAGGGCCTTGACGGCCGCCGACGAGTTGATCTGCGGCTTCATGTTCTCGTCGAAGTAGAGATCCCCGCTCGCCGCCCAGCGATCGACGAACCAGGCAAACGAGAACCCACGCTTGGCGAACTCCGCCGAGCCGTAGAAGTCGCGGGCAAGGGTCTGGCCGGCCAGCTTCTGGCCCTTCTTGCGTGTGAAGAACGCGCCGATCTGCAGCCAGTCGTCCCAGGTCTCCGGCGGCGCCAGTTCCTTGCCGTACTTGGCTTTGAACGCCGCCTTCTCGGCCGCGTTCGTGAAGAGGTCCTTCCGGTAGATCAGCATGTGCGCGTCGCCGTCGATCGTCAGCGCGTACGTCTTCCCGGCCCACTTGTTGTACAGCTCGCGGAACGCCGGCAGCACGTCCTCCTGGTGAGGGTTCCACACGCTGTCCGGCTGCTTCTTCATGTACTCGTCCAGAGGCTCCAGGTAGCCGTTGCTGGCGAAGTCACCGATGTACGCAGGGTAGAACGTGACGACGTCAAAGGCGCCGGAGCCCGCCACAAACTCGGTCTTCTCCTTCTCATACACGCCCTCGAACGGAACCTCGATGATCTTGATCGCGATGCCGGCCTTCGGAAAATGATCCTTCCAGAACTCGTAGGGTGCCAGGTTGTGGCCGGCGTCGCCGACGACGTTGATGGTCACATTGTTGAACTTGGGCGGGTAGTCCCACTTGATAACATGAGACTCCCGCGGCGCCTGCATGGCTGCCCTCGCCTGCGGCGTCATCAGTGGTCCTGTGCTCAGGGCAAGAGCCAGAACCAGCAGACTCCCAAGAACCCCTCGTGCGCGGGATCTCCACTCCATCGTGGCACCTCCTCTTTCTCTGAGGGCAATTGCGGGAAACGGCGCGCCGGATCCGGGCGCATGCAGGCCCACTTCCACGAAGATGACGGCCACGATCGAAGATGCGGTTGCACCCGGCGATCAGGACTGCGCGGGGGAGTGCTTTCGACGGGCCCGAAGGCTTTCCTCCCGCGTGCGAGAAAAGAGGCGCGTATGATGACGCCGCGCCAGCACCTGCTGCTCCTCCTCCCCCTCGCGGCCCTCCTCCTGCCCTTTCTGTTCTGGCCCGCGGTGTTCGGACTCGCCTCCAGCTTTACGGACTACGCGCCTGCGGAGAGGCATCTGCACGTCGTCGGCCTCCAAAACTACGCGGCGACCCTGGAGAATGAAGACTTCCGCCTCGCCTTCCGCAACGTCCTGGTCATCGTCCTCGTCACGGTGCCTGCGGAGCTGGGGGTGGGCGTCGCGGTCGCCTATTCGCTGCGGGACCGTTTCCGCGGCCGCGGGCTCGTCCGGATCATCCTCCTCGTCCCGTGGCTGCTGAGCCCGATCGCCGTGGGGGTCATGTGGCATTTTTTGTATGGATCTGTAGGGATGCTGAGCTATCTGGCGGCGTGGCTCCGCCTCCCCGCAGTCCCTTCGCCGCTTGCGCTCCCCGGCTGGGCCCTCGCCGCTGTCATCGCCACCGAGATCTGGCGCAAAGCGCCGCTGGCGAGCTTCCTGCTCCTGCCTGGGGTCCTGGCCGTCCCATCCGAGCAGTGGGAACACGCCATGCTCGAGGGGGTTCCACTCGGCAGCCGGATCCGCCAGGTCCTTCTCCCCCCGCTGCGCCCGCTTCTCTTCACCGTCACCCTCCTGCTCCTTGGAGACACGCTCGGCACCTTTGACAGTGTGCTCATGATGACGGGCGGCGGACCGGGGTCGGAGACTTTGACCCCCGCCCTCTACAGTTTCCAGCAGGCGTTCAAAGCGTACAACTGGCCGATCGGGGTGGCGTCGGCCTGGCTGATCGTCGCGGCCGTCCTCCCCCTGGGACTGGCGTACCTGGCGCTGGTTCGCCCCGGCGACGCGTGATGGGCCGGCGCGCACCCGGATGGCGGGCGCAGCAGCGCAAACATCTCTGGGGCCGACGGGCACTGCTGGGCGGGTCTGTCCTGGCGCTCACCGTCCCCCTCATCTGGACGGTCCTGGCCTCGCTTGCGATCAAGCCCGACACGGGTGCATGGCCGCCCGGGTGGACGTTCCCGCCGTCGGCCGGGAGTTATGTGGAGGTCATGAACGCGGTTCCGGGCTTCCCGCGGGTCCTGGCCACCAGCCTCGTCCTGTCCATTACCGCGACCTTGCTGACGATCGGCACGGCGTTTCTCGCCGCGTACAGCCTGGCGCGATGGCGCTTCCGCGGCAAGCGCGTCGTCGTGCAAGGGTTCCTTGTCCTCGCCAGCCTCCCCGCGATGGCGTACGTGATCCCGCTCAGCGACTTCACCCGCGAGGTGCACCTGCGCGACACGTTTGCAGGCGTCGCCCTGGCGTCTGCGGCAGTGTTCGCGCCGCTGGCGGTCTACGTTCTGTACGGGTATCTGGAGCAGGTCCCGCGGGCGCTGGAGGAGGTTGCGCGCCTGGAAGGAGCAGGACTGTACCACGTGATGTCGAGGGTGGTGGCACCGGCCGTGGCACCGGGGCTCGCGGCCACGGCGGTGCTGGTGTTCGTGCTCAACTGGAACCTGTTCCTCGTGCCCACGGCGCTCACGCTGCGCCATATGAGGACCATTCCGGTGGCCCTCAGCGATTTCTATACGTACGAGCGCGAGCTGGAATGGTCGAACGCGGCGGCGGCGCTCACGCTCTCGCTGCTCCCCGTGGCGGTGCTCGTCGTGCTGGCGCATCGAATCCTCGAGCGGTTTAGCCTGAGCCCCACCCCCGGGGAACCGGGAGGGTGAGGCGTGCCCCGTGGCTGGGGGGCCAGGATTCGAACCTGGACTCTCACATCCAAAGTGTGATGGCCTACCGTTAGCCGACCCCCCACCGCTTCACCGCGATCGTAGCGTATCCCCCGGCGGGCCGCAAGCGGGCGCGGGGCCAGCCGGTGGTGTGAGCGGGTCAGGCCAGCGCCACGAGCTCGATCTCGACCGCGGCTTCGCGCGGCAGCTTCACCGCCTGGACGGTCGAGCGGGCCGGCGGGTTCTCCTTGAAGTACTCGCCGTAGACCTCGTTCATGGTCCCGAAGTCATTGAGGTCCCGGAGAAACACGGTCGTCTTGACGACCTTGTCCATCGAGGAGCCGGCGGCCTCGAGCACGGCTTTCAGATTTTCCATGACCCGCTTGGTCTGGATCCGGATGTCGCCCGGCACGAGCTGGCCGGTGCGAGGATCAAGCGGGACCTGCCCCGCGGTATAGACCATCCCGTTGGCCACGACGGCCTGGGAGTACGGTCCGATCGCGGCGGGCGCCGTTTCCGTCTTGATGATCCGCTTCGACATTCCACTGCCTCCTCGTACGGCGGCGCCCCTATGGGAAAACGCTGGGGCGACGCCGGCCATAGTGTGCGTCCAAGATGTTCGCGCCGCGCGGCCGCGCGGCCTTTCTGTCCACTACGGCGCAGGGAGCGTGTGATACGCGCGGTTGTAGTACAGGAGCGGCCCCAGGCCCGGGATCACTTCGGCGGCCAGCACCTCGGCCGCGAAGATCGCGTGGTCCCCTCCCGGGTGCCGTGCCGTGATCCGGCATTCGAGGTAGGCGAGGCAGCCATCGATCAACGGCGCTCCGGACCGGCCGGACCGGTATGGGATCCCCTCAAAGGCGCCGGGGCCCTCGGGACGCGTCGTCGAGGAGAAGAACCGGGAGAGCCGCTCTTGCCCGGCCGCCAGGACGTTCACGGCGAAGATGCCGGCGCGCTCGAGGACCGTGTGCGAGTAGCGGTTTCGCTCGATGCAGATCAGGACCAGTGCGGGGTCGAGTGAGAGCGACGCAAACGCGTTCACCGTGACCCCATGCGGACCGTCCGGCGCCGGGGCGGTGATGATCGCGACCCCGGTGGCAAAGTGGGCGAGCGCCTCCCGAAACCGGTCCGCGCTCACGCCCTGGTCCCCGGCCATCGCCGCCTCTTAGAACTGCACGCGAATTCCTGCCGCCTGTTCGATCTGGGCGATTGCCAGGTTGTAGTTGTACTCGGCCTGCACGACCGCCTGATCGGCTGTGGCCAGGCCCTGCTGCGCGTTCACCACCTCGAGCTGGGTGCCCACGCCGGCCTGAAACCGCACGTTGGCGATGCGCAACTGCTCGCTGGCCGCGACGTGCTGGCTCTCGGCCGACCGCAGTGTCTCCGCCGCGTTTTGGAGGTTCAGGTAGGCGGTCCGGACCTGCTGCTCGATCGTCTGCCGGAGCTGCGCTTCCTGCGTCTCGGCCACCGCCAGCTGCTGGCGCGCCGCGTCCACCCGGGCCTTGGTCAGGCCGCCGTCCAGAATCGCCAGCGTGAGGAGAATCTGTCCGGTCCATGAGGCCGCGTCCTTGAACGTCGGATCCCCGGTCTGGATCTGCGGCCCGCCGGAGATCGTGACGTTGGGCCGCAGCCCTGCCTCGGCGAGATCGATCGCGGCCCGCTGGGCGTCGATCGTCGCCTGGGCGGCTGCGAGCTCGGGCCGGGTGCGGACGGCCATCTGCACCAGGGCCTCCTGGTCCGGCGGCGGCTCCGGAAGCGCGAGGGGCGACGTCGAGGCGACGGTCGTCTGCGGCCGGTTAAGCACCACGTCGAGGCTCTGCTGCGCCGCGACCGCGTTCGCTTTGGCCTGGGTCAGGGTCTGCGCGAACTGAGCGAGCTGCGCCTGCGCCTGCAGGAGATCGAACTGCGGAGACGAGCCGACCTGGACGCGCGCCCCCGTGACCCGCACGTTTTCCGTGGCCGCGTCGACTGCCCGTTGAGCGGCCCCGACCTGCCCTTGGGTCAGCTGCACCTGATAGTAGGCCTGCCGGACTTGCAGGATGACCTGTGCGATCGTCGCCGCCAGCTGCGCCTCGGCGCTCTTCAGCGCATCCTGGGCGATCGTGATCTGGTCCTGCAGGGCGTTGCCGCTGTAGAGCGGATAGGACAGCGACAGACCAAACGTGTACAACGGGTTCGTTGCCGGCGGCAGCACGACCGTAAACGGCACCCCACCCGTGGTGCCCGAGATTGGTTTGGAGCCTCCCCCATCCGCCGGCCACGTATAGACGTAGCTCCCCGAGAAGTTCACCTTGGGTTGAACGCCCGCCTGCGCCTGAGCGACCCCGGCACGCGCGATCGCCACCTGAAGGGCCTGGAGCCGGATCGTGAAGTTCTGCCCCAGCGCGGCGCTGACGGCGTCGGCCAGCGTCAGAAGCGGCCCTCCGCCTACCAGCGGCACCGGCGGGACGTCCGGGATCGACGGGAGGGCGGCGCCGCCCGACGGCGCGGGGGACTGCGCGGGTGGTGCGGGCGTCTGCGCGCCCGCCGGCAAGGCGGGGAGCGCCAGCGCTGCGAGCAGCGCGGCGGACACAAGACGGTACTGCCAATCGGACATGCTGGGCCTCCCTTTCGTAGAACGCTACGAGCCGCGGACCGGACCGGACTGGGGCGTACGCCCGATCAACCCACACAGCATCAACGACACCATCTCTGGGATATACTCGTCATCACCGTAACGGGTGACCGACCGGTCCACGTCCAGGACGTGCTGCGTCATCAGGTAGCTCATGACCATCCGAAAACAGATCGAAGCGGCCAGGGGTGTGTTCACCGGCCGAAACGCCCCCTGCGCGATCCGGGTCCGGAGGTAGCCCTCGAACTGGGCCACGAACGGCGTGTGCAGCCGCGCGAAGAACTCCCGCCGCAGACCTTCGTTGAGATCGGCTTCGTGCACAACGAGCCGGATGAACGGGGCATACCGGGCCAGAGAGCGGACCCGCTCCAGAATCAGCGCTGTCAGGAACGCGACATCGTCTCCCCCGGGCGACTCAGGAAACTTGGGGCCGGCGGCTGAGGTCTCCTCGGAGATCAGCGTGAAGACCCCGGTGAGGACCTCCTGCTTGTTCGGGAAGTAAAGATAGATCGTTCCTTCGGCGAGCCCCGCGACCGAGGAGATCTCCTTGATCGTGGCGCCGTGGAAGCCCTTGCGGCTGAAAACCTCGAGGGCGGCCCTGAGGATCTGCCCGCGGCGCTCTTCCGCGCGTTCTTCCCGGGCCGCCTCACTCAGGCGAGCCATACCCGGCCCTCCCGCAAGTATGACGGGCTTGCTGAATGTTTGCTCATTATGCTCTCCGATAATGACTGGCCGCTCATTCATGCTATTACCGCTGCGGAGACGTGTCAATTCGCGTCTGCGTATGATCACGCATCGGTCGCCGGGGGCGCGGACGGCTTGCCCCGGCCTTTCACCGCGCCGATCGCCGCGGAGAGCGGGGCCAGCGCGCCGCGCAATCTCGCAGCCGCCGCGGTTCGAATGCCGAGCGCGCCCAGGTCGTCGAAGAGCGAGTACATGACCGGGATCGCCACGAGCGTCAGCAACAGCGACAGCGTCTGGCCGCCGATGATCACCGTGCTCATCGCCCGGTTCGTGGCCGCGCCCACCCCCGTCGAGATCGCGAGCGGGATCATTCCGGCGACGAAGGCGATCGTGGTCATCAAGATGGGGCGCAGCCGGTCCCGGCTGGCGGCCACGATGGCCGCGTCACGGTCGAGTCCCAGCGTCTTGAGATGATTCGCCCGGTCGATCTGGAGGATCGCGTTCTTCTTCACCACGCCGAAGAGGACCAGGATTCCGAGCTGGGAGAGAATATTGAGCGAGCCGTGCAAGACCAGGATCGACAGCAGGGCAAACGGCACGGTCAGCGGCAGCGACAGCAGGATCGTCACCGGATGGATCCACGACTCGAACTGGGCGGCCAGCACAAGGTACATGAAGATGAACGACAGCCCGAACGACGCCATGAATGCCGCCGCTTGTTTCCCCTGCTCCGCCGCCTGCCCGGAGAACGTCATGTCGTACTGCGGCCCGAGGTTCAGCGCGCGGACCTTGCGGTCGAGCTGCTGCAGGACGGCCTGCTGCGAGACCCCGGGGAGAAGATTTGCCGTCAGCTCGACCTGCCGGCGGCGGTTGTAGTGGCTGATCTCGCTCGGGCCGGTGCCGCGGCTCATCGCCACAACCTGCTCGAGGGCAACGATCCCCTGGCTCGATGAGGCGACCGGGAGCTGGGCCAGGAGGTCCTGGTTCGACCGGTGCTGCTTGTCGGCCCGGATGACGATCTTGTACTGCTGCCCGGCTTCCGCGTACTTGGCGGTCCTCACGTCGACGCCCTGGACGAGCATGTACATGGCGTTGGCGGCGTCGATCGCGTTAACACCCAGGTCCGCGGCGCGGGCCCGGTCCACCCGCATGCCGAGCTGCGGCGCGCCGCTGACGAGGGACGAGCGGACGTCCACGACGCCGGGGATGGAGCGCAGGATCTGGATTCCCTGATCCCCGGCTCGGGTTAAGACGTTCAGATCGGGGCCGCTCACGACGTAGTCGACAGGCTGGAACCCGCCGCTGCCGCCGAACTCCGACACCGCCTCGACCTGGGTCTGCAGTCCGAGGTAGGCGTACCGGGACAGAATCTTGTCCCGGACGATCCCGTACATGGCCTGCTGCCTGATCGACCGCTTGTTCAGATCGACCATCTGGGCGAAGATCGTGAACCGGTTGGGCGTGTTCTGCGGATCGTCCCCCGCGGTCACGATGGTGTAGTCCATCCCCGGGAGCTGCCGGATCTCGGCGGCCAGCTGGGTGGCGAAGCGGTTCGTGGCGTCAAGCGTCCACCCTTCCGGCGCCCGCACGACGACCTCGAACTGCGACTGGTCGTCTTCGGGCAGGAAGTTCTTGTTGACGGCCGCCCCCAGCGGCGCGATGCTCACCAGCACCAGCAGTGTCAGGACCACGACCACCCACCGCCGCCTGAGCGCGTGCTCGAGCAGCCAGCGGTACCCGTGATCCAGCGCCGCGTAGACTCTGCCGCGATGCTGCTCCAGATCGGGTCCCCGGTCCACGGGCGCGCCGGAGGAAGTCTCGAGCGGCTCCCCGGCGGCGCCGGCCGGTGTGCGCGCGCCCCCGCCGAGCCAGCGGGCCGACAGCGATGGGGTCAGCGTGAAGCTCACGATGAGCGAGACCGCGATCGCAAACGCCATCGTCCACCCGAAGCTCCGCATGAACTGCCCGACGATGCCGCTCATGAACGCCAGGGGGAGGAACACCGCGATCAGGCTGAGCGTTGTCGCCGTGACCGCCGGACCGATCTCGCGCGTGCCTTCGATCGCCGCCTCAATCGGCGGCATCCCCTTCTCCTTGAGCAGGCGGTAGATGTTCTCCAACACGACGATGGCGTCATCGATCACGATCCCAACGACGAGCGCGAGCGCGAGCAGCGTGATCATGTTCAGCGTGAGGCCCAACGCCGCGATCAGCGTAAACGTGCTGATGATCGACGTGGGAATGGCCAGGGCCGCGATCACGGTCGTGCGCCAGTTCCAGAGGAACACGAGGACCACGAGCGCGGCCAGGATGGAGCCGACGATCAAGTGCTCCTGCACGGCGCGGGTGGACGCTTCCACAAACACGGACTGGTCGCGGACGATCCGGAGGTTGTAGCCGGATGCCAGCACCGGCTCGATCGCCCGCAGGCGCGTCTTCAGGGCCCGCACGACGTTCAGCGTATTGGTGCCGGACTGCTTCTGGATCTGCAGCAGCACGGCCGGCGTGCCGTTGACGTTGGCGGTCGTCACCGGCTCCGCCGCGCCGTCCTCGATGCTCGCCACGTCGCCGATCGTGATCGGCTGGCCGCCGCGCATGGCCAGGCCCACGCGCGCCAGTTCTTGCGGAGACGTGATGCGGCTGAGCGCCCGCAGCGTCAGCTGCGTGTTGCCCTGCTCCACGTGCCCGGCCGGCAGCTGCACGTTCTGGTTCTGCACCGCCTGCAGCACCGACGTCGCCGCGAGCCCGTAGGACGCCATGCGGTCGGGGTCAACCCACACGTTGATCTGCCGGGGCTGCCCGCCGATCAGCGTGACCTGCCCGACGCCGGGGGCGCCTTCCAGCTGCGGGCGCAGCACCTTGTCCGCGTACTCCGAGATGTCCCGAACCGGGCGGCTCGCGGAGAGGGCCAGGGTCATCACGGGGAACGCGCCCGGGTCGATCTTGGACACGGTCGGCGGATCGATCCCCCCCGGGAGATCTGAAATGCCGTTGATCTTGTTCTGGATCTCCTGCGCCGCCACATCGATGTTCTTCTCCAGCACGAACTGCACCACCACGATGGAAACGCCCTCGGCCGAGGTGGACGTGATGTGATCGATCCCGCTGATCGCGTTGACGGCGTCCTCAATCTTGTTGGTGACGTCGCTTTCGATCTCTTCCGGCGATGCGCCGGGGTCGACCACGCTGATCACGACGATCGGAATGTCGACGTTGGGAAACCGCTCGACCTTGAGGCCGGCGTAAGAAAACACCCCCAGGAAGACCATCGCCAGGATGATGACCGAGGCGAGGACGGGGCGGCGAATCGAGAGACCGGCAAGGAACCGCATGTGACGATCCTCCTCAGCTTACGGACTGCGCACGGTGACCGGCTGGTTGTCCGTCAGGGCGTCCTGCCCCTGAACGACGACGGCGTCGCCGTCACTGAGACCGGACGTCACTTCGACCAGCCCGTTTTGGCGTGTGCCGAGCGCCACCGCCTGCCGGACCGCCCGCCCGTCGCGCACGATAAAGACCATGGGCCCGGAGGCCGCCGTCGTGACGGCCGGTTCCGGGATCTGGAGCACGCCGTGGCGCGATCCCACGATGATGGCCCCTCGAGCGAACATCCCGGGCCGAAGCGCCCCCGTCGGGTTGGGGACCAGGACTTTGACGCCAAACGACCGGCTGAGCGCGTCCGCGGCCGGCTTGATCTCCGCCACGCGCCCCCGGAACGTCTGTCCCGGCAGACCGTCGATCGTCATGACCGCCGCCTGATCCGGCTGCAGCTCGAACCGGTGCTGGGCGGGCACGATCAGCGCGACGTACACGTTGTCCACCTGGCTCAGCACGAAGAGAGAGCTGCTCGACGCGGTCGGCATCGAGGAGACGATCTCACCCGGCTCGACGTTGCGCTGGGTGATCGTTCCGGCAAACGGCGCGTAGATCGTGGAATCACGAAGCTGGACCTGCACCAGCGCCAGGCCGGCCTCGGCCTGGGCGAGCTGGGCGCGGGCCTGCTGAATGTCCTCGGCGCGCGAGCCGATGTGCACGAGCGCCGCGTTCTGGACCGCGGCGTCGTAGGCTGCCCGGGCCTGGGCGACCTGAGCCTGCGCCACCTGCACCTGGGTCTCCGCCGAATCGAGCTCCTGCTGGGAGATCGCTCCCTGCGCTTTCAAGGTGCGATCCCGCACAACAGTCGCCTGCGCCATCGCGAGAGAGGCCTGGGCGGAGTTGAGCGTCGCCTGCGCCTGGTTGACGGCATCGGCGCTCTGCGCGCGCTCTTGCGGCCGTGGCCCCGACACCACCTTCGCGAGCTGCGCGCGCGCCGCCGCCACGGTCGCCTGCGCCTGGGCCTGCTGCGCGAGGAGGTCGCTCGTGTCGAGCTGCAGCAGCGGAGTGCCGGCCCCCACACGCGCCCCCTCGTTCACCAGCACCGCCGCGATCCGGCCGGAGAGTTTGGACCCGAGCTTGGCGTCGCGAATGCTCGTCACCGAGCCGGAGGCCAGCACCGGCGTCACGACATCAGCGCGGTGCGCTGTCGCGACCGTCACGGCGGCCGGTGCCTGGCTCGCGGCCAACGTGGCCGCGGGCGCGGGCGTCGCCCGGTTTCTCGCCCGAACTGCCATGCCCCCGCCGATCAGCGCCAGCAGGACCAGCCCTACGATGATGACACGCACTCTCATCGGTCGTCCTCCCGCCTACATCCCATATCCAGAATACTGAACACATCTCGAGAACCTTACAATGTTAGGTGGCCGGCGCAAAAAAAAGCCTCTCCACATTTATGGTCAGCGATGGTCAGCGTGCGGCATGCCGTGCTTCTGACCGCCACACGGTCAGCAAGTCCCTCAGCATCTTCTCAACCAACCGCTCGCCCTCCGTCCGGGCATTTGGGATGAGTCCGCCCATCGCAAGCGTGATCAGGCCTAAGGTACCACCCCACACGATGACGACCTTCCACGACAGGTCTTCCAGGTCGTGATCGCTCCCGCCCAGGGCCCGTTCGAGGGCGTCCCGCACCGCGAAAAAGATCTCGTGGCCCTCGGGGAATGGATCGTCCGCGGGCAGCTGCGGTGACCGGGCCCGATAGAGAGCCAGGATATCTTCGTGCTGGTGAACTTCCTCAAATGGCGCGTGACGGGTCGCGGCCGGCGACTGCTGGCCGAGCCCATCCTTGGGCCCGATCGCGTTTGCGTGTCCAACACAGGCTTGAAACGCCGGTTCACCGTGCATCCCCACGAGCATCTCCGGGTGCGCCTGCGCAAACTTCCAGAACGCTTTTCCGACCCCGACAACCGCATCGACCGGATCGGCGTGCGCATCTCGCGCCGCCCGCATGTCCGCAAGCAGCCGGCGGGCGCCTTCACGCAGCAGCTCGATGACGATCTGTTCTTTGCTATTGAAGTACTCGTAAATCATGGGAGGGCTGTACTCGATCTTGTCGGCGACACGGCGGATCGTCACGGCCGGCCAGCCTTCGCTCGCGGCGATCTCTTGGGCTGCATCCAAGATCCCTCGGTGCATCTCCTCGCGCTGGCGTAGGCGTCGTTCCTTTATTCCCATGTGTGTGTCCACCCGTATGGGGAGACTCCCTAACTCGGTTAATATTATCTAACGTCGTTAGGAATGATGTCAAGTGTCTTGCCGAACATTGTTAGAAATGGTTATAGGAGGTCAAGCTGGCGCGCAAATAGATGCGAACACTTGTGTGAAATCTGTGGATCGTGGCTAGGAGGTCTGTTCGCCGCGCGGCGTGCCCTGGCCCTGCGCCCACCGGCTCGGGGCGATGCGGACGAGCCGCTCCTGCTCGTCCACCCCGTCGAAGGTGAGCACGGACACGTACTGATCCACCAGCTTCTCGCGCGGCTGCGCCGTCTCGATCAGCACGCCGATCCCGCAGACCTCCGCCTGGCACTCCCGCATCAGGTCGTACACACCCCGCGCCGTGCCGCCGCCACGCAGAAAGTCGTCGATGAAGAGGGCCCGGGCGCCCGGGGGAACGGCCCGGCGCGGCAGCGTCATCGCCTGGACGGTCCGCGACGACCCGGAGACGTAGTTCACCGTGACCGACGCGCCTTCCGTGACGCGCTCGCCGCGCCGGATCGTCACGAGCGGCACATTGAACGCCCGCGCCGTCATGAGGGCCAGCGGAATACCTTTCACTTCCATCGAGAGGACGACGTCGGGCCGTCGGTCGGTAAAGAACGTGGCGAACACATCGCCCAGCCGGGACACGAGCGAGGGGAGCGAGAGGAGATCCGTCGTGTACAGAAACCCGCCGGGCAGGATCCTGGCCGGGTCCCTGAGGCGCGCCGCCAGGTCTTCCGCGAGCGCGCGGACTTGAGGCGGCGCACAGAACGGCGTGTACCGGACACCGCCGCTGGCGCCGGCCAGCGTCTCGATCCGCCCCACCTGAAACTGCTCGCACACTTCGCGAAGCGCGGTAATGTCTTCGCTGATCGTCGATTTGGCGGCGCCCAGCGCCTCGGTGAACGTGCCCAGCGAGAAGATCTTATGCGGTTCCTGGAACAGCCGATGGGCGATCATGACCATGCGGTCGCCGCGCCGCAGCCGTCTCACCGGGCGGCCGGCGCCTGCCGGTCGTCGAGCGCGCCCCGGATCAGGGCGAGCGTCTCCGGCCGGTCCACGTCGATCGCGATCTCCGCATGGTGGCAGATCACGGCGCGCGCGCGGATGCCGGCGATCCGGGCGACCTGCTGCTCGGCGTCGGCGATTCGGAGCCGCCCGGTCGCAAGGCCCACGAGCATCCTCACGCCGGCGAGGCGGGCGAGTTCCCACGGGCGCTTGCGCGCCTGGACCGCCCGCGCGATCAGCGGGCGGGCGCGGTGAAAGGCCTCGGGCCGGATCAAGATCAGGCTCCCGCCCGTAAACGTGCCTTCGCGAAACCGCACGAAGGTCTTGGCGGCGCCGGGGCATGCCCGCTCGACGTCTTCGCGCGGGACGGCCGCGTACCAGACATCGGCGTCAATCGGCGCAGCCGCATCGAGGAAGGCGTCCACGGCCCGCGGGGTGAGGAGCGGGATATCCGCCGCCGCGATGAGGACGGCGGCGGACGGAACGGAGAAGGCCGGTCCGGCAAGCGCCGCGAGGCCGGCGGCGGCGTTTTCGAGCAGCCCTCCCTGCTGAGGCACAGCGAGGTCGACCTGCGCCGCGACGGGTGCCGGAAGCGGGTACGGTCCGACCAGCGCGATCCGTCCAATCCGGGGCACCGCGCGCAGCGCGGCGAGGACCCACTCCACCATCGCACGGCCGCCGAGGGGCGCGAACGCTTTCGGCAGCGCCTGTCCTGTGAGGCCCGGATCCGGCCGGCCCCCCGCCAGGACTACCGCATCGATTGTCGCTACCGCTCCTCGGCGAAGGTCCGCGTGACGAAGACTTCGAGCCCGGAGCCGGCACCGAGCGCCGTGCCCATCTCGCGCGCCGATGCCTCGTTCGCGACGAGCGCGAACAGGACCGGCCCGGTGCCGGAGAGTGACACGCCGAGTGGACGGTACGCCAGCATCCGGTCCCGGATCGCCCCCACGGCCGGGTGATGCGCGATCACGACATCCTCGAAGACGTTGCCGAGATGCCGGCCGACCGCGACGGCATCCTCGGCCTCGAGCGCGCGGACGACCGCCGACGCGTCGGGCCGTCTCCGGGCGGCGCCGTGGTCGAGGACCTTGTAGGCCCACTCGGTGGAGACGTGAATCGCGGGCCGGGCCAGCACCACCCATGTGGTGGGCAGCGGGCGGAGGCTGCGGATGCGCTCTCCCCGGCCCACCGCGAGCGCGGCGCCGCCGGCGAGGAAGAACGGCACGTCCGAGCCGATCTTGGCGGCCAGGTCGAGCAGCTGCCGTTCGTCCAGCCGGAGCTTCCACATCTGGGCGAGGCCGAGCAGCGTCACCGCCGCGTCGCTGGAGCCGCCGCCGAGGCCCGAGGCGATCGGAATGCACTTCCGGAGCTCGACCTCGATGCCGCGGGGAATCTGGAACGTCTCCTGAAGCAGGTGCGCCGTGCGGTGCACGATGTTCTGGGTGTCCGCCGGGATGTCGGGGCTGGCGCACCGCACCGTGATCCCATCCCCGTCCTCCCGGAGGATGATGGAGTCGTGGAGCTCCACCGTGTGAAGCACCGTCTCGATGTCGTGGTATCCGTCAGCGCGATCTCCGAGCACGTCAAGCGTGAGGTTGACCTTCGCGTAGGCGTTGAGGCGCAACTCTTTCAACGCAGCACCCCCTCCTCGGCCGCTCTGCCGGGATAAAACACAACCCGCGGGGCCACCATCAGGCGACCACCGCGGGGTAAGCCACGGGTAGGAGCACACGCAGTGATGGGCGCTGTTCGTGACCGGGGCAACTCCGGCCCCCTTTCGCCGGGACGACCTTGCGGCTGCGGGGAGAGTTCTCCCCGCCGCGGCATGTTCCTGCCGGGCGAGTCGTCGCCTGCACCAGTCCGGGCGCCTTGAACACCCCTACGAAACCGCCTATGATGTGGGGTGTGGCAACTTCCTTCCCGCCCGCCCCCGCCGGTGCGCCGGGGCCCGCACCCAAACCACGCCGATCGTCATGGCCCCGCATTGTGCGCTGGCTTCTGTACGGCGCTCTGATCGTGCTCGGCTTCGTGTTCGCGGGAGCCGCGGTCTTGGCCGTCGTGGTGCACGCGGCGCCCTCGGGGCCGGCGTTCGGGTGGCCGTTCCGCCTGACCGGGCGCGCCAACGTCCTGATCATGGGGCTCGATCGTACCGTCAGCGATCAGAACCCCAACGTCGTGTATGCCGTGAGCCGGACGGATACGCTCGTCGCCGCCGGCTTCGATCCGCAGGCCCGCCAGATCTTCTTGCTGAGCATTCCGCGGGATACCCGGGCTCCGATCCCGGGGCACGGCACCGACAAGATCAACGCGGCGCACGCCTACGGGGGCGGAACGCTCAGCGTCCGGACCGTGCAGGACTTCCTCGGCGTGCCGTTCCCCTACTATATCGAGATCAACGCGCGCGGGCTCACCCACCTGATCGACGCGGTCGGTGGGGTCACGGTGCGGATCGACAATGACCTGAACTACGACGACAACTGGGACGGCCTGCACATCCACCTCAAAAAGGGGAACCGGCGTCTTGGCGGCAAGGCCGCGATGGAGTACGTGCGGTTCCGCCACGACGCGCTCGGCGACATCGGCCGGATCCAGCGCCAGCAGCAGATGCTGAACGCGGTCATGGACTCGCTGCGGACCCCGCGGGTGATCTTCCGGATGGGGCGCGTCCTCAAAGTCTTCCGTGAGGACATTACGACGAACCTCGACCCGGCGCAGCTGATCGCCCTCGGGTGGTTCGGCGTCCGCCTGCCGAAAAGCGGGCTCGTCCGCGAGACGCTGCCCGGACGGTTCGGCGTCTCCGACTGGCTGCCGGACCCCGGAAAAGACCGGGCGGTGGTCGCCAGGATGTTTTACGGCGTCGAGCCCACGCTCCTCGCGGGAACGTCGATCGAAGTCCTCAGCAGCGCCGCGAGCCGGGACGCCGTCACCGATCCCGTCGCGCGCCTGAACGCCCTGGGCCTTCGCGTGCTCCGCATCACGGCCATCCCGGATGCCGGCGAAACCAGCGTGATCATCCACCGGGGAGCGCCCCGGGCGGCCCAGATCGTCGCGACCGCCGTCGGCGCGCAGCGGGTGATCGCCGGCGCGCCCGGCACCGCCGGCGGGCCTGATCTGACCCTGGTCCTCGCGCGCGACTACTCGGCCCCCGTCCCGGTCGTCCCGCAGCAGCCGGCCCCCCCGCAGCCGGTCCCGACAC
>Ga0207416_1000589_pt1 | contig 59431 bp, 78 predicted proteins | sample PaiPotPPM11metaG_FD_184107 | JGI IMG/M metagenome (GOLD analysis project Ga0207416, IMG submission 184107) | Iron sulfur acid spring bacterial and archeal communities from Banff, Canada, to study Microbial Dark Matter (Phase II) - Paint Pots PPM... ... | reverse complement strand
GACGTGCGCGCCCTGCGCGACGTACGCGCCGTGCTCAAAGACGGGCAGATCGTGCACCGCGCCGGGTGATGGACGTCACCGGCCTGCGCCTAGCGGTGCTCGCGCCGATTTCATGGCCGACGCCGCCCGCGGGATACGGCCCCTGGGAGCAGGTCGCATTCAACATCGCCGACGGCATGCGCCGCCGCGGCGCCGACGTCACGCTGTTCGCCACCGGCAATTCGCGCTTCGAAGGCCACCTCGCGTCGGTGCTCCCGATCGGCGTCAACGAAGACCCGGCGCTCAACGGCGACGTCTACGGCGACGTCTACGGCGCCATCCACATCGGCGAACTCTTCCGCCGCGCCGACGACTTCGACCTGATCCACAACAACTTCGATTGGAAGCCGATGACGTACGCGCTGGCACGCCCGACGCCGCCCGTCGTCACGACGATTCACGGCTTCTCCTCGCCGCAAATTCTCGCCGCGTACTACGCGTGCGCATCGCGCAGCTTCTTCTGTTCGATCAGCGACGCCGACCGCGACCCCGGCCTCGATTATCTGGGCACCACCTACAACGGGATCGATCCGGCAGAGTTTACGTTTAAGGATACACCGGGCGAGTATCTGGTGTTTCTCGGGCGCTTTCATCCCGAGAAAGGCACGCATCTCGCGATCGAGATTGCCAAACGCGCGGGCGTACGCCTGAAGATCGCAGCGATTCCGCAAGACGAAACGTACTTCCGCGAACAGGTTGCGCCGCACCTCGACGGCGACCGCGTGCAGTTTCTCGGCGCCGTCGAGCGCGAGGCCCGCAACGAACTGCTCTCAAACGCGCTCGCGCTCGTCCACATGACGACCCGCCCCGAACGCTTCGGCCTCACGCTCATCGAAGCGATGGCCTGCGGCACGCCGGTGCTCGGCGCCAACATGGGATCGGTGCCTGAGATCATCGTCAACGGCGTAACCGGCTTCGCATGCGATACCGTGGCGCAAGCCGTCGAACGCGTGCCGCAACTCGCCACGCTCGATCGCCGCGCTTGCCGCGCCCGCGTAGAAGCGGAGTTCACGACCGAACGCATGATCGATCGCTACATCGACGCATACGAGAAAGCGCTGGCGTTACGGCTGCCGCCGCAGCCCTCCGCCGAACGCCTTCGCGCGCGCAAACACGATTGGTGGGATCGCCCAATGGCCTTTACCGACGTACCGGAGCGCCCCAAAAGCCTGCACTTCGATTCGTAGCGAAGACTCTGCGAACTAGCGGAGACTCTGCGAACTAGCGGGGAGCCCGGCACGGTACGTGGTTGGGGGAGCTGCGATTTTTTGGGCCCACACAGGAGGTGTGTTTCAAAGCTTTGCTTTGCCCAAAAAACGTAGCAGCGTTGGATTTTACAGGAGGTAAAATCCAACAGCGGTCCCCCAACCACGTACCGTGTCGGGCTCCCCGCTAGTCCGCAGCCACCCAGCGTAAGTACTTATGCGCGGCCTTCGCACGCTTGATGGCCGCGTCGTCGATCGGCCCGTCGAGCAGCATGGTAAAGTGCCCCATCTTGCGCTGCGCGACCGCGTGTTTTTTGCCGTACATGTGCAACTCGATCGACGGATCGGCCAGGAGCTTCTCGACGCCGTCGAGGCGATCGCCGGTACCGGTGCCGAGAATGTTCATCATAATCGCATTCGCGAGGAGGCGTGGCTGCGCGAGCGGGAGTTCGCAGATCGCGCGAATGTGTTGCTCGTACTGCGAGCATTGCGCGGCGTCGATCGTGTAGTGGCCGCTGTTGTGCGGGCGCGGCGCGAGTTCGTTGACCAGCAACTCGTCGTTCTGCGTGAGAAATAGTTCCACGCAGTAGGTTCCGACAATGCCGAGCTTGCGTCCGATCGTGATCGCGATTTGCGCCGCTCGGGCGGCCAGCCTTTCGGTGATGCGCGCCGGGGCCAGCGTCATGGCCAGAATGCCGTTCTCGTGTTCGTTCTCGGCGATCGGGTAGGTGACGACTTCGTCGCGGGCATTGCGCGTGGCGATGACGCTGAGTTCTTTGACGAACGGCACGAAGCGTTCGAAGATTACCTGCACGCCGCGCGCGGCGGAGAAGGCGGCTTTGGCCTCGGCGAGCGAGTGCACGCGCCACTGCCCTTTGCCGTCGTAACCGCCGCGCACGGTCTTCATCACGGCGGGAAACCCGACCATCATCGCCGCCGCAGCCAGATCCTCGACGCGGTCGATTCCGTGGAAATCGGCGGTGGCGATGCCGCACTCGCGGACAAACGTTTTTTCCAGCAAGCGATCTTGCGTGACGCGCAACACGTTGCTCGACGGGGTGATGCGGTAGCCGCGCTCTTCGAGGTGCTGCACCGACGCGATCGCGATGTTTTCGAATTCGTAGGTGACCAGATCGGTGCGAGCGCCTAAATCCTCGATCGCCTCCGTGTCGTCGTACGAGGCGACGATTTGCTCGTCGGCGACTTGGCCGCAAGGCGAGTGCTCCTGCGGATCGAGCACGATCACGTGATAGCCCATCCGCTTGGCGTCGAGCGCGATCATGCGGCCGAGCTGGCCGCCGCCGATGACGCCGATCGATTGCATTATTCCGGGTTGCTCGCGGCTGCGGCGTCGTGCATGGTCTGCACGTAACCGGCGAGGCGCCCGCGGACGCCGTCGTCGTGCAGGGCGATGATGCGCGCCGCAAAGAGCGCCGCGTTAACGGCGCCGCCGATGGCCATGGTGGCGACGGGAACGCCCGGGGGCATCTGCGCGATCGAGAGCAACGAATCGATGCCGTGCAGCGCCTTCGATTGCACCGGCACGCCGATGACGGGCAGCGGCGTTTTCGCGGCGACCATGCCGGGGAGGTGGGCCGCCCCGCCGGCCCCGGCGATAATGGCCACCAGGCCGCGCTGCTGCGCCTGTTCGGCATAATCGAACATCTCATCGGGCATGCGGTGCGCCGAGACCACGCGCATCTCGCACGGGATCCCGAGTTCGGCCAGCGTATCGCGCGCGGCCGACATCGTCTCCCAGTCGGAGCGGCTGCCCATGATGATGCCGACCAGCGGCTTCTTGGTTGCTTGTGCCATCCGCGATGGCGTTCTGCCTTCGCGCGCAAGCGCCCTGGCGCGGGCGCTCGGGCACGCATGTGGAAGGGGCATCGTATGGCGGATTTTCTGCTCGGGATCAATTATTGGCCGCGCCGCAGCGCGATGTATATGTGGGAGCGCTTCGATCTCGGCGAGATTCGCGAAGATATGGCGCGCATCAAAGGGCTGGGCCTGGGGATCGTGCGCTTCTTCCTCTCGTGGGATACCTTCGCGCCGTCGATCGACACGATCGACGCGCGGGCGCTCGGACATTTCGAAGCGATGCTCGACGCCATCGACGACGCGGGCTTGCAGGCGATGCCGACGTTACTTTGCGGCCACATGAGCGGCGTGAATTTGCTGCCCGCATGGTCGCTGGATCCGGCGACGCCGCACGGGCGCTTTCGCACGATCGCCGGCAACGCCGTTTCGCCCTACGGTATCGGCGACTTCTATGCCGACGAACGCCTCCTTGCGGCGCAGGAACTATTCGCGCGCCGCGCCGGCGAACGCGGGCGCGATCATCCGGCGCTTTATGCGTGGGATCTCGGCAATGAGTTTTCCAACCTGCGAGAGCCGCGCGCGCCCGCGGATGCTGCGGCGTGGAGCTTGCGGCTAACGAGCGCGTTGCACGAAACCTCCGGGGCGCCGGTTACCGCGGGGACGCACGGTGAAGACTTGGAACGCGACCGCCACATCCGCCCTTCGAGCATCGCGCGCCCATGGGCGTTTGCGACGATGCACGGATACCCCGTGTACAGCGCGTTCTCGCGCGGACGGTTGGACGCCGACGTCGTGCCGTTTTTGATGCAAGTGATGCAATCGTGTAGCGAAAAGCGGGTGCTCTTCAGCGAACTCGGCAACCCGACGTGCCCGCTGGGTACCGTCTCGCCGTACGAGCGCGTTCCGCTTCCCGGTGAGCCGCCGCCGCAGGCCGCCTCTCTGCCGCCGAACGCGGCTTCCTATGCGTGCCTCACCGAAGCCGAGATGGGGGAGTATGCCTACGCGGTGATCGATCGCGTGCACGCGCGCGGCGGCTTAGGGGCGCTGTGGTGGTGCTGGGCCGACTACGACGCGTCGCTGGCCGCGTTGCCGCCGTTCGACCTCGCGCAACACGAGTTGCACTTCGGCATCGTGCGCAACGACGGCAGCTTCAAACCGGTCGCGCAGGCGCTCCAGCGCATGGCGAGCGAACAACGCACCGTAGTGGCGGCGCCGCCGCCGATCGTGAGCGAAGCGGCGTACTATGCGTCGCTGCCATCAGGGATAGAGGATGATTATCAACGCTACTGCCAGCGCCAAACCGGTTGAACTGCTCGACGCGCTCCGCGGCGGGCGCGTCGAGGCGGCAGCGCTCCAGCGGACGATGATCGTGACGGGCGCGAGCTCCGGCATCGGCGCCGCGCTTGCGACGCAGGCCGCGGCCGCAAACTTCGCCGTGCTCCTGGTGGCTCGCCGCGCCGAGCGGCTCGCGCAGATCGCGCAGACGATTCGCGCCGCCGGCGGGACGTGCGAAGTGCTGGTTGCGGATGTCGTCGCCGCCGAGACCCCCAGACGCATCGTTGAAACGGCGATTCGCGCATTCGGGCGCATCGATATTCTGGTGAACAACGCCGGCACCGGCGCGCCGGGGACGTTGCTGGAGCAGAGCGATGCGGCGATGGAGGTGCAGTGGGAGTTGCACGTTGCGGCGCCGCTGCGCATCACGCGTGCGGCGCTCGCGCACGTGCGTGCCGTTGCGGGCGGCGTGGCGTTCGTCGGTTCGGGCCTCGCGCGCGTGCCCGCACCGGGCTTTGGGGCCTACTGCGTGGCGAAGGCGGGCGTTCGGGCCGCGGCCGCGCAGTTACGCCGCGAATTGCGCGGCGAGGGCATCGCCGTGTCGTACATCGATCCGGGCGCGGTCGACACGGAATTTTCCGAAGCATCCGGCATGCGGCGCTCGTCGGGCGGCTTCGCGGCGCGGCCGGAACGCGTTGCCGCAAGGATTCTGCGCGGCCTCGAACGCCGTTCGGCGCGCATCAATGCGGTGCCGTGGCAGACGGCATTCGTCGCCCTCGCCGAATGGCTGCCCGCGCTCGCCGACGCCGCAATGTCGCGCATCGTCGATGCGCCCGCGCCGGCAGCTCAACCGCCCGCCCCGGCACCGGCACCCGGCCCCGCGCCTAGCGTGCCTGCGCCGGCACCCGAGCCGCCCGCGCCCGAATCGCAGCCCGCCGGAGAGTTCGAGCGAGCGTTAGAACCGGTTGCGCGGCGCATGGAACGCGTGAAGCTTTCGCCCGATTTTCTGCGCGCGGCGCTTATTCCCGATACGACGGTTACCTTGCACGATCTCGCGATGCGTTGGGCCGGCATGCCGAATAAAAACGAACGCGCGGCGATGCACGAGGTGTTGGATGCGCTTGCGGCTGCGGGCTACCTTGCCCCGAACGGCGAGGAAACGTGGCTCGTCGTGCGCGCGGCGGACTAGAGGGCTAGCGCGCTCCCGCGCGGCGCGTAAGCAGCGCGCGCGTCTGCTTGATGCCCATCGCGATGAAGAACAGCACCGTGGCTAACAGCACGATCGTCGCGCCGCTCGAACTCCCCAAGTAGTACGAGAGATAGAGCCCGCCGACCGTGCTCGCCAGGCCGAGTGTCGCCGAGAGCCCCATCATCGGCATGAAGCGCGAGGTGAGCTGATAAGCGGCTGCAGCCGGCGTTACCAGCAAGGCCGCGACCAAGATGATGCCGACCGACTGCAATGCAACGATGATCGTGAGCGCGAGCAACACCAACAAGACGTACTCGGTAACACCCGCGCGAATGCCGCTCGCCTCCGCAACGACCGGATCGAACGTGGTGTAAATGAGCGAACGAAAGAGCACGACGACGGCGATCGCGACGATCGCCGAGAGCACCGCGATCATCTTCAAATCGTTCGGCCCGACCGCGAGGATATCGCCGAAGAGAAAGCTCTGCAGATCGACCGCGTAGTTTTGCTGACGGCTCATGAGAAAGATGCCAAGCGCGAAGGCGCCGGTGAAGAGCACGCCGATCGTCGTATCGAGCGAGATTTTGCCCCGCCGATGCACGAACCCGATGCCAAGGGCGGTAATCACCGCAACGACCGCGGCGCCGAAATTGTAATTCAATCCGCGTAAGTAGGCGATGACGATGCCGGCAAAGGATGCGTGCGCGATGCCGTCACCGATGAACGAAAGCTTGCGTAAGATAACGAACGTGCCCATCACCGAGCAGAGCAACCCCACGAATATCGCGGCGATGAACGCCCGCTGCATGAATTCGTAGTGAAAGGGTGCGAGCAGAGCATCCATGCTATTTGTCGTACCTCAGATGGCCGTGGGTGTGGGTGTGTTCGCGAATGCCGGCGTAGGTGCCGGCTTGAACCACCTCGTCGGGCGTCCCGTAAGCCAGGACCGTGCGATCGAGAACCATCAGGCGATCGAACCATTCGCCGACGCGGTCGAGATCGTGCGTGGTCATGAGCACCGGCATGCCGTTGGCGACCAGATCGCGCACGATGCAGCGCAGCGATTCGTCGGTTTTCGCATCGACGCCCGTGGCGGGCTCGTCGAGCAAGAGCAGCGACGGCTCCTGCGCGATCGCACGCGCGACGAAGACGCGCTGCTGCTGCCCGCCCGAGAGTTGCGAAATGTGCCGCTGCGCGAGCGGCGTCATGCCGACCGCATCGATCGCGCGAGCGACCACGTCGCGATCGTGCGCGCTGGAAAGCTGCCAGAATTTCAATCGCGAGAAGCGCCCCATTGCGACCACGTCCCGCACCGTCGCGGGAAACGTCCAATCGATGGCTTCGACTTGCGGAACGTACGCGATCGAACCGGGTGGGAGCTTACGCGGTGACGTGCCGAGCACGCAGAGTTCACCGCTGGAAGGCACCAGCAGTCCGGCGACCGTTTTTAGCAGCGTCGATTTTCCCGACCCGTTCGGGCCGACGATGCCCAGCGCTTCGCCGTAATGCACGGTGAACGTGGCGCCCGAGAGCGCGGCGAAGCCGTCGTACTGCACGACTAAATCCGTGGCGCGGACGGCTTCGCCCGAGGGCTTATTCATCGCATCGCCTGCACGATGATGTCGGTATCGTAGTTGAGCATCGAGATGTAATTGCTCACCTCCGGTTTGGTGCCGAGCGAATCGTCGTAGAGGTTCGTCACGAGGGTAATGCCGGCGCTACGCGCGATCTGCTGCGCGAGCTTCGGGCTATACTCCGGCTCGCTAAAGATCGCATGCAAGCCGTTTGCTTTCGCGAGATCGATGAGTTTGCCGATGTTTTTCGGGTTGGGGTCTTGGCCGGGTGAGGGTTCGATAAAGCCGAGCGTGCGAATGCCGAAGCGCGCGTTGTAGTACAGCCACGCGTTGTGGAAGACGATCATCGCGCGGTTCCTGGCGGGGACGCTATCGATCTTGCGCTGAATCGACGCGGTGAGCGCATCGAGTTGCGCATTATAATGAGCCGCGTTGGCGCGGTAGTCGGCGGCATGTGCCGGATCGAACTGCACGAGCGCGTCGCGGATCAATAAGACGTAATGCTTGGCGTACTGGGGATCCATCCAGAGATGCGGATTATTCTGAACGACCGTTAGGCCATCGGTACCGACCACGATGCGGAGCGATTTCGAACCAGCGTTGGCGATGGTGCGCGCGAGCCACGCCTCAAGCCCCGCGCCGTTTTCAATGAGGATGTTTGCCTGCGCGAGCACGGCGACGTTTTGCGGCGTCGGTTGATAGGTTTCAGGCGAGGCGCCGACGGGGACCAAGCTCTGCACCGTCACGTGCGATCCGCCGACGGCCTGCACGAACGAGTCCAGCGTGGAGATCGTGGTGACGACCTTGATCGGCGCGGAGCTTGCCGGCGCAGCCGTGCCTGCTGCGGACGCCGTGGCTGTGGCAGTGCCATTGCCGTGCCCGCATGCGGCGAGCGCGCATAACAGCGCGACGGCGAGGAGAGGTTTTAGCGACAGCTGCGGCATGTTCCAAGAAACTCCATGTTGTGGCCGTCGAGCTCGAAGCCGAGGGTGGCCCGTAGTGATTCGGCGATCTGCCCAAGCGCCGCGCACGACACGTCGTCGACGCGGCCGCAGACGCGGCAGATGGCGTGGTGATGGTGGTGGGCGGGCTCGCAGAGCATGAACGTGGATTCGCCCGCTTCATCGAGCCGCTCGGTAACGTCGCCCTTCGAGCGCAGGTACTCAAGCGTGCGGTAGACCGTGGAAAGCGAGACCCGAGCGTTTGCTTGCTCGAGCGCCCGATGGATTTCGGCGGCCGAGAGAAAGCGCGGCTCGGCCCGAAGGACCCCCGCGATCTGCTCCCGTGGCCGCGTCACATAGTCGGCACGCATCCCCATATCCGCCGTATTTGCGAACGATTCGCAAAATCATCCTGCGCCGAATATCTTTGACAGGGCAAATGCCCCCTGCGTATAATCAACCGCGTTGCCCTGGGGATGTAGCTCAGCTGGTAGAGCACTTGCTTCGCATGTAAGGGGTCAGGAGTTCGAGTCTCCTCATCTCCACCAATTGGAAACGCCTGATTCTGTTGAAGGATTGGGCGTTTTCGTTTACTGCGGCGAGGCGAAAAAACGGTCGAAAAATGGCATTGTCCGGTATTATGTCCGGTAATTGCACAAAATTCCGGGTCGCGCAATCTTTTAATATAGGGTGGCTCGGCAACCAATCGGTCGGGGGAGGGCGGCGATAGGCTCTATCGCTGACCGGTGCCCGGCCCCCACCGCCTCACGAGCCACATATCGGCGACGACCACGGCGACGACGATAGCTAACAGCCCGAGACATTCCGTTACGGTGCTCTTCGGCTGTTGCCATAACGCAAGTGGCGCACCCGGGGCGGCAGCGTAGGTCATCCATCGCATCACGCGCAGCGGATCCGTCGTCATTATTTTTTCCGCCGTGTTGCGTATGCACGGGCGACGAGATCTCGCACCACGTGTGATCCCGAGGTTGCGGCCGTGCCGTCGACTGTGACATGTCGGCCGACAAGAGCCCGTATCCGATCCCGGCATTCACGACCTAGGGAAAGCGTAACGGCACCAGACCGCGCCAGCGGCCCCTTCGCCGTCGTCTTTTGCGTTTTCGATTTTGGATTTTTCTTTTTCATCATGCACGCCATGATACGCGCAATTACGTATCAATCAATATTCGTGTGTAAAGCGCCCGATCTGTTTTTTGTGATCCGATTTACATTGCACGTAGATCGACGTTACGATCCGCATCGACTTCACACGGGAGAAATCGATGCAATTGACGCAGCTCACAAAATTACAACAGGTTGGCCTTGCAATTGCACTTGCAGTCGCCATATTTGCAGCCGGCCACGCATGGCTAGATCGCGGCGATGCAATCCAAACGCACGACATAGCACGGCTCACGGAAGACGACACCGTCGTTGCTATCATGGCACCAGCCATCGGCGTGCCGGTCATGGCCTACGACGCGTACAGACAGATGCATGATGCGGCGTACACCGCTGGCTACGTTCGCGGCGAACGCGATGCCGCCGTCGCAACGCTGCAAACGCTCGGCGCTTCCGTCGCAGGCGCTCACGGCGAATCGTCCGATGCCATTGCGCTTCGCCTTGATCGCGCAACCTCGTACATCGAAGCCCGCTTCATCGATCCCTCCGCGCTCTTGGCGGTGTCGAAATGATAGCCGCGCTGCTTCTTGTGGCGAGCATCGCCGCACCCACACCGTCCCCGTCACTTTCACCGCTGCCCGTCGCGCAAGTCAATTATTACGCGGTACAGGGTGCTCAGGCATCTGGGCTTGATCCCACGCTTGTGCGTGCGGTCATAGACCATGAATCGGCTGGCGACCCGCATGCGGTCTCGGATGCTGGTGCAGTTGGTCTTATGCAATTAGAGCCAAGCACGGCAAGCGATTGCGGCATATCGAATAGATATAACGCTCTGAGCAATGCGATCTGCGGCTCAAAGACGCTGCAGTATCTCATCAGTGATTACGGCATCCAGCGTGGCATTGCAGCCTATAATTTTGGGGCCGGAAATGTGGCATCTGGAAAGCCCTGGCCGCAAGAAACGAAGAACTACGTGGCCTCGGTCATCAGTGAATACGACCGTTTGCAACATGACGGGGTGCTCCAAACTGCAACACCCCCCTCTCCCTCGCCAACCCCCGTCATTACTCCAAACACGCCCGTTTTCGACCGGATTGGCCGCATCAATTTCGGCGGCATCTTCGGTCGAAGCGATGACCCGTGTCCCAACCGTGGTGTAGCCCCCGTCCTTGGCGCGGCACAGGTCGCGGATAGCCTCGTCACCGCGAACGCGATCCGTCATGGCAGCATCGGTATCCGAATCTTCGGCAGTGCAAGCCCTCTAGGGTTCTTGGCTGAGACACTCCTCACCGACATAATTTTCCATCGTCTTACTCACCACTCGTGCGCTTTACGCACGGCGGGAGACTTGCTCCTCACCGGTGCCGCAATCAACAATGCGGCGCAAGTGGGGTTTCCGAAATGAAACGTATTTCGTATCGGCATAACGCTGCCGCACTCTTCGTATTGCTCTCCGCTACCGCGTGTAGCGGGGGCGGTCTCTCGTCCCTCGCTCCGGGTGCAGTTGCACCTCCCACTGCCGCACCCGTACTTACGATCGCGGTAGCACCCGCGCAGATTGCGCTTCCGGCAGTCGGCGCATCATCGCCCGTGACCGCTACGCGCAGCGACCACGCGCCCAACGCACCCATCTCCTACGTCTCCGGATGCAGCGGCGTGGCTACCGTATCACCGTCGCAAACGAGTACGGACGCGAATGGTGTCGGACATTTCGCCGTCACAGCTTCATCGGTCGGATCGTGCATCGCGACGTTTGCGTCCGGCTCGGCCACGGGTTCGACGAGCGTCGGTGTCATCGTCACGCCGCCGCCGACACCCACGCCGACCACTGCACCCACGGCGACACCTACCGTTGCACCCACGGCGACACCTACCGTTGCACCCACGGCAACACCTACCGTTGCGCCCACGGCAACACCGACCGTCGCGCCCACGGCTGCGCCTACGACTGTGCCAACATCTACTCCGACAGCAGCACCGACACCGGGCGCGGTAACGCCATCAACGTCGACCGTGAATATCGGTGACCTCTATCCAACGAGCGCATCGTGGACGGTCACGCAAAGCAACTACGGCGGCGCGTTCGGTGAATCCGACAATTGCGCGGGCATCGCGACGATCACACAATCGCCTGCGGCAACATTCACCGCATCACAAGTTGCCGGCGGCACGTGCTTCGTCACCGTCACCGGCGGCAACGGACAGACCGCAACCGTGAAAGTCATCTCGACGTACGTCGCTCTTCAACCGCAATCGCACACGAGGAAACCACAATGAAACTAACTCTTTCGGTTCTTCTTCTCGTCGTTCTCGCCGCATGCGGTGGTGGAGGCGGCTCGTCGTCAATCGTTCCGTCACACGGCGTAGCGACAAACTCCGGAAGCGTCACCATGAAACTCGTGATTCCGACCGGCGCAGCGACCGCGCTCGCCAAGGCGACGGCGCAGCGAACGGATTCCGCGAGGCCGATGTATCTATCGCCAAGTATTGCCTCAATGAAGTTGTGGCTTGCAAGCGGCAATCCCGGCTCGTGGTCACCGATCTCCGCGTACAACGGGCAAAGTGTTGCGCTCACACCGAGCACGAATCCGAATTGCACCACGGGCGCTGGCGGCACGACTTGCACGCTCCTGCTCGCCGGAATCCCTTATGGCGGTGTCGGTGCGGTCATGTCTTTTTACGATACCAGCGGTAATTATCTCGGCGGAACGGGCTCGTGTTCGCCGCCGTACGATACTAATTCGACATGCCCAGGCGGACCCAGCGGCTCGAACACCTATCAGATCGTCGCCAACGTCGGTGCAGGAAGCAACAGCATCGTACCCCTCACGATTTCGGGCGCGGTTGCCAAGCTGACCGTGCAGCAGCCGCATTCGTTCGTCGAGGGCGTGCCCAGTAGCATGACGCTGCAGGTAGCGGCGTATGACTCCGATGGAAACCTGGTCGTCGGCAATGCACCGTACACCACGGTCAGCGGCACGCCTCTCGATATCGCGTTTAGCGGCCCCAGCGGTGACCCGTACACCGTCGCAATCTCCGGTTGTTCCGACGGCGAGACCGCGTGGATCGATGTGCCGTCGTGCACCGCGACACTCACGTATAACGGCACGGGGCTGCAAATCCAAGATCAAGGGCAGCTTGCGACCGGCAACGTCCGTTCGGGAATAACGATCAGGAGCAACGGCGTGGGCAATTTTGCGTCGTTCTTTCCGGTCGTACTACCCGCTACGACGACCACATCTGGTCCATTCGCGCTCGCCGCAAATCAGACCACCACATATCCACTCATCTCATCTTCGGCCGATCTGGTTACGGAAAATGATGGCTGCTTCGGTGTGGCCACAACGACATTTTCGCAATCGTCGGGGAGCACGGCCGCCAATGTGCAGATCCAAGCCGGCGGTTCTCCGGGTTCATGCACAGTTACCACGTTGATCAACGATCCGAACCTCTGGCGCGAAAAGCAGATTATTCCGGTCACTGTCGGCGGCGCACCAAATCCGCTCGCGTACGAAGTGCAACCCGCCGCGCTTAGCTTTGCGAGCCCATCGTCGGCCTCACAAAATATCGGCGTGGCTCAATATGACGACAGCGGCGCGACGACGGGGCCAGCAGGCATCATCACACCCCTGAATTGGTGCGTGGGCCCATCGATTACCATCACCGATTTTTCGGGGACGACGCAAGCGACAAACTCGACGGCCGCGAGCAACGTCGTCTCGATACCGACGACGAGCGCAACGCTGACCGGCACGCAAACGGCGAATTTTCCGGCAACTCCGGTTGGACCGGGCATGTGCGAGTATAGTATCTTCGGTGCCGGACTGCCTCCGGCAACACTCGGCGACGGTAATCGGTACTACATCACGGTTGGATATTAACCGTGCGGCCAGTTCACTTTGTTCCGCCACTCGTCGCGCTCGTGATTGTGCTCGCGTTCGGCGCGGCACTTCCTCGCGGTGTTCCGCCGGCGGCCGTATCCGACGATGAGCCTGCGGCAGCCATGCCAGCGAGCGGTTTCGTTCGTACGCTACACGTCGGAGAGACGACCAAGGAATCGTTTGGGCATGGCGGCTCGATGATTTGGAGTGATTGCGACCGTAACGGCGTTGCTCGCGTCGTTCCACACGAGATTTCACAAACTGCCGCCGGGCCCTATTCGTACCGCGATTTGGTGGTCGCACAATTTCCCGGCGCGTGTCATCTCGTTGCGTATGTCGTCGGCGACGATGGGCGGCCGTCGGGCATCGCAGCAGTGCTTACTATCGAGGTGTCTCGATGATTTTTCACGACGACGATTCCGGTGCCGGGAAGGTTTCAAATCACGAAACAACGCTCGGCGAAGGGAGCGCTGCGCGCATTACTCCGTCCTGCTGTCACGTCGTGCAATGCCCCGATACGGGCTATGGACCTATCTGTATCTTTCTCCCGGAGGCAGAAAGTGAATGAGCGACTTTGACTTTTTCGGCGAACGTCCATCGCCCATCGAAGTTGCAAATCTCGAACAGCGGGCGAAGGAACGCGAAAAGAAAAAAAGCGAGCGCGTTCGCCTGTCCGAGGCCGAGAAGATCTCGATCGCCGCGTTCGCAAGAAGCCATTTGCAAATCGCTCCGTTTTTTCAAGGCATCGAGGGACGCGATTACATCAGCACCGGGCAACATGCTATCGTGCAGCGTTGGCGCGGCTGGTATCCTCGTGTGGTTGCGAGCCTACCCGTGAAAAATCGTTACGCGGGCTGTTGGACCAAGGGCTGCAAACAAAAGGCCACGGTAGTATACGATTCCGTGGGCTATTGCGCAAAGCACGCTGCAGAGGCGGCGAAGACGAAATGATGCTCGAGGAAGAGTCCTTGGCGTACACGCATCGCACGCCCGACATCGTGCAGCTCGGAAGCGGCGTGTGGATTTGTGGCGTGCCTTTTTCGGCCAGGGAGGCTCGTGCTCTCGCCGATTCGCTCGCGCAGACGGTCGCCACACTCCACGATGCGGCACGAGCGGCGGAATCGTGTCAGATGCGCGCACCACGGATCAGCGATTACAACAGCCGTGCTCTTGAGGCGCAAGCACGTCTTGCGGAACGTCGTGCATCGCGGAACAATCGCTGATTTTTTCTTTACTCGGCCGTACGTATCGACACAGATCGATCTGCATTAACATCCACGTGATCCGATTGACAAAGCGCGAAAGTTGATCGATCAATAAGATAGCGGATGCAACCAACGTGCATCGCGTAGATATGGAGCACAACGAAATGATGATGAAACTTTTTGGAGCAGCGGTTCTCGCAGTATTTTTGCCGAAACTGATCCCGGCTATCATGGCCGTCGTGGTCGGCATGGAACACATCTTCACGGCGGTGCGCTAACATGGCTACGGCATACGCTGGGACATTTGCGTTTCGCACCTCGTCCGGCACGGTGTATCGCTACGGATCGCGTGGCGAGTTACAAATGGACGTGGAAAAGACGATGCAAGCCGAGCGGCTCATCCGGCAGATCCACGCATCGCCGTCGTGGATGACGCGAGTAGCGGCCGCTGTGTCTACATTCGCTCTGGTGCTGGGGATCACGCTGCACATCGCCACTAGCGCGGCAGCGCCCCCTTCGCCGAATCACTCCGTCCTCGCGCAGTCAATCATCGCGCACAATGTCGCGACGGAGAGGTGTCTTGCCGACACCTCGACCTGCGGAGATACGCCGTGATGGTCGCAGCGGCAATTCTTGCGGCACGTCTTGTCATGGTCGGTGGACATTGTTTCGTTCGCACCACAACACCGCAACAGGCGCAGTCGTCTCCGGGTCTCGATCCACAGTCACAAGCCGAACTGGCACAAATCATCGGCGGTGCGGCGCAACAAGCCTCGGGCAGTCAGACCGTCGGAACCGTCACCGGGCTCGTATCGGGGCTGCTAGGCATGCGTCATGCACGTCCTACACCCACTCCGCAACCGCCGATCAGCATCGTGTCAGCGCTCATCGAAAACCAAGGCCATATATCGAGCAAGCCTGCAACGCTGGAGGTCGATTATTCGGACCGGGTTCCAGATCTGCTCGCCATTCCGGCTCTGCATCCCGGTTCACGTGTCGACATTTCGCATGTCGTTATGGGCGAACAACAAGATGGTCCCGTCGCGTGTGAGGTGACTCGATAATGTGGATGCTTCGCTATTTCATCGAGCGCTTTCTCTACGATGCAATCTTCTACCGCAACCGCCGGCGAAATCGCCGGTAAAGGAGTAATGACATGTTTCCCAAGTGGCTTAAAAATCCGTGGAGTTGGTTTGGGATCTACCTCGTATTTACGACTTTCTCGACGTTCGCCTCGATACTAACCGGTCACATGATGTCCTTCGGCGGCATCTGGATCGGCGCGCTGCTCATGATGGTCTGTATCGGGTGGTCGATCTTCCGAGGGCTCCGTCGTGCCGGTGCATCGGCGCTTCAAATTGGGATGATGGCACATTCGGCATCATCGAGGCTGACGAGTCACGACCACGGCGCAGGGCCGGGGCTTGGGGGCAAGCTCCACGGCGGGGAATAGATTTCTCCGGTTCGGCTCCTTCCGGAGAAAAAAGAGGGGGACGCGGCAACGTCCCTCTCTTTACATTTCTATTTCGTGCTCGACTTCGTGTTGCTTTTCCGGTTCTTTTTTCGGAGCGGCCAGTTCCGCTTCCGCCCTCTGCTTCTCGACTTCGGCTTTGATTTCGGAATAGCGATCCATCAACGACTCCTGCGGTTTCACGCCCTGCTTGGCCATTTCAGTCAAGATAGCCTCGCGCTTCGTTTCGTCTTTGACGTTAACCTGAAATTCGCTGCCGAATTTTTCGCGTCCTAATCTGACGGCATCTCTAATATCGTCCTTTTCGCTACCCACGATTTGCACACCGTCGCCATTGTCGCGAATTTTCTCTTCGCCGTCGCGTACATACGACACGGATGCATCGCTATTTGTTACCGTCTCGTATTTTTGCGTCCAGTTTGCGACGACAGGCTTCGGCTCGGCCGACTTTGCTTTTTCATCACGCGCCTTTATAACGTCGAATGCGTTGGCGTTGGAAGCCTCTCGATATTCCGCGCTGCGCTCCAGGCGGATGGTGCGCTCTGCCTCGGATGGTGTCGTCCGCTGGTTCCATCCTTCGCCGTGGGCAGCGAGCATCTCGGCATCCATTTTTTGTTGTTGAGCCGCGATCTCAGCCGGAGTCGGATCGGCGTATGCGCGAGCCTTGAGGGTCTCGATTGCTTGTGTTGTTGTGGTAGTGGTCATATTGTTTCCTTTCGTTGGTTGGTGTGCATTCGCAAGTAGCGCGAGTTTTTCGCGCTCACGCTCCTGCTCGTCATACTCATTTTGTAGCTCGTCGTAGCCCGCTTTTAGGTTGAATTCATATTCCGCTAACATATCGTCTTGCGATTTCATCGCATGCGGCCTCCATTTCTTTTTCTATCCATTATATTGTGCGGCCGCCGGCGGCCGCTGTGCTACTCTGTTCGTACATGCGGGTTACTTTTCGCCACGCCGCGTTCGTGGTCGGCGCTTCGTCGTCTCCGGTATTGCCGAGAACACGCTCGATGTCGGCGATTTTCCAGACTTCCGGAAGCTCAATGTAGGGGTTGTTGCGGCCGCCGGATTCACTCCATTGGAGAACGTCGAGGACATGCCAAGCCCTCGCGGTTTGCACGGGCGTGAGCTTCGGGGTTGGGCGACGACGGTCGGCATCGAGGTAGTGGTATATCTCTTTGACGACCTTGCTCGTCTCACAGACCTTGAGTGGGCGCCGGTCGAGCATATCTTTATCGCTCATATGCATACTCCATTTCGTTTACGTTGTTTCGTTCGTTTTCGTGGCGCAATTGTTCGAGCTTCTGGGCATATTCGCGACGATTGAGAGGGTCGCGAATCTCCATCGCGTTGGCAAGCCGATGCGCATCATCACGGTCAAGCACGACGGCATAACCATCATGGGTTGCATCCTTCGGCCGGAGCGAAACCAACACGCCCCCTTCCGTCGAGCGTCCAATCGTTACGTCAACATCGCGCCTCGTGTCGAGTTTCGTATCTTCGCGAACGAGGGCGGATTGCGTGCCTTCGTACGGCTCACCGGCACGCATCGCGACGACCATCTGCTGCCATTGCTCCGACGTGCAATCTTTCAGCCATACGCGGCCTTGCGTCTTGTTGTCGCGGATGGCAAGGCCCATGTTGTCACCGGCTCCCCACGTCTCGACGGAATGCCCGCTCGGGAGATTTCCGATGCAGGCCGCATCCATCACGCCTGCTTCCCAGGACGTAACATGTTGCAGCGAGAGTGTTTCGCGGCTATGCTCGTGGTCACGCTCGTGTTGCAGATCGTACTGCATCACATAGTCATGGATTTTGCTCGCATCGCTCGCTGCGTGTAGAATCTCTTTAGGGTCGTCTTGCAGGATCGATACCCAATGCGCAACGTAGGCGGCATGTTGCTCCGGGTCGTGACCAATACCGAGTTCCGTCCCGACCATGAGGCTGGAGATCTCGGCCCGCAATTCTTCTTTTGCGTAGCCTTCCGAGCCGAAGGGATGACCGCCGGTGATACCATCGCGGTTCAGACGATCGGCATGTCCAGTCCAATGGCCCAACTCATGAAGCGAAGTGGCGTAATACCGATCTGCGCTCTTAAACTGTTTCGGATCGGGGAGTTGAATGTAATCGAGCCCAGGCATGTAGTAAGCCCTATTGCCACCGTGTTTGATGATGGCTTGAGATGCTTCAAGAATTTGCTCTACGCGTTGGTGCCGTTCCCATCTCGGGAGAATCTTGCGCTCCGGTAGCGGGGGCATATTATCGCATTGGCTGGCGTGGAAGACGGTGTAGTATTTCATGCGCGGCGTATCGTATTTGACGTAAATCTTTTCGGGTGTTCCGTCTGCGCCGATGATAGGTTTCCCGTGCTCGTCGCGATTTTGCACCTCGTAGTGCGTGGCGGGAAAGCATATCCCGGTCCCATGTTCCCCTTTTTTGACGGCAGCGCCGATTGAGCGGGCTTGGTTAAATGTTAACCAGCGATTATCGTTGGTGTAGTCCTTTTCTATCTGCGTAGCCCACAGATAGATATAGTTGGTCCCACGATACGGTTTGCCCGTAGTGGCATTGGTTGGCACGTCACTTTGCGTGCTCAATTCCCAAGGCCGCTGCCACGGTGCCGTGCCTTTTTGGAGTTGCTCGATGAGGAGACTCGCTACTTTTTGCGCGTGCTCGTCGGCCCGTTCTGCTGCGGTTTTTTTCGGTGCTTCGGCGGTCGTGCTCATTGCGCATCACCTAGAGGCTCGATAACGCGGGTATCGTCGGGATCGTATACGTCGCCGTCATCATCGATGACAAGCCCCAGCGCCTCGATTTCTGCAGGGGTAAGAAGTTCTTTATCGTTCGTGCTCATAATCAATCTCCAATTCGATGTGTCGATCTCGATCATCGGCTTTTTCTCGCGCATGTGTGAGGGATCGTTCTTTTTCTTCGGTGCGCTCGTGCTCGCGTCGTTGCGTGATGGTGCGCTCAAGTTCACGAGCAAGGTCGTGGGCGCGGTCGAGTTCGGCTTTGTAATCCTTGTATTTCAGCGGTTGCGTCTCTCTATGCACGTCGGCGACGGAGGTGCGAAACTCCCTGAGCGCCTCGCGTTCCCGTTCGAGCCGGTCCGTGAGCGAAAGAAACCGGTCTTTGGAGATATCCGTTTTTTTGGCGTCATAGGCCGCCCGCAATTCGCGAACACGCTCCGCACGGATCGCCAGCGCCGGCTCTTTGCATTCCGCTTCCCATTTTCGACGAAGAGGGGAGTTTTTGGCCGCATCCTCGCGCTCCATGTGAACAACGCGGACGGTATCTTTGCCGCCGGTTCGCTCCACGATTTCTTCGTAGTTTTGCGATGTCGTTTTGAGCGAGATTCGACCAGCGATGTGCTCCGCGAGTTCATCGATATTTGCGAAGTTTGATTCCGCCACGACCAGATTGAGTTTTTCCTTACTGCGACTCATCGCCACAAAGACGAGTTCCGCCGATGCAGACGGATCGATGATACTCGTGCTGGTGGAAACGCTCGCACCCTGTGACTTATGGACCGACAAAGCATTGCCGTGATCCCATGCCTTGTAACCACGGGGGCTAAATGCTACCGTGCGGCCGTCGTGTAGTTCGACTTCGACGCGGTCCCGGGCAACGTCGGTAACGATCCCACGGTCTCCGTTCAATACGCCAATTCCACGCTTGCCCTGCGAGTTCTCCAGAAAGACAAATTCGTCGCCAGAGCAAAGCTCGCGGTATCCGCCCTCGGCGAGGAAGCGCATTCCGTGCCCTTCCAACCCCCCTCTTCGCCGATCTTCCTCCGCAAGATGCCGGACCGTGTCTTTATCGGCAGCAATGAGGAGCGAATCGGTCTGCCCGAACGCTTTGTTGATTCGATGACATTTCACGGCATCGTCAATTGCTTCGTCACGGGTTGCGACCCATGTAATCGCACCGTTTGCTTCGAGTTTTGCCAGGCATTCTTTAACGAGTGCGAGCCGTTTTGCTTCATCTTTCTCGACGATCGCATCCGCCATTGTCACGACCGCCTCACGATGCCACGCGTGTTTTTGGCGTTGGACATCACGCAGTTCTGAATGCGTGCCGGCACCTTTTGCAACGTCGCGGATGATTCGGGCCGAGGCACCGAAGTCAATCGGCTGGAGTTGGCGGGTATCATATATTTCCTGCACGATACAACCCCGCTCACGAGCGAGGGCGAGAATCTTTCCATTGGCGCGAGAATCCATCATCGCAGCCTCGTCCACGACGACGATGCCGCGTGTCGGGATGACCTGCTCTTTCCCGCCTTCTTCTATGATTGCGGCTCGGGATGAATTCACGCAGCGGAACCCCGCTTCGGATTCGAGGCGTTCTGCGGCAGCTTGGGACAATGTGATCCCGACAACCTCGCGCCCAGTCTGCTCCCCAAGCACCCGAACAACGCCCATGACGGTCGTCTTTCCGGTGCCGGGGAGGCCCTCGATTGACAACAGCGACCCACGTGAGATGCCAAGGAGCGCGTTTTTTTGTTCCTCGTTTAAGTGGAACGCCTTACCGATTTTTTTGCTCTGCTCGGCCTCGTAAGTGGCAATGGCGGCGTCGATTTGCCCGACCGTAATACCGGAATCGGTCGCAGCAAGCGCATGCGCATCGTCGGCAAGACGATCCTCGATTTCGAGGATTTCGGTCGTTGCCATCAAGGGTTGGATGGTGTCGGCGGAAAGCACCCGGATTGATTCATCGCGCATCACGAGGTCGCCAAGGCGCTCGATCTCTTCTGGGTCGGAGATCCGGGCGCAAAGCCACGCGTCTACATCCTCCCGCGAGAACGTCGAGCTTTGGGCTGTTACGTCCGCAAGCACTAAGTGAGGGTCTTCTGCAACGCGAGCTGCTACGTCGAGTTCCGATTCCGCTGCCGTCTGATACGTCGGAAAATCCTCATGCAGTTCAAGCACGGTATCGAGTGCAACGGCATCGCCCTCGCGCTCTTTGCGGGCACGTTCCTCGACCTCGGCTTTGGCGTGCGTCGATTTCAGTTCGGAGACTTGCTTATCGATCTCATCTGGCTCGATGTTTTGCGCCTTTAGATCGCGGCGAAGTTCTAGGACCTCTCGACGGTGCTCGAATTTCATCGCGGCGATTCCCACATCTCGGAGAATCGCTCGGCCCGCCTCGTCCTGTTGGATCGCAACACCGTATCGAGCAGCCGTGGCATGAAGATCCCCCCAAGTCGGCGTGCGCCCGCGCTCTATAGCCAGATTCAGGCTGGCACGAAGCCTCAGGGCGACGGTCGCATCGGCGTACCGGGTAAACGTCTCATCTCGCTCTCGATAACCCTCAAAACTACGCCGCTCCGCACGCAGCAGACGTTCTTCACGACGCTCTGCACGCCACGCCGCAAGTTCGTGCTTATCCGCCCAATCAATGCGTTCCTCAGCCGTGCCGGCATCACGCACAACGGCAAGGCCGTGGTCGTGCTCCAGGCCGTGTGCGAGTTCGACTTCACGCTCGGCCCACGCCATCCGTTTGTATAGGCTCGTCCGGTCGTATGCGATCCCGGTCTCGGGATGCACCGCGCCGACGGCGACATGCACGTGAATGTTTTCCGTATCGCGATGCACGACGGCAAGGCTCCGATGGTCGGCAAGCCCGAGCTTCGCGAGCACCTCACCCACGTACGCGTGGACCTGCTCATCGCTCAAGTGCGCCGTCTCGACTTCGCTGAACGACCACACGAAATGCATGGCTCCGTTGCGAACACCCGGATTCAGTAAGGCGTCACTATCCATTTCGAGACTTGCAGTGCTCATCGAATCGCAGTTGCGAACGAGGATGGAAGAGGGCCGCGTACCATGGCCCGCCTCGGGTTTCCATATCGCTCCGGCACCAAGATCGGGCCGAGATTCCGCTTCAAGAAATACGCCTTCCAAGGCATCGCGGATTTCTTCTTTACTCGCGCCTTTCTCGGCGACGGCGTACCCGACGAGATACTCGACCAGTCCGCCGGCACTACCCCCGCCTTTCGGAGCGGCACACAGTTTGCCAATCATTCCGCTGACCGAACCTCCGTATCGTGTTCGCTGCGAAGGGGAGTAAGGGCGGAGTGAATGATATTTTGCATCTCGGCGAGATAGCCGCGTACCGCGTCCGTTTCGTTTCGGTCCAACACGTCCAGCACACGGCGAATCTTGTCCGCGATTTGAATAAGCGGGCGAGAGATGCGCGCAGCGTCGGTGTCGTATTTTGGCATCGGAGATACAGCCACGGCTCTGATATAGTCGGCAATCACCGGGACCCCTCGGATGACCGCACCATCGGCCTGACGCTTTTCGGTCACATACCCGCCGCGCTTCGCGTGCGCCTGAATTATCTCGTACTCTTCATCCGTCACGTTGGCTGCAATCATTCGTTCGGCACGACGGGCACCACGCACCGTACGCCCGCGCAGTGCATCCGCAACCGCATCGTCGGATTGTTTCGCCGACATCTCGCCCTTCATCGCCGTCCTCCGTCACGGATCAGTTAGCCCGCTGCAAGCGCAGGATCGTCCCCTTTAGGGGCCATCCTGCATCCTGATTTCGTAACTCTACAGCGAGCGGACTGAAGCGCGAAAGTCACGCATCACGAAGCGTATCAATCATTTATCAGTAATACTCGTGATAGACGCGTGAAGCACACACGAGCGCTTCATGTAGGGTAACAGTGGTGCACACGAGCGCTCTAAATACGCATTAATAGGACCTTGACGAAGCGCTCACGTTCGTTGCACGAAGCGATGTGTAATGCGACTGATCTGATTTCCGTGATCCAATCGACGTCACTGCGAAGTCGATGGTAACGTCGTGTCGATATGGAATCGGTAGCAGACCCGAAGAACATTGAAGCGCGAGTGAATCGGTCGCGTGAGGCGGTAGCGAGCGCGATTGAAGTGATCGCGAATACCCGCCCGAGCGTACGTCCGAAGTCCTCGCCGATTATGGCGTTGTTAGAGCCGCATGCCGAGGTGATACGCAAGGCGTTGTCCGATGGATGGACCGCTGGTGCGATTGCCCGAGCGCTCCATGCAAAAGGTGTGAGCTTCGCTGAGGATTCGATCCGGTTACGGATTGCAGCGTCGTTTAGTAAAGGCGCTGAAGCGCAGCCGAGCGATAAGCCGAAGCGTGAACGTGCTTCCGGCACGCAGGTCGTCGAGCGACAGATATCACGGCCGGCCTTACAACAACGACCGCCGGCCCCGCCACTTTCGCGCCCAACATTCGATCCGACCGAGGAGATGGAACCGTAATGAAGCGGCTTATTTTATATTGCAACAGCAAGGGTGGAACAGGCAAGAGCTTCGCAGCGACCGGTCACGCCCAACTTTTCGTCCGTTCCGGGATCGCATGTCGTCTCGTTGATACGGACGGTGAGGTTGGCCACATGGCTCGTATGTTCGGCGTTCGCGACGAGAGCGGCAAACTCGCCAAAGACCAGGGAAACGAAGGGGTGATACGGTTTTCTTTGCACGGTCGCGAGCGCGATCGTGTGGACATGGCCATGCTTCTCGACGATCCATCCGAGGTCGTTATCATTGATATGCCGGCGGCCTCATTCACGATTTTGTCGCAGATGGAGACCGATTACGGCTTCCTTTCGTTGGCGCATAAAAAGGGTTGGAACGTGACGCTCGTGTGCGTTGCGACACCGGATCCCGTAGCGCTCTCGGCCGTCACGATGGCGGCGAAGCTCGATCCGCTGGCCGACCTCGTGCTGGTTCGCAATCTTGCGTTTGGCGACGGTTTCCTTTCGTGGTACGGGTCTGTGCCCGACGAGATCAAGCCCGCGAACGGTTTGCAAACTCTGCAAGCACGTAGTGGCCACGATTTAGCGATGGCTCGCCTGGACCCCGACACCGTCGAGGTGATCGCTGCGAAAAAAATCTCGTTCGCGGCGGCGATGGCTCCAGGTTCTCCGTTGCATTCTGGTCGCAAAGCGCAGGTCGAAAAGTGGCTTGATGCGCTCGAATCCGAGTGGCGGAAGGCGGGCGACGTGCTCGGATTTTCTGCCGATTCGTCGCCGGTCGCATCGGTCGCCGCCGAAGAACTCGACGAGGTCGTGGCGTGATGGCCGATGACAAGCCGACGTTGTTGCAGCGCGTAGTAGCGTTGCTCCCAGCCGACCGTCGAGAGGCGTTTTTCAACGTCGTCTATGAGTGCGGGATCAATCCGAAGTCGTCCACAGATCTCATTATCGCGTATGTTGCGGTCGAAGCGCTGCGAGCGAAGCTCGACGATGCAGTCGTCCGGATGGAAAGTGCCGCCGCGACGGTGCCCGACGAAATACGCGAGGCGGGAAAAGAGATTACCCGCACCCTCGCTGCGGATATCGCGAAAGAATCCGTTGAGGCCATCAAAGTCGCGGTGAGCGGAGAGATCGTCAAGAGTGTGCTCGCCGCGAAAACCAGCCTCGAAACGATCGCACAACAACATCGCGATACGATGGCCGACAAAGCCGGCAAGTTCGGGGTCGCAGCTGAGGCAGCGACATCGAAACTTGTGGATGCCAGCACCGCCGTCCGAAACCATGCGGCCACGCTCACACGCCTCCATCTGTCCCATGTTATCGCCCGCGCCGCGTGGATGGTCGGCGGCATGGTGCTGGCCGGAACACTCACCTTCGGCGCATTGCATTGGGTCAATCACGCGTCGTGCATGCATACCGCAAATCGCTTTTCCACTCACGCTCAGCGAGCAATGCTCGAAGGGGTGTTCTGCAAATGACGCTTTTTGATAGTAACCGGCTTGACTCCAACGTTGCATACTACATCCAAGACATCGCGAGGTCTCTCCAGGACATCCGCGACTCGCTCGCGCAGATCGCGCACGCGCTCAATGAGGCGAACAAAAAATGAGTATCGTATTTTTCTTTGGCCTGCTCGCGGCCGCCGCCCTCGCATGGTATGGCGCAGAACCGTTCATCGTTTGCATCACGTCTCGGGGCGAGCAAGTAATCGAGAATCCGCAATGGGTGAAGCGTGGCTTCGCACTTTTCGGCTGCGCCACCGTCGCCAACATAGTTGCTCCTTTAGGCGGATGGTTTGGGTTGATGCTTTCCGCCGCCACGAATCTATCGCTGTTCGTCGGAATTCCGGCCGCGATTTTTCTTTCCAAGGTCGCGGTAAAGGGGGCGCAGGCGCGAAGTGAACGTGCGGCCATCGATGAACAGCGCGCAGCCGAGACGGCGGAACAAAAGCGAATCGAAACGATGAAAGCGTCGGGTCCGGTGATTGATATCGCCCGTGGAACGGGACGGCTAGCTGCTCGTGGTCACGGATCGCCGATCCTGGCCGACGAATCGGTGCTGATCGATACCGATGCGGCATATGGCGGCACCGTTGTGATTGGCCCGATGGGTTCCGGCAAATCACGTGCAGTTTTGCAGCCGTGGGTCGGTCATTGGCTGACGACCGACAAATCCGCCGGAATGTTCGCGTATGGTGTCAAGCCGAATTGGTCGAGCATTTTGGAACGCATCGCCGTCTACGCAGATCGTACACCGGAACAGATTCATGTGGTCGGCCCGGGTCATCTTCCTTGGCCGCTACTGATCGGGTTAGAGCCGGATAACGTCGCAAATTTCATGTCGGAGGCGTTCCGCAGAAACGGCGGCAACAGCAGCGGCCAAGTGTGGGAGGATCAGGCGGTCAATATCGCTCGAAGAATTTGTGCCATGCTGTATTATGCGACCGGCGGAGGCAAGGGTCGACGGCTTATTGCCGATACGTGCACCCCTGACGGGGAAGTGATTCGTGCACGCACACTTGGTTACGATCTTGCATCGGTATCGGAAATCGTGCATGCAAGGGATGAACATCTTGCGGCCATTATAAGTGCTATGCGTGGACGAGTCGCCGAGCTTGCGGCATCGAATCGCGAGGCGAGCGAAGACCTCGAAAACGCGATGAGCGGATTCTCGAGGCTGACCGACAAAGTGCCCGAAAAACAACGTGCCGGATACGATTCGCAAATAGATAGCGTCATCGAAGTGTTCGACGCGAATCGCGAGCTTCGGAAGGCTTTTTGCTCCGATCAAGATTTCGATTTACAGGGCGCGCTTGCGAATGGCGGCTGCGTCATTCTTGATATCGATCTGGGCCAATATGCTGCTGCCGGCAGGCTGGTGTACCTGCTTGCATTCGAGCAGATGCGTAGGCTCATGCTTGGCCGCATTAAACAGATCGATGCCGGCGAACGTGTCGATCCGGTCGCGTTCATCGCAGACGAATATGCAGAGGTTGCCGTTCAGGCCCATAAGTCTTTGTGGCGGCTATGTCGCGAAGCAAAAATCGCTCCGGTCATCGCATATCAGTTGCACAGTGACCTTCGCTCCGTCGTCGGCGGCGGAGATGCGGCGGACGCGCTTGTGGTCGGGATGCGAACAAAGATCATGTTCAGCACCGACGATAAGGCATCCGTGGATTTAGTCGGGGGTGCATTAGGATCCGTCCGCAACACGTACGAGACATACGCCTACAATCGTGGATCTAATTCCGGCTCGAATTTTGGTTCGAATCATGGGCCGCAAGGCGGTGGGTCTTCCGGCTCGTCGAGCGGGTCATCCGAAGGTGAGTCGTGGTCGCAATCGCTCCAACAAGATCAGATCGTCGATGCTCAGGTCGTGCAAAGCCTATCCAATCGCATCCGTCGAGACGTGCCGCTCGACCAGCAGGTAGCGGAGGCAATTCTCATCGGGGAGTTACGCGGCAAACGTGTCGCAGATATCGTACTGCTGCGTGCATGGGATCCGCCGGCGCTGCCCTCTCCGGCGAAGGATGAAGTCATCAGTGGGGAGCCGTTCAGCGGCGTCGGCATGACGTGCGCCGACGCGTGGGGCGGCAGCGGAGGAATCTAATAATGACGGCGATTCGCCACTTATGGGTCCGCGTTTCGACATGGATGCATAATACGAGCGTACGCCGCAAATATCACCATGGATGGCGAATACGCAGCGGCGCAAAGGCCTTGGGTAAAGTCCGCTCGTTCGTCGGCGAAGGGCGAGCTGGTCGTATCTTTAGCTATCTTCGAAAACTCGACACAGCGGTGTTCGAAGAACTTGTGTTGGAGGCTCTGCGACCATGCGGCTATATCGATAAAAGAAATGGTCGTTACACCGGCGACGGCGGCATTGACGGCCGCATATGGCATTGTGATCGTGGCTGGGGTGCCATTCAATGCAAGCGATATTCCGGCCCGATTGCGACGGCGGATCTACGGAAGTTTGTCCACGATTTGCGGCGTGAGGGACTACAATTTGGCTTTTTTATTCATACCGGCAAGACCCCGAGCAGCGTCGATCGCAGAGGGTTAAGGATGGCGGTGCCGAGCGTCGAGATCGTGAGCGGCCAACAGCTAATCGATCTCATCGATGGCCGCTGGCGAGCGGCTGCGTGATGGACGTTTTTCACTGGGATGGCGTGACCATCGAGCTGATATCCGATCCGTCCTACATCGATCCTTCGGAGTATCCGACGGCTGGATATCTCCGTATCGAGCGGATCGCGAGCACGAGGCCGGGCCGAGGACATGCATCCGCAGCACTCCGTGAGATATGCGACCTCGCAGATACACATGGCATCTCGCTCGATCTCTTCGTCGCACCGGAGGATCCTCGCATCGATCCGGAGAGGCTTGCGTCGTGGCTTGCCCGATATGGGTTCGCTTCGACGGGGCAAGCGACGGGGCAAGGTTGGCGGATGATGCGCAATTCTCACCGCAGCACCAGCTCCATCTGCTCGCCAGCATCGCATTTTGCGATCTCCGCAAACACGCGTGCGATGAGGTCGTAGGTTGCACGGTCGCACTTGCGCAAACGCTCCGGTGTTGCATCCGGCCAAGATGACGCTTCATCGTTGCATCCGCCGACGAAAGCTCTCGCGGATTCGGCGAACCATTCGTCGATTCCGGTCGCGGCATACGGCGTGACAAAGCTGCGTGCGGCCGCATATACACGGCGGAACTCCGGGTCAAAGCCCGAGCGATAGACACCGCCGCCCAGAGCGCAGTCGAGAGCGTGCATGACCTCGTGACAGATGGTCATCTTCGAGCGGCTGCGGAGATACACGGTACGTTCCTCGACTACGAAAAGTCCGGCAGGCGGCGCAGGCCAGGAATCTACGTCGATCCCGAGGCGACGGAGCGCTGGGCTTGCCGCGTCGTATCGTTCGCGCTTTGCGAGCGGGCGAATCGTGCAATTCGCTTGCGCCAGGGTGCTAATCACGCCGGCTGGCATGTCGCGCAGTACGTCGGCGATTATGTCGAGATCCGTGGCGGATGCTGCCGGAATCAGTGCGGAGATTTTGTCCATCGTAGACTCCCTTATCGGCGGTGAAGTTGGGAGCCGTGGAGCACGTGGACGATTGAGGTGCAAGGACGCTTTAGCGCCTCGAAAGAGGTTGCCTTGCGCGTCGAGCGGGAGCGTGCTAGGTGACTATGTTACTCACCGCCGTGGAGCCGACGTGGACGAGACGCTCGCGCACATTTCGCAACGACCGGCATCATCGATCGCTACGCCGATCTCAAAACACAAGCGGCATTCCCCGACGTGCATTATTTCACACATCGCTTTTTGGCACGATATGCACGCATGACACGAGCGGATGCGGCCGCAGAACATTCAGCGCAGGTCTTTTTACCGTGTCGTCGTTTTCGCGATACACATATACCGCATAAGCCACGACGATACGCCGTGGCCCTACATCTTGCAACACGTTCGGCGTTGCCCGTTTTACGCATTAAATCCCCGTCCCCATCCGTATCGATCAGCGGGATATTTCAGGTCATCCAATATTTTGCCAATTCGGCCCTTACCGGTCGCGTAGATTTCAGCGTAGCCCATGCCACGCAAGGCTGTTGTCATCGCCGTCACTATGTTTTTCGCAGCCAAAATCATTTCCACGGCATTAGCCAGATCCCCATCCGTGTCAAATGTCGAGGCGTTCACCGAAAAGCCCGTGCATTTATTTCCGCCCTCGTCATAGATTGCCCTTATGACGATGTGCGGCGCATCAACGCCCCAGATTTCCACGCCATCTCGCCCAGCCCGCATCACCATTTTCTCTTTTGTCGACTCGTCCGTCAGTTGCATTTTAGCTCCTTGTCTTTTGTTGTTTTCTGTAACACAAGTATCTCATCGATCTGCGCCCACTTTCAAGTGATCACGAAGTTATTTCTGTAGTACTTCTGATCGATGAAGCACTCCCAACACCGAACAAAAACCACCGCCCCCCTTTCTCACAAAAAAGCGCCGACGGATTAACGCCGACGCTGACAATTACGGATGCGCGGTGCGATTGACTTAGAAATGAGTGGAACTACGAATGTGCGACACCGATGGTTAAAGTGAAACTACGGTTCGTTTCCATTATATAGCGCGCATCGCGCTGCTGCGGTATAGTCCGGAGCAGGCAGTTGGTAGGTCATCCAGTATGTCTTGTGCGCTGGCAATATCTTCGGATACGTCGGATATGGGATATTGCCGGATGGCCCTTCGAGTAAGAAGCGCAATTGGACAGTTACGTCACCATCACCGTGATTCGCTACCACGGCAAACATCGTAATATAATTCGGGTCAAACGTAGTCCAGTATGCATCGCAGGTTCGAAACTCAATCTCTTGCGGCAGAGTGTCGGCCACTAGTAAGATCGTCCTGATTGGCGGATGCACCTCGCTTGTAGGTAATGCCTGCGCTGCTACGGCAGCCTCAGCCCTTTCTGAATTTGGCATAGGAGTATCCGTAGGCTGACCGGTAGGAGAATTTTCTGACATATCAGCGGGCGGTATAGTGAAGTCCGGGGTGGGCTGCTGGTGCGCTCCCAGATTTAAAAGCGCCCTATCTGAAGGTTCGGGCAACACACCGAGATTTATTGCCCGAGTTCCCTTAGGCGTTGGCGACCCAGCAGCATTGGACGATTCAGGCATATGGCTGCAGCCGGTCGCAACCAGAAAGAGAGCCAGAGTCAGAGACCAAGTAACGTGGTGCATAGAGAATGTACGTCCCCTCGCCGCGCCGATAAGTCGCCCATTCGCTCAGTGCACACCCATTCCTACGCGGTACGCTGCAGCTTCCATTCTGTGGGCGCGTCACGATGCCGAATCAGCCGAAACGCAAAGAGGCGGCCCGCTTGAGCATCATGGCGATCTGCGCGGTAGCGCCTCGAATGAGGTTGCCTTGCACGTGATTAGAGAGGCCGTGAAAAGATGCGCTTTCACGCAACGGACAGGGGGACAAATGGACTATTCGCCACTCGTTACCAAGTCGGCGGAGGGGAGCCGCCAACAGGACGGATGCTTAACGTACTGAAAATCGCGCACATGAACGATAACGTTGGTCGGGCCGCTCATTCTACGCCACCTTTGGGGGTGCTGCGTTCGAGTGGATGCGCGGCGCTTGTCGCAGGCCTGTTAGCCGTTGCTTTGGTCCTTGCTGGGTGCGGCACCGGATCACGAGCTGACCTCATAGGCCAATCTGCTAAAGTTGGGGCCTTGATTCCATGCGCGGGTTCGGCCGAAGCGGCGGATACGATGGACTCAAATTCTTTTGCGAATGCGGTGCATGCTGAGGGAGCAAGCTCCACGGTCAGAGCAAATATGAAAGCGATGGACCAGAGCGGCGGAATATGGCTTCAGCCAGGCTGGGTTATACACTTCGATGACGAAAGTGATATTGGAAACCTGAGTTATATGGAAGTTTCGGTTAACTCATCGTCGTCACGCCTATCGTCATCATGTTGGTTGAAGTCCGATTCGATTCAAGACTACGTGGCCGAAGGCGACCTGAAATACCTAAACTCTACGCCTGTGCAGTCGGCAAATAAGGCGCATATCGCAAGTGATTCAGTCGTTGAACTGCCCAAGCTGTTGCAGTCCTACGGGACGGTTGACCGACGCCTCCAACAATATAAATGGTCGAATAATGACAACACGCAGGAAACGAACCTTTACGCGATTCCAACCCAAGCCGGAAGCGAAGGCGTGCACGTAGATTACGCCAGCATGCATAACGGCGTCAAACTCGTATCCGACGTTGACATTCACAATTTTGTGAAGCCGTATTCTTGGCACGCCATTCAACGCTTTTACGTACCAAAGGACGCAGTCCGCTTAACGGTGTCGGCTATTGGTGGGAACATTGAAGATGTGTTTTCGCCGGTCGATTCGGGCACGTTCGTCCTTATGTATCGCAGCCCCAGTTTAGCAAACGCCGAAAAGACCATGGGCGTTAACGATTGCGACAATGATTCACACGAGCACGGGCTTCTCATTCTCAACGGTGCCGAAGATAAAGGGGATGTCACGGCGGTAACTGTTACGGATGCCGCTCTGCACTATTGTGGTAATCTGATAATGTGATGCAACGACAAGCGCCGACGAATTAGCGCCGACGCTTGAAGTACGGATGCGCGGTGCGCCGGGACGAGGACGACTACGTGTCCATTCCGAATTAGGACCGTGTGAATGAGCTGAATTTTTACTCGGAATTAAACAACCGGGGTTGGGGGCCGCTCGAGTTTTATGAAGTCGTACCGGGACGGGTGTACGAGTTCTCCTATCACGGGCCGAATAACGAAAAAACGATGTGGCGGATGACGATTGCGGAAGACCTTAGAGACCGTAACGGTCTATATCGAGCGTTCTTCGACCGCCTTGTAGAGACTCGCGGTTTGTGCGTCTGGACTCGTGAGTCGTTTCCACCGCGCACTGGCATTGACGAGGAGACTGGCGAATACACGCTAACTGTGGACATCCGCGGCGACGACCCCAAAGAGGTCGCGCTCTCCGCACTCGACGACTTCCTGCATTATCAGGGCGACATCTACGGAACAAATTAGCGCCGGCGAATTAACGCCGACGCTGGAACTTTCGGATGTGCGGCGCGATCAGGAGATCGTATACCGGTCTTTTACGCGACTCTTGCAGCGAGAATTTCGCGGGCCGATGTCGGAACGTATAGGCCCGTTACGTTGACTACGTGTTTCAGGTCGCCGTCCCACTCGACTTCGAGTCCGGCGGCCCGTAGAAGCTTGATAGCAAATTGCGTGTCGCCCTGGTGCATGTATCCGAAGCCTTCCCGTATGGTTTCGGCCGATGAAGAAAACGCATTTTGCCCCACTGCCACGGTTGTGCCCGCCTCGAATATCCCAGCAATCCATCCCCGACGGCGAAGCTCTTGCATCACGACACGCACGCGGGTTTCAATCCGTTTGATCCGCCTCGCCTTAATTTCAGCCTTGACGGCCGCGATAGCGCCGGCTTCCATTTTCGGACGGTTTTGGGCGGCAAATTCGGCTTCCAGGCAGGCAGTTTTCGCGGCTGAGAATGTCATTTCGGTGCTCCCTAGTGTCTGCTTTCGTTCGTTGTTTTCTGTAACACAAGTATCTCATCGATCTGCGCCCAATTTCAAGTGATCACGAATCTTTTTCTGTAACGTTCTTGATCGATGAAGCACTCCCAGCCGAACTAAACAAACCGGCCCCTTTCTCAAAGAAAAGCGCCGACGATTCAACGCCGACGCTGGAAGATCCGCTCGTAGATCCATCGAGCGATGATGTAACGGATGATATACATCTTGAGAGCCCCGGAGGGGCGGCCTAAGCCGCCGCCTCCTGCTCCGTGCGCTCGAACTTTGCAACCTTAGTCGCGATGAGTTCGGTGGTGCTGCGGCCCTCGTGCGAGCCGGTGCGGATGTACGCCCGGACGGAAACGAAGGTGCCTTTGGTGAGGCCTGCGAGGCTTTCGGCGAGGTCGCCCATCGCGGAGACGCGGATAAAATCCGTCTTGCTTTCGGGCTTTTTGCTGCGGTCGCTCGCAACCGTGAAGTGGGCATAGGCGACGCCGCCCTCGCTATATTTGACTTCGACATCCTTGGTCAAGTTGCCGATTACTTTTGCGCTGGTCATTTTTGATAATCTCCTTGCGGCTGTGCCGCGTCGTAGTTGTTGAGAGGACCACAACGCGCCAAAAGAACGACAACAGCAAGGACGCGCAGCGATATATTTTGCCTTGTGTTTTCGGGCGAGCGCGGTAAGGTTAGTGAGACACGTACGACGCGGGATGGAGATCGCAATTAAAGATTATCAAAAAAGGAACGAGCGCATTTCGGCTACATGAAGATATTAAAGTCTTATATAGTACGAACGGAGGGGTGCAATACACTCGCATCACATTTTGCGTACGAACGACGAAAGCCCGAGAGGAAGGGGAGGTCGTCTGAAATCACGTCATGCGGCGCGGTATCGGTGCGATGACGAAAGGAACGAGGAACGTCATGGAAACTGTTACGGGGACGAACGCTCGATAAAGGGGCGCTGACGCAGTACGAGCTACGCGCAGATGCGTCGCGATAGATTAGATGCAGCCATCGAGAGGACTTATGAGTCTTCGAGTGCGTCGACGATGAGCGTCTCGAAGTCGAGGCGTTGGAGCACGCGTTCGGCGATCTTGGCCGAATTAGGCATCACGAAGCCGTTGTTGCCGTCGATTTTCGCGAACAGTTCGCGGAGCGGCTTGTCGTCCTCGTGCTTCATGCTGCACCCGCGTGGCGGATAATAGCTTCGAGGTCGCGCTTCACCGCCAACAGCTCGCGCGCGCTCGCATTCGAGACGCTGCGCAGTTGCTCAATCGCATCGTCGAGCCGTTCGAGTTCGTCCTTACGTTGCGCCGGCGTCATGGCATGATACTGCCCGACGTAGTAATCATGCAGCTCGGCGCTCACGCCACACCTTCGATTCCGAGCAACGCGATCTGCTCGTCGTATGCAAAGCTCTTGATACACACCGGCCCGATGCCCTCGGCTTGTGATTTCGGATCCGTCAAGATCTTCGCACACGCGAGGCATTGACCGGCTTCGATCGAGATTTTCCGCGCCTCTTCAAGGGGTAGCCGCATCTCGGACGTGAGTTCGCGCTCATAGCCGTACGCGTCCGCGAAATACCACGTTCCAGAAGCGAGGTCCGCATTTGCATCCCACGCCATAGTGTTAGTCCATCGTTCGGCGTAGACCCGCGTGCGCCGACGGTTGAGGCGAAGGCGAATGATTTCTCCGGACGGATGGCGGTAGATGCCAGGATGCAGCATCACGCAACCTCACATTTCACACGCGGATATTGAGGCGAAGACGTGCGGCGATCCATCCGTGCAGTAGCACATACGTTCCCGCTGCGCTATCGCCGCGAGCCAAACGCCATTGCCCGACCAAATAATTTTCTCGACCGTTTCCGTTTTCGAGCCGCCCGCCTTTTTCGCGACCGTGACGCGGCTTCCAGGCTCGATTGGAGAGGTGCTGCGGATGCCCCAATCGCCGGATTTGAGCTTCGTGTACGTCGCGGCCATGTTACGCGACCTCCGATTCGTCGGCTTCGGCCTCTTTAGCGTCGGCAATGGCGTTGTGCAGCGCACGACATAGCCGCTCTTGGACCGACTCGTCGAATGAGTCGGAGATGACGCTCAACGCCTCAGCGCGCAATTCGCGGAGATCACCTGCGACGGCACGAGCCTCGTTGCTACCGTGCTCCTCTAAGTAACCCTGATTTGATCCCCACGCTTCGCGGATCTCGGCACGGTAGCGCTCGCCCGAACGCAAGATCGTGACCTGAAAATCCGTGTACAGGGATCCAGGTTGCCCCGCGTCTCCCTGATCGTCCGACCCGAGTTGTTTCCAGTTGCTCATCTATTTGCTCCTAACGATGGAACGCGAGCAGAAAGCAATTCGCGAACATCAAATCGTTCCGCCGGATTTTCCGGTCGTACTTTGCGGCCGATCCCAACTGCCAAAATTTCCGAGAGCCTCTGGGCCTCATGCCATGCGGCGGTTATATCACGGATATCACCTATGACACCGTGGCAGGACGATGCGTTGAATCCCACGGTGTCATAGGTGATGCCGTCCTCTTCCGCCGACAAATCAATCCTGACCGTGAACCCCGGTGTTTTAATTTCGATGCGATCCCATTGCGCATTTGTGACGAGTTCCATGTTTTTGCTCCCTCGGTGATTCGCGGTATCGCGCCGCTGTTGTGTTTTCTATGTATAGTTTAGCAAATTCACTGGGCCTTGCAAAGGGATCAGACGGACTTTATCTAGGGGTATTTCTGTGTATAGGCCACTATGGGTAGTGGGTACTCTATGCGGTGCGTCGATGATAGCGCTCACGAGCCTGTTCCCGACATTTTTTGCACGTTTTTTTGTTGGTCGTGGCCTTCCGCTTGGCGCAGATCGAACATTTACCGATTGCCACGGCTTTGCAGCGGCGCTCGGCCTCGTATTCAGCCGTGGTCTTGCCCGCGCCCGGCTCGGCAATCTCCCGCAGCACGTTGCCGGCCTTACGCTGTCGAGCCCGCTCGGCGAGGTAATCGCGGCAAGGCTCGCAATACGTATGCTCTGTCCTCTGGCGAGCAGACATCAGCACGGCGCACCGTGGACATTTTCCCTCAGCTCGGAGCCGATCGTAACGCTCTTTCGCGTATTCGCTTACTTTGCCCATCTATATGTATAGTTTATCACAACGGGGCAATGGCGCGCCAGCGCCTCCCTTCGCCGCGCCTTCGTCAACAATTTTTTCGCGGAAGGGGACGCTGACGCGCTCGACGGACACTGGCTCGATGGACGCACCTGCCCCGAAAATTGAGACTTCCTCCCACGACGTCTACGGCAAGGCCGTCATAGAAAAGGCCGCTGGAAGGTTTTTCAACGGCTCTCGTGAGGCATGTCGCGTCGACTACGGCGGTCCGAGCCATACCGGCGGGTTCATTGACGGCACCGCCGCCGGAAGCATCGCGATTGAAGTGGAGTCGCGGGTCGCGAAACAGATCCGGGGCGCTTTACTCGATCTGATCTGCCATCGCTTTCCGCGGAAGCTCTTGGTCATTCAGAGAGTCCATGCCTCGAACCCTATGCTTGCCGCAGCGCAATGCGACCACATCTTCCGTCGGTTCGTCGCACCTGAGAACTTCCGCGTCGTGGTCCTCAAGGGCACTGGCACGAAATGGTGTCTCGCCGAGGATGTCGCGTCGGTGCGCGCTGCGCTCATCGATTTAGGGATGGAGTCTTAAGGCATAAGCGAGGGCTTGGGGAAGGGGCCGGCTATCGCCGGGATGTCCCATCCGAAGATCCCGAGGGCACTGATACGGCCATGCTTGGCTTCAATCTAGACCTAATTTACGCGATGGTATCCTCCGACGAAGGCCCGCCGTTCGGCCGTAGCCTCGGGATTACAAGCGATGACTGGTACGACCGCGCAGTAACCCTGGTCCGCACGATGGTCCGCTGGAACTAAGGTCTTCGTACCAGCAAACTTTAATGTCTGATTTTCTTGTTAAAGTGCGTCGTCTTGTCTTAGTGTTATCGCTATGTCCATCGCAAACGAGATCGAAAGCATAATCATCCCGGCCCTGCGCGAACACCGCATCGGCTCCGGTCGCGGATCCGAATCGGGCATCGTGCCGAAGCTTACTGCTGCGATGAACGCCACTGGATTCTCCGCTGCGAAATACCGCATTGCGGGTCCGATCGTTCTTGGCCGTGCGCCGGAAAACGGAGCGCTGCGCGCCCCCCTTTCTTACGCGATTGCAGACATCGGCGTCCATCGCGATGGCGAACTCGTCGCCGTCATCGAAAGCGAACACGATCTGGCGTGGGTCGTACCGCACGGCGGCAAAACGCCGGGATCGAGCGCGTCGCCAAGGTACACGATGTCGAGTCTTTCTTCATCTTCGGAAGGCGAACCGTTCGCGTCATACGCGCCGCTGGAACGCATGGCATATATTGCTAATTGGAAGGGCGATCCCAAGACGACGGAAGAGTTCCTCGCGGGGATCCGCTCGGACGAGCCAGCTATTCACAATCCGCGCGGCCTGGCGTTCTTCCTCATAAGCGAAGTCCGCGACTCGAGGGCAACTATCATCAAACCTCGCATGGAGTCGCTAGGAGCCCGCTTCTATACTGCCGAGTGACGAATGATCCGTTGGAACCAACCAGTCGCTGTGTGCCAGGCGTATGGCGTCCTGTCGCGATAAGGTGTATAGCATGGAGCCGCCCGCGCCGCCAGTGGGACCACTAGTCCCAATAAATTTAAGCGCCTTCTCGGAAATCGCCAGCCGCGTCATGAATGCGATCGGCGAAGTCTTGCTTCGCTTGGCCGTCGGCGTGGCAGAAGCCGCTACGCGGATTTCGATCGGCGTTCATTCGGCTGAAGTGATCGCTCGCCGTTACCGTTGGTGCGTTTCCACCAGTTGGCCGCCCGTTCTCATCTTTCAAATTGCGGAGATGGCCGAACGCGAAGCGCCTTACTGCGAGTTCGAGGCCGCGATGATGGTGTTCTATAGCGCGAACGATTGGTACGAAGTCGAAGCGTTGATGGAAGCGACGTGTCGTTACGAATCAGTCTCACCGATGCGACGTAAGATCCTACGCGATACGGTGCTGCTGATTCGAGTCGGTGAGCGAGATGGCTTCAACGCTGCGGCGTTTGCAACGCCGACGTTGTTCGCGCAGCTCGAGGGCATTCTGCGGGACTATGGTCGTGAAGATCTCGGACTCGTCGACGGTCATCGCAAGAAGAGCATCACGATGAAGGACATCGTCCCTTCCCTACGTCGCGTCGCGACCCGCATCGAACGTCCGTCTCTCGATGTGATCACGAACCTTCTTTACAAAAGTTACCCTTCGAAGAACCCGCCGGCAGGAAAACGGTTCAATCGGCACCTCTTCAACCACGGTCGCGCCATGGAGGCGGGGCGCGTTTCGTACGTCATACGCCTTCTTCTAATGATCGACCAGGTCGCGTATCTCATCGATAAGGCAAGAAACGTGGAAAGCGATGAAGTCCAGGCAAGGACGACTTGGGCTGAGACCCTAACCTCCACCGCAAAGCACGGCAGACTGGCTAAAGGGCCGCCTGCGTTAGCGGCGCCGTGGAGGCTCCGAGCGCTAGAGATAGCCAAAGAGGAGCGTCCTTCATGAATCAGCCACGATCCGCAACCGCTACTGTTAGCATCTCATTGAGGTCGGGCGCGTTAACGGGATGAGGCCTCCGGCCGTCAGTCAAAAGCCAGTCCCGGACCATTTCATTTAGCCGACGCCGTTTCTGTCGCTGTAGTCATTTTGGAGACACCCTTGCCGAAAGCTTCGTCCTATGCCGACCTAACCCACGACGAACTCGTGGAACTGCTGGAGCAGATGGAGCAAGGCGTCCACATCACCTTTTCCGGCAAAAATACGGTTCGAGAGATCGCACGCAAAGTACGGCCTCGAGTCATGGCACACGTCGAGAAATATTGCGCTGGCGACGAGGAACAAAGAGCCGAGAACATCCTCTTGGAGGGCGAGAATCTTCAGGCGATGGTCAGCCTTTACCGCTATCGCGGGCAGGTCGATCTCATTCTAACGGATCCGCCTTACAACACGGGCAACGATTTCCGGTACAACGACCGGTGGGAAGAGGACCCCAACGACCCGGAACTCGGTGAGCTTGTTAGCGCCGATGACGGAGCGCGGCACACGAAATGGATGCGGTTCATGTGGCCGCGTCTGAAGTTCATGAAGTCAATGCTGAAGCCGAGTGGGATTCTCGCAATATGTATCGATCATCGCGAGCTTTTTCGACTCGGCACGATGCTCGATGAGATCTTCGATGAGCGAAATCGGATCGCGATCATTAATTGGCAAAAGAATTATGCGCCGAAGAACAACGTCGGTGAAAAGACGCACGTATCGACGGCAACCGAATACGTGCTCGTATACGCAAACAATATCGATGCAGCGAAAACTCGGCTACTTGACCGAAGCGAGCTGATGAACTCCCGCTACGCCTCCATTGACGGCGACACAGAGCTGTGGGCACCGGGTGACCTCACCGGGCCGGGAGCGGACTCGCATTGGGGACAGGTTTACGGCGTTCAATCTCCATTTACGGGAGAAATCATTTATCCCGCCGAGGGTCGCTGCTGGGCTGCAGACCGCAAGCGCATGAAGTCGATGCTTGAGGCATGGGGATCCACGTACGTCGACCATGTATCCTCGAAGGACCGAGCGCCCGATCTCGTCATCAAGGGCGCACTGAAGACGGCGAAGCAAAAAGCCGAGAAGATTCTCGCGAAAGGGAATTGGCCGGTTGGATATTGGCGCGACAACGGCTACGGAAACTTCCGTCTAAAGAAATATCTAAAGGACGTGAGGCGCGGCGTCATCCCAATGACGTACTGGTCGGATGAAGACTACGAGTCTTCAGAAATTCTCGGTTCGGTATCTTGGGATCACGAACAATCCGGCCACAGCCAAACCGGACTAAACGAGTTAAATGCGATCGTCGGGCGCGGCCACGGCTTCGACACCGTCAAACCGCTGAAGCTATTCAGCAAAATTCTTCAAATATGGTGCCCACCAAACGGACTCGTTCTCGATCCATTCGCAGGTTCCGGGACAACAGGTCACGCCGTCATGAGCCTTAACGACGCAAGCGATGCTAACAGGCGATTCATTCTAATCGAGCAAGGACGACCGGAGCGCGGCGATCCGTACGCGCGTTCACTCACCGCCTCTCGGCTCTCGCGAGCCATCAACGGGAAATGGGACAACGGGAAAGGCAGCGCGATTCCCGGCGGCTTCACATTTTATGCGCTTCGTTCGAAGGTCGATGCTAAGGCCGTCCTTGCAATGGAGCGTGATCTGATGGCGGATACCGTCATCGCCTCTCATCACGACATGTCGAGACGCGGTGGGCCGTCCCTCGTTCGCATCTCGGATCCGCGTGCTCGCTACCTCGTCGCACGAAACCAAGATAACGAAGGGTTCTTCCTAATATGGGAGGGCGCAGGGAAATCTCCCGTCCTCGACGCGGCAACGTACGATGCAATCGTCAGCGAAGCCCTTGTCCTAAACCTCGCTCCGCTCTATCATGTCTACGCCCGATTCAATCTGTATCAATCGGACGACATCCGCTTTTATCAGATTCCAAATCGCATCCTCATGGATTTCGGCCTGAGTGAAGCATCTGATGCCTATAATGAAGATGACGTTGAGCAGGCGGCGGAGCGGGCCGTCGTCGCATGATTCAACTCTTCGGATTTCAATCGAACGCTTCTTCTCAGATAGCGACGCGGTTCGAAGAATACATGGACGCACGACCCTATCGCGGGACCGTGCAAAATCCGCTACCGGTTCCGTTCTACCAAGCTCTGGAAGCGATCACGGGCGCAGGCAAAACGGCTGTCCTCGCGGATTCCGTCGAACGGATGCGCCCGGTTCTTCCCGTGCAGCCGTTCGTGCTATGGCTTTCCAAGGGTAGAGTTGTCGTTTCCCAGACCTTGGCGAATCTGTCCGAAGCCGGAAAGTATCGGCACCTCATCGGATCCTTCGACGTACATCTTCTCTCGGATTATAGGCCTGATTTCGCTACTGACGAGGCCCGCGCTCATCTTTTCTTCGCGACCGTCGGAACATTCAACCAGCGCGATAAGGAACGCGGCGACCGTCTCATCTACAAGTCCGAAATCGACGTCGCCGACATCTCCATCTGGGAAGCCATCAAGCGCCGCGAGGCGGCCAACGGAGTACGGCGGCCGTTGATCGTCGTGTACGACGAAGCACAGAACCTTTCAGACCAGCAGATGGCGCTGCTACTCGAACTACAACCGGATGCTTTCGTCGTCGCAAGTGCGACAATGAAGATTCCGGCCGCGCTGGGTGTCATCATCTCCGATCTCAAGCGCGAAGGTTGGACAGACGAGCGTCTCATCACCCGAATTCCTTCGGACGAAGTGGCCGTTTCAGGCCTCATCAAAGATGAACTTTCGATCGGCGGTTACCAAACGCCGATGGAGCGGACAATCGATGAGATGTTGGCCGATCTTGCCGTCGCGGAAAAAGCCACTTTCGAAGAGAAGCTGCCCTTCCGGCCCAAAGCCATCTACGTATGTAAAACGAACATCGTCGAGGGTAACGCCTTCCAACGAGACGATCCAAAGCAGCCGTTCAAAGATCGCAAAGCGCCTCCGATTTTAATCTGGCGTCATCTTGTCGAGCAACATGGAATCGCCACCGAAAATATCGCCGTATATTCGAGCCTTGACTTCGACAAGAACTTTCCGCCGCCAGAAGACTTCGTTCTATTCAAGGGCGGCGACTCGGATTACGACGATTTCGTAACAGGCAACTACCAGCACGTCATCTTCAACCTAAGCCTTCAAGAAGGCTGGGACGATCCTTCGTGCTATTTCGCGTATATCGATAAAAGCATGGGATCGAACGTGCAGGTCGAGCAACTCGTCGGGCGCGTCCTTCGGCAACCGGGGGCGACGCATTATGCATCGCCAGCCCTGAACATCGCGCATTTCTACATACGTGTTGATGCAAAGGGTGTTTTTGCTGAAGTCGTCGATCAGGTACGAAAGAAAATCCAGCAAGACGCGCCGACAATGCGCGTGACGACATATGGCCCTGGTGTCGGGCCAAAACCGGAAATATTTGCTCCCGCCTACCACGTGACGGTCCCGAAGCTCTATCTTGATTCCAGCGCCGCGCTTGAGCCAGTCCAACGCTTGATCGATGATGTTAACGACTACCGCCGCGATTCCGAGAACGTTCGCGGCGAAGGGGCGCGGGCTTTGATACAGCAGCGCATCACGGACACGAACACGCCTGAAGTACGTTGGGTGCCCATCGAGCACAATAACCCGGTCAGCGCGCGATGGGTCTTTCAAAGGGCGGTAAATCGCCAGTATCCCGAGGCTCTCCACGTAGCCGGGTCGGATCATGAGAAGTTCGACGCAAAGGTAGAGGTCGGAAGTCGCGCATACAGGGCGATGGAACGGCTGGCCGACGACGTTGTAAAGGCATACTTTCAATACGCGCGCTTAAGACAGCGCCCTCATAATCCCTACGTCGTCGGCGACATCATCGCGAACGCATCGAAGATCCAACGTTTTAACAACTCTCTACATGTCGGCTACGCTAGCCTCAATCCGCTCGAACAGGCGTTTGCGGAAGCGCTTGATACAGTCGGCGTTTCGTGGGCACGGAATCTTCCTCGCGTCGGCTTCGGCATTCCATTACTAAGCATCGGAAAAACGCGGATGTTCTATCCCGACTTTCTTGTGTGGATCGGGGACGACGTGTTCGCGATCGACACGACCGGCGAACACTTGCTTGTCGAAAAGACCGGTCGAAAACTCCTCATGGTTACGCGGCCGTCTACTTCACAGCAACGTCTGCACGTCAAACTTCTATCCAAAGGCCGATGGAACGAAAAAGTGGAGTCCGTCTCACCCGACGGCTTCACGGTCTGGCGCATGAGAGAGGACGGCGATTTGGGAATGACTCACGTCGAATCAATGAGCGCAGCGGTCAAGAATGCGATCGTTCCCGATGAGGTCGTAGCACCGTGAAACGGAGATCGCGTTTCGCAGAGCCGGCCGAAGCGTGGCTCCGCAAGCACTCCGGCGGCAACCCCGTTTCTACCAAAGAGTTTTGGGATGGCCTTTCTAAGGAGCGCCCGGATTTGACGACGCCGAGTGAAGGTCGAAGGACACCCAAAGCGACCTGCATGCGCGACCTCCGCAAAGACCCGGCGTTCGAACTCGGCGGCGGCAAGATTGCGTTGAGATAAGACAATTGTTCCCGAAGTCCTATATCCGCAAATTCCCGGAGCCCCTTATGAATCAGTACCAGGAACAAGCGGACCTCGGACCTTACTACAGCTTTTCAATCCGTTTTCGGCGCTTCTTTCGCAACGCGCTTCGGACGGCGTTTCTATTCAGTATTTTCTGGCTCGGCGTGGGGCTTCCGACGCTTTTTAAAAACGCTCAGCACCTGTTCGGCGGCATACCCGGCGCTTTTACAGACAACCATGTAGCACTACCTATGCGGCTCATCGGAATATCGATCGTCACGGTATTGGGCCTTGACGTTCTGTGGATGATCGCCGCGACGACCGACTCCATCGGCATCAGTTCGGATGCGCTATTTGGAAAACATGATTTTTTGGATCACCCGGGCTTGGGTCGTCGGGCTCTCAAACCGTTTATAGGACCGCTTACGCTATTCGTCGCCATCCTTTGTGCGATCAGAATCGTCGGCTGGGTGTTTCCAGCGAAGATCGCAGCAAGCACATCGCACACCGCGCCGCAGAAGGCCAAGATACGTCCGATCCCGCGGTCGAACTCTACGGGTTGCAGCGAAATTGATCAAGACTTCTTCGGCATGCCGCTTTCAAGGACGAACGCGGCGAGCGCGCCTGCAGACGTAACTGCGAGCCGCGCATGCTTTCGCTCAAGCCCTACGAAATCGTTGTCTTTGCCATGACCGGAACCGAAAGCGTTGCGCAGCTCCGTTAATTGGCCAGCCAGACCCGAGAGCGATCCCAACAGCCGCTGCATGATTTTCTCCGCCTTGTCGGCATCCGTGACCGAGGGCGGAACGACGTCGAGAACGTCGCGAATCGATTTGAACATCTCCGTCACGTCGGCGTCCTTACCGATTTCGATTCCGTTCGCTTTCGCCACGGTCCGAAACACGGATTCTAAGAACTCCTTCGCGTCGCCGATCGCACCAGAGGGATCGCCGTCAACCTTCGCCTCCACCGCATGAATACGCTGATGTAGGCCCTTCAGGTCGAGGTCGCGCGTGATGTTCGCCGCTCCGGAAATGAGCGCTCCAGCCGACGGAAAAATCCGCGTTCCGTCCCACTCAAATCCATCGCGTCGAAGATTCACTAGCAGCGGTTGCAAAGGGTCTGGCCATGATGGGTCTCGATGCTGAGTTTGAATTGTTGTCATCAGGTGCGCGAACGCCACGAGAAGCTTACTCACGTCCTCGCCGTCCGAAGTATCGAGGCGCGTTACGTAAGCCATGAACCGCGTGCGGCGCTGGCCTTGGAAACGCTCGGGCTCTTCTGCGCCCATCGGAATACCGGCCGCACTGAAAGCATCGTCAATATCGCGTAGCACCAAACCCGCTGCAGCGTTTCGAAACTGGACGATGGTCCCGCTACTCATGAGTGGCTTCGCCCGCACGACGCTGTTAAAGCGAGAATCGAGATCGTTCATGGCGGTTCCGCAAACTGAGCTTCGGGAAGAACTGCTCCGTCAGACAAGGCCGCAACTGTTGGTATGCGATGCTCTGCGGCATCGTCCTGTGATGCCAAGCGGAGCGCTAGTGATCTCAATTCATCACACAAAACCGCTTTGGGCGTGACAAGAACTCGACTACTGTTCCACAGCTTGCCGTGCGTCATGCTTGCCGTGAGAGCGATGACCGGTCGAACGGTCTTGAGATTGTAGCGCTCTTGATCGCGCACCCAATCCGCCAGGGTCCACGCTCGATGAAGGGGGTATGGCTCGCGATTAGACCTATACCAGCGGTGCTTGAAATGAAGCTCTTCGTCATGGACCCAAACGCGCTCAAGCCCGTTCTTCGCATCGATTGAGAACCCAACGCCGTTCGGCGAACGGAGGATGATGTCAACGTCCCCATACTTTCGTTCGTTGACGGCAACATCGACGTTGCGGTCGAGTATTTCCCATCCCTCGAGAAGCAGCGGCTGCAGCGCCGCAACGATCTCTTCCTCGCCGCGACGACCGCTATCCTTACAACGCTCTTCGATTGAGCGTTCGCGGCGAAGGGGCGATGGCTCCACTGTAATCGTCGGCTGCGCCGCTTTTGTAAGCGATACCGATTGCGACAGGCGAGCTTCGCGGTATCGCTGATACGGCCGATTCTTCCACGAAAGCCATGACGCGCCGGCCGCGAAGATCGCAATCGCGAGTTTCCAAAATGCGGCGTTTTCGTCATCCGACGCGCTCCGCAAAAAAGCACGCTCGTCGTGCTTCCATCGCGCATCGCTGATACGATGATCGCGATTGGCTACCACGTGCATGCGCGATTCTTGCGCGCGCAAAACGTGCCCCCGCCAATAGCCGGAAGCCGATTGGATTGCGAAGGCCGCGCTGACGACAAAGAACAGCGCGGCAAAAATCCGTTCCTTCATTCACCCAATCATGGGGCACCCGTGTGCCACCAGGCTGGCGCTCTGAGCTAGGTGCTCCGGCGACGTCCGATCTTCTTCGCCGTGGTCGGCCTGAGCACTCCGAGGGCCGACTCGATTGCGGCCTTCGTCCCGTCCGCCGCCTTCGCCGCCCTCTCCAGCTCCGCGATCAGTCGCGCCTTGAGGACCGCATCACCGGACGGGCTGGTGGCCGCCGATCCGCCTCCGGAGCGGCGCACCAACTCATCGAGCGATATGCCGATCGCGGTCGCCAGCCGCTGAATGGTCCGAAATGACGGGTCAGGCCGGTCGCCAGCCTCGAGCTTCGAAATCAGGGCCGTCGTAACGCCCGAGAGCCGCTCCAGGGCACGTACAGAGAGCCCTGCATCGATACGGGCCTGCCGCAGAACTAAACCTACGTTTTTCTCTCGTGCCACGCGGTCGAGGTTCGGGCCGCACGTATCTCATACGGCCTTCCATTTGTTTACACATTTCAGCCTTCCAATCGGAGGTCGATTTATACCTGATCGATAAGGGACCAACCGATCAAATGGCTACCGATCAGGAGGACCCAATGCTCCGCTTTTTTGCAATTATTTTGCCAGCGGCGATTATGTCGCTTGTTTTTCCAGCAGTTGCCTTCGCTCAAGCGACTACGGAAATCCCAACTTCAATAACGCAAACGTCTTCGCCGTTCGCAATCACCTCCTGCCGCGTCACTAAAGACTGGGCAGCGCACGTTGCGTTCAATATCGTCAATCGTTCGCGATTCGATTTGCTCAACTTCAAGATCCGCGTGACATTCTATGATACGGCGGGCCAGGCGATGGGTCAGACGGACCTGTATTTTCAACCGAACGACGCGATCACCACAGGAGATACGGGGTCGTACTCTTCGATCATGAACGGATACAACGAGCCGCTTTCCGCGCTTGGCCGCACGAAGTGCCGCCCTGAATCAGCCACGCTCGCCGGACATCACCGGTGGTCCTACGGACATAAGTGGGTCGGCGCGCTGACACCGATTCATCGAATGCCGATAAGCAACGCATCAACTTCAGTCAACACTCGTAACTCGTTTGCTTCAAATTCATCGCCGACAAACGTCAAAGTCCGCGTTGTAAAAACCTGGAGCGACAACGTAAACGGGACGTTGTACGTCCACGACCAGATCGAGGCGACGGCTCCGGCGGGCCGTAAATGAGGCTATTTATCGCAGCCATCATCACGCTCATGATAGCAGCTGGCTGCACATCTTCACCGGCCGATAATGCAGCGGCAAAGGCCGCCAAGACACCGATACTCGCACTGGAATACTTTCCGAATCAACCGGAACGATGGGACGCCCTGTCGTCGTCGGATGTTAAAAAAGAACTTTCCGGAAGCTCGTACCACTACACCACGCTTGAAATGGCTTTGCTGCGGACCGGGCTTATACAAATTGCCAGCTTGAAAACCTATCCCTCCGCGCATACGCTCATCATCACGGCAAAAGGCCTGGCTGAACACTGGAGTTGTAAGCCGGGTGATCCCGATCATTTGGTGTGCGGAATACCCGTCGGAACAATGCAAATTGGAAAAGCCGAGATGGGCGATACGCTTGGTATGAAATTCGTATCTTTTGATTGCACGCCGACAGCCAACAGTTTTGCAACTCAGCAACATCTGGACTATCCGACAAACACGAATTGGAATTCTCACCTCGATGGCCGAGCGACATTCGGAATGAAGTCTGTCTGCCGGTGGCAAGTAGGACCGGACGGCGATCTGGAGGGAGCTTAGCATGAGGCGCGTTCTTTCAATCGCCGCATTCGGAGTGCTCATCGCTGCATCGCTCGCCGCATGCGGAGGCGGAGGCGGCGGTTCGACCGGAGGCGGTACCATCCCTAACCCGGGTGCGACCGCAACGCCGGTTCCTGGTTCGAGCGCAACGCCGGTTCCTGGTTCGACGGCCACGCCTAATCCAGGTTCGACCGCGACTCCGGCCCCAGGAGGCACGGCGACCCCAAATCCCGGCTCTACCGCAACCCCGGCGGCCGAGACCATCACGGGCAAAATCGTCGACGCAGGTACAGGCCTCGGCATCGGGGGCATCACCGTCGCCGCAGCTCCAGGCATCGGATCGGTTCTTCAAGCAGCCATGTCGGGCTCGAGTGCCCCGGTCGGGAACACGAACGTTGCGACGGCGACGACGGCGTCCGACGGCAGCTTCACCATCAACTGCGGTACGGCGCTGAAGGTGAGCGGAACGGACTACTGCGCAAGCGCGAACTTCTCCATCTACTTCGCGGCCTACGGCGGCGCGTCGTATGGAATGAATAGCTTCCACGGCACCTTCGGTAGCGGCTTCAATTACGGCCAAGGGGGCAGTGGTTCGAACGTTGGCACCCTGAAGCTCACCAATCCGAACGCGGAAGAAGTGACGGAACTCGCCCATCTCAATGCCTTCCGGGCAGCACCGGGACCGGGCAGCGAATACGGAAACTCCGGCGCGACATATCCCGCCTATTCGAGCAACGCGCTTTACGGAAACGCGAACTCGCTCGTGTTCGACGAAAACCTCATCGAAGTGGCGCACTACTGGGCGGCGGAAATGCACCAGGGCGGCACCTATGGCCATACCTGTGCGACTATCAACAATCCACCCGGATGTGTTGACCCGCTGACCTACGGTGGAACGTTGCCGGGCGTACGCACTGCGAACTTCGGCGACGCGCAAAACGTTGCGGCTGGATTCGTCTCGTGGACCGACAACGCAAGCTTCTCCGGCACCGCAACCGGATCAGCGGAAACGGCCTTCGAACTTGAAGGTGGCAACACGTACGGTGCGTCGGAATGCAGCACGGCATACGACGCGAAGACGTGCACGTTCTCGGATCCGCCCGGCGGAGCGGCCCATTTTTCCAACATCATGTCCGCATCGAAGTGGGTTGGGTTCGGCGAAATTGAGACCAGTCTCAATACCTTCGACCAAGAGTTCATTTGATTTCGGCGGCCGCGTAAGCACCGGCGAAGAGCCGACGCCCACACCCGGCGCGGTCCCGGAAGCAAGAGCCTCGCAATCGCGGGGCTCTTTCGTTTTACAGAGGCATAAGAATCGCAAAATTTGCGGGGCCGGCGCGATTCATTTTGATTTTGTGGGCGCTGGTATTCCCGGCGAGAAAAATCGTTTGTTGGGAGCGTAGGAACGATTTCGTTGAAGGGTCCCGGTCCGGCAATTTGCTTCTGAGCGAATACAAAACAATTTCAAACTACGCAAACTCGAAGCCGAGATGCGCTTCGCGGATTTTCACGCTCCATGCTTCTCTTAGCTCCTCCATTCTCTGCCGAAACTGATTGACGCACTCCGACACGCTATGCATAGCACAAGGCGTGCAACGATACCCATAGCATCCACACTTCTCCCACACATTCACTAATCGAAGCTCAAGGGCGTATTGTAATTCCCGACGTGCATACGTAACGAGATGGCGGGCAACAGGCCTGCCCAATTCGATTCCGGCACACCAAAGCTCTCGCTGATCGATAAGATCCTCGTCCAAGTCTCCGATGGCAATGTACCTATAGAGGTCCGGAAATGCGGGAACGTCCACTCTCTGCTCCCATTCGACTCTCCGAGACGCTCGTCGACTCCACGCATCCATGAATAAGATCTTAGTCCCGGCCGGCTTAATGCTATGGCGCAGATCTTCCGCGTCCAACCCGGTCGTCGATGCTAGGTTCGTGTAGGTCTCGCCAGCGCGGTGCCCTCGCAGTCGAAAGTACTCGGCGCGGGCCTGCAGGACTTCGTCTGGAATCTGCTCCATGTTTGTGTGGTTCATATAGCCTCCTGCCTGGATGGGGTTTCTGTCCCCAGGTTATCCGTGCCGGAATTGCCTGACAATCAGACACTATAGATGGGATACTGTCCCTGCCGCACGAGGCAATCGTTCGGGCATTCTGAAGGGGCTTTAATAAGGGAGGATCAGATGCCAAGACGCGGTCAGCGCGAATCCGCTTTTCATCGGAAGCATTGGGCTTCGTGGTTTGCTAAGGTGTGCGATTCGATCGGGGCGACAAATAGCGCGATCGCGCGTGCCCTGGCCAAGCAGCAGCATAAAACCGACGACGAATTCGCTGGACTCGGAGCAACGCGCATTCGTTCGTGGCGTAACGGCGAATCTAACGTCGAGCCTGAAACGGCTTTCCGTGTCGGTCAAAAGCTTTCAAGGCTTTACAACCGGCTCGATTTTGCTGGTCCCTTCGCTGTCATAGGCGCAGGCTATCTCGCTGATGCTCTTGATATTTTAAGGCGGGTGGAGGCCTCGACGGCTACGATATGTTATGAAATCGCTGTGTCAGGAATGCAGATTCCCTTGAAGTTTGACGACTCCGAAGATGAGCGATATATCGCATGGTTGGAAGAGACAATCAATTTAGATCGTCAGCCGGAACGCTATATAGAAGAGTTCGATGCAGCATGGAACGACGTACTTAATCCTAGGGGCGCTGTGAAAAAGTGGCTCCTTGGATACGAAAAAGACGCAGACGGTTACATCGTTCCCTCCATGGTAGACGTAACCGTCGCGAAAGAGATCGTTCGAGCCGGCGAACACCGTAGCGAGATTCCAATGGTTCGCCGCTTCTACCACGCAGAGGCGCTAATCGATAACATTAACTTCCTCTCACGAACATTCGGTCCTGAGTATGCATACGATGAGGGAATCCAGATGATCGATGCATGGCTTCAGCGATACGACCGACAGTCCATAAGCGACGATAAAGACCTGGAGGCGATCAAGATTCTTTTGAACCGATACTCAAGGCTTCTTGAAGAGTTGGCTCTACAAGAACTGCAACCGATTCTGGATAAACATGGCGCTCCGGTCATCGACAGGGACTATCCCTTCAATTTCGAGGATAACCAGTTTTGGAGCCCTGAGAACTTTGATGCAGGCTTTGACTTTAAATCAAGGCGCGTTTTTGCATCCTTGCTCGAGGACATGTGGCTAGAGGCAAAGGCTATTCAAGCAGATATGGATGAGTTGAGTAGCAAGAAGTGGTTCGTTCTTCCCAGCTCACGTCACCGCCGTATGGATGCGCCTCCTTACATCTCTGCAATTACCGCTGCTTTCCGTGCCCAGTTGAAAGGAGGTTCCAAGTTTCCATAATCAGGTCAAACCAAATGGCCTACCTGTTCTCGTAGAGATTGGGTCACTTCAACCGCTCGATACTAACGGCATCCGGAAGCAGCGAGTCGCGGATCCGCTTTTCGGGCTCGAGCTTCGATGCTTGCCGAACAAGCTCAGCCATGAATTCTCGTCTTCGAGCTTCATAGGCATCGGCGCTTGTTGCTTTACCATAGATCGCTTCCGCATCGGCGACCTCGGCAATACGATCCACACGTACGAGGTACGCTTTCGTTTCCGATGCTACCGGAGACTCTCTAATACGCCACGGGAACTCGAAGCCATCGATCCATTCGTGTGACATGCCGACTTGTAGCGTGTAACTTCCGCCGTAGAATAGTGTGTAATAGCGGCTTGTTAGCCGTTCCAATTCCCGGAAGGAATCTTCGAGGTCCGAATATAGCGGCCCATCTACGTTGCGCTCCGGGCTAAAATTAGTATGGGCCACATGCCGATCTACATAATCCCCGACCTGCCGATCCAATTCATCGAGTAGCGCGAGATCTGCACGCACCTTCTCAACGTCGATCCACCCGTCTTCCCTCTTGACGGCGAGACCGAGGGTGCGAATCGCATCGTCTGTCGCGCGAGGGCTGAATTGACGCAATGTTTCGACGCGATACGCGTCACTGCGTACCTCCAATTCCCGCAAGAGGACCCGAAGCGACGCGGAGCGGCGGTCGGGGTCGAGTTGCCGGCGGACGGCGATCGCCATCGCAAGGCCGTACCAGCGTCGAACGGAGTCCAAGAAATATGAACGGATAGGATGGGCCAGCAGACGCGGATTTGCATTCATGACGCAAAGCGCTTCCGCCATGACCTGGCGCTCCTGGTTCAGCCCGAGAAGTTCGTCGTAGACATTGCGGATTAAGTTCCGCCAGCGGAGGACGAGTCCGCGGTCGTCCATGCCGGCGAGGTATCGCTGAGGGTCGCGCTTTGCGTTAGGCATCTGGGTTCGTTGGCCGGGCCGGTACAGAATCGCTCCAGAATTGCCTAAAATCGAAAATTTCACCGTCGCCGCTACACTGGTATTCGTGTCGCAAAAAATCGTTTGTAGCGAGCGTTAGGAACGAATAGATGAAGGGGCGGGCTTCGCCCGATTGTGGCATGCAAACATCGTTGCGCCGCCGATCGCGATGGCTCGCATACCGGGAGCCGAAGGCTACCGCCCCTTACCCGAACGTGCCCCCGAAATCAAATCTGCAAATCTTCACCGCCCAGTTTCTCCCTCACGGGAGGGCCGGTAGGCCCGACCCCTTAGGCCGCCACGATGGCGGCCCGACCCCGTGCGGCCAGGATGGCCGCCGTTAGCCGGGAGGCCGGCTCTCCAAGAGCCGAGCCGATCCGGCGCTAAGTATTCCCTATTGGGGAATCCCTATCTATCTCTATAGCCCCACGGCATAGACCGCTCCGCTCCACGGCATAGACCGCACCGCTCGCCTACTGCCACGGCATAGACCGCACTGGTCCACGGCATAGACCGCACCAAAGGCTGCGGTCACGCCGTCTTCGCGGCTACCGGTGCCGCGACGGATCGGCGGTTTCCAAACCAGACCTCGGGCCGCCGGGTGTAACGTAGCATGCCGGCCGACCAGTCGAGCACGACGCTAAAATCTTCGCGGAGCCTCCCTTGGTAAGTGCGCAGATCGGCGCGAGCCCGCTTCACGCGGTCCACACCCGTTACGCCGATGATTTGCAGCACGTCGTCTATCTTGCCGATGTAGCCGTCCGAATGGGTCAGGCAAAATCGAACGACGGCCTGTACAGCCCCGGACGAGATCACTGTGATTTGGGTCGTGAGGCGCTCGGTGTGACATGGCTGGTCAGCGCTCCAGAAAGCCATGAAGCGGCGCGAGAGCCGCACACCTTGGCCGAGATAGTTTCCATCTCGATCTTTGGCATCGTCGTATTCAGATACGATGCCGGACGTGCCCGTGACACTGACTTCTCCGCGCTTCAAAGTGCAAGTGAATCGAGCGAGTCGAAGGTCCTCGAACATGGAGCGCAGCCATTTAATATGGTCTTTTCCGGGATGGCTATGGCCCAGCATTCGAAGCAACGCGTGCGGTGCAAAAGCCACGTCGAGCGAACCGTCGGGATTTTGGCGTCGAACAAACTCATCGCTACCGACGAGCAAATCGATGATATCGCGATGGATCTGCGTGAGGTCTGCCGTGACTTCGGCGCGGCCCCAGGCGTTTTCAACGACGACCGTGCGCACACCGGACGGCCGTCGAGACGGCGCGAAGATCGACACTCGCGATTGTGTTACGGTCGTCGCCGCATATTTCAGCGGCGCTCTCATGTTTCTGCGTTCGCTCACCCGATAGTCCATCCGTCGTTGTCGTCGTCCACGGTGCTGCCGATCTGCTCGACAACCTCTCGCACGATATCTCTCGGCCGCACCATCGTCGGTTCGAGGATACCGCCATCTCCACGTTCTAGGATCGTCACATCGCCAAGCGCCGCGTAGTTGGATTTTACTTTTCGCGTGGTGACATATCGCCATGCAGGCGGCAAAAGACCATGGTCTTCCATCGCTTTTTCCGATAGTTTTTTAAGTGCCATGACCCATCGGGCATTGTCCGTGATTGCTGAGGCACCGCGTGATACAGATGCATCCCCATCGTCATCTTTTGCCCCTGCCTTACTCGTGTGATGTACGAGCACAATTGCACATTTTTCCTCATGCGCAATTTTCGCGATAGCCTTGCTCAGTATCGTCATCGCACCGTTATCATTTTCGCCAGCCGAATGAAATTGACGCAACGGATCGATGATTAGTAACCGCGTGTTTTTTGCACATTCGCGTATCTGCGTCATTGCCTCGTCATTTATCGCCCCGGCCCCATCGAGCAACGTAGGCGCTGATCCGACGAGCGGAATAATATCGATGCGCTCCGACATCGCCTTGCGTGCGTCCTCGTCGAGGACGCGAGCATAGGCGTGAACACGATGATGCCAAATGATATCATCATCCTCACCGGCGAGATAGACAACGCGTCCGTACTCGGTCACACGGATATCTGGCAGTAGGCATCCGAGCGTATCTATACCAGTGGATACGGCGTGTGTAACCGATAGCATCATCATCGATTTGCCCACGCCGCCAGCTCCGAGCACGACGCCGAGCGCGCCGAGCGGGAGGCCGTCGAGGACCATATCGATCGGCGGCGGAGTCGTCGCCATCGCGGTCGCGAGATCGATGCGTTTCAAAAGCAAGCTTTGCATCACGCCGCCCCCTCTTCTTCGACCGTCGTAACGTCAACCCGATATCCGCCGGCACGCACGCAAACGATGCTTATCGCCGCATCGATGCTCGTGAGCGCACGCCGGAGCTGCGCAATGTGGACATCCACACAGCGGCCCATCGTGCTGGTGTCGTGATACCCCCATGCCTGGCGGTGCAGGTTGTCCCGACTAAGCAGCGTGCCCGGAGATGCAAGCATCGCCCATGCGAGACGTGCATCTATAGTCGTGAGGTATGCGGACTTTCCGCCGTGTGAGATGGTGCGGCGATCCATATCGAGCACGACCCCGCCGACGACGAGTTGACGCGGTGCGTGATCTGCGCACGTGCACGTACTACAGTGTTTCATTTCTTTGGCTCCTATCATCGTAAGATTGGGAGCCCCGCATGCCGGGCCCGAAGCCCTGCTCTTGCATACGGTTCGACCGTCCTATTTATTCCGACGTTGTCCGTCGGCGCAGTGCTGGCGTTGTCGATAATATCGTCGATCTGCATCGATGCACAAGTGATCGCGAAGATATTTTCGACGCTCTTATTTCGTGACGATGGGTGATTTCCACGACGGAAGTCTCGTGCGAGTTCGAGCGCCAAGATTTCGTCCGACGTAATGTCGCGATGACCGTCGGCGAAGCGGATGGAGTATGTCGTCGTAGGGAACGTCATGCGGCACTCCCTTCCGAATCGCTGCCCCATTTTGCGATCCGATTCCGGTGCGCAAGCATCTCGCGGGCGCTCCCGCCACGCGATTCGGCTCTCAATGCAGCTTCCGCGAGCACTGCCTTTGCCCCCGAATTGATCGGCACTTCGAACTCTTCCGTTCCGTAGTCAGAGAACCGCAAGGTCTGCTGACCGCCCTCCACTTCGATTTCGTGGTCGATATACGCGCTTGTAAGCGGCGGTGGCACGAAGTGAAGCCCGTTCTCCGTTGCGGTCATAGCTACTGAAACGATTGCTTCGCAATCTGCCGGGCTTAGAACACGAACGACGAACCGCTCGGAGTTCATCTCGATACTCACTACGCCGTCGTCTGTCTCGAAATGACATTGGTGACGCTCGTTCATGCTGCGTCCTCCATGTCAAACATCGATGCCTGGACAAGCCCATCGGGGCGTACGATGGACTTCGGCAGCAGCGTTTCGCTCGCAGATTTCTGCTCGAGCAGATCGATGAGGACCTCGCCGATAAACTTCGCCATGTTGGGCGGCACCGCGTTTCCGATTTGCCGATTTCGTTCTTCGTCGCTTCCGACGAACGTGAAGCCAGCCGGGAACGTCTGCACGAGCGCGCGTTCGGCCGTTGTCAACGCCCGCGCGAGGTGCGGGAAAGCCGTATCGTTCAGGTGCGGCATGTACCCGGCCGGCATCGGCCGATGCACGGTGCGAATGGTAGGCGCGGGTCCGTCCGCGTTCCATACGCCGCGTCGCGCCTTCGGATTGACGACGCCGTTTGACGAATAGTATCGCGGGTGTTGATAGATGTGATCCGGGAACGCGTGCCCGATCAAGGTGCCGTACGCGCGAACGGACATCGGCCTCGCTGACATCTTGTTCCCCGCGATTCGAGGTGCTTCGCTCGCATCGCCATCGAGAATACCGATCGTGAAGAGTCGGTTTCTCATCTGCGGCACGCCCACGAGCGGGCCATAGAGTTCGACCGCTGCAATGGAATACCCGACAGCCCGAAGTCCATCGACCGTAAATTTGTACCGCAGCGATTTTCTCGACAATGGAACATTTTCCATGACGAAGATTCGCGGACGCACGGACTGCACAATGACGCCGAAGCACGCGGTGAGATCCGCTCGCCCCCCTTCTTCTCGCTTACCCGCGCTTGAGAAGTCTTGGCAAGGCGCGCCGCCGACGATCATGTCAAGTTCGTATTTCCGGAGGGTGTTGGCGGCGACGACGGGATTCGCGAGGTCGAGGTCGAGACAGTGCCCGATGTTGCGCTCGTATGTCGCGCGAGCGTCTGCATCGATTTCGATACCAACGACGTGCTCGAATCCAGCGTCTAGGAGGCCAAGCGACATGCCGCCAGCACCGGCGAAGAGATCGGCGAAACGTAGAGGCGCGCTCATGCCGCCACCCCACCCTTCGCGCTCGAGATCGCTTCAAGGATCGCGATGAATAGGATGGCCTCGAGGCCGGTCTCAAGTGCGCTTTCAGCCGACATGTCAGCGATCGTGCGTCCAGCCACTTCTATCGTTACGTTTCCACCCATGACGTAACGAATCGAGTCGTTCGACGCCTTGATTCGCGCGAAGATCTGCGCCAGTTCGAAGACGTGTGATTGTGTTTGGATGTGCGAGGTGCGCTTCATTTACGCCGCCTCGCTTTCGTTTAGCGCGCTTCTCGCTTCGAGGTCGGCGAGACGCTGTCGCAGTCGGTCCACCTCACTCAGAAGCTTGAAATGCTGATCGCCGTTGACGAGTACGGTGCACCATACGCCGCGCTTGCGGAGAGCGTCCGCAAGCGGTTGAGCGGAACGGCCGAATCCGAAGACCAGCGATCCGAAGTTCGGCCGCTTCTCACTGGTTCCGTCAGGCTTCGCGAAGTCCAGGCGGCCTTTGATGACCAGCACGTCCGTCGCGTGGCGCAGCGCGAAATGCATGGCTTTCGTGGACATGCCGTCCGGGCCGAGACAGTACGAGGCGTTACCTTTGTGTGCTTCCCAGACCGCTTTTGCGAGGAACGACTTCTTCTTACTGAACGGGAAGTTGCACCATGTTCGCGGTTCCCATGCACGATGCAGAGCGTCGTCGTCTTCAGTGTAGATGCGGTCGGCGCCGACGGGGTTCTTCCCCTTAGCATTGCGGTGGCTCGCGGCGTCGAGGAAATTCGAACCACCGAATACCTCGCGCACGGCCTCGCAAACGATCGGCGGCGTTTCGCGCATGTCTCGCTCGTCGGCGCCGTCCTTCTTATTCGTGCCGGACGCGCCGCGCGCAGAAGCTCGGTCTTTGAGTTGCTGGTTGACGGCGTGCAACGCAGCTTCGCCCGAGAGGACCTCCGGGACACGCTCGGACCAATCCTTGAGAATGCGTCGGGCGTATCGGATGTAGGTTGCGGTGACTCCGGCGGCTGCCGCTAGTTCGTCGTCCTGTTCGCCGCGTGTCAAATTTGACACGCTCTCCATCGCGGCGGCGTCCGTGACGACGATCATGGCCTTTTGGCCGGCGTTGACTTCGCGAAGCCCCGCGAAGTTGAGACGATAACGGTCGAGCGGAGTTACGCTTTCCAGAACGTGCTCGTAGACGGTTGCGCCGGTCGTTGCCGCGATCTCGGCGCGAAGTCCGCCATCGATAATCTCGCCCTTCCTCGAGACGATCTTGACGACGGGGACTTTGAGTCGTTCCATGGACGCTTCGAGCGCCGACTTCAGTTCCTTGGAGTGCTCCATTACTTCGCACCCCCGACGCTGTTCCGCTCGATCCACGCGGCGAGGCTATCGGCGTGGACCAGCACGCGGCCACCGGCGGGCGTACGGAAGACGCGCAGTTGGCCTGCGTCGTAGGCCCGGACGATGGTCGGTTTGCTAACGCGGGCCCGTTCGGCGGACTCGCCTATCGTGAGGAGTTGGGGGAGGTTGACGACGGCAGTGGTGACGGTCGTCTTATGGTTGGCGCGGGTGGTCTTTGCGGTGCGTCCTTGTCGCACTTGGTTGCTCCGTTCGTGCAAAGAGCAAAGGACGTATACGTCCTCCACTCCCCGCCGACCGTCGCCCCGCGTGGGCCTAATCGGACGCTCACGGTTTTGCCACGCTGCAGAGTCCCTACGCCCGGACTCCGAGGGGTCCGCTCTCGCGAGCGAACTGCTTTTTGTAAGATGCGGTTTGTACGTTGCTGTCCCGGCAACGGTCGGGTTCCCGACCTCGGGGCTGCGAATCTTACGTGGCTTGACCGTTCAGTTGTGTGTTACGCCGATGATCCTACCACAGGTCGTCAAGCCATGCAAAGGCGCTGGCAATCGACGAGCATCGACGGCGATCGCACTGCACATTTTTGCAATCTAGGAAAGTGGGCACGCAAAGTTTTCGCTCCCCCTTTTCTTGGCGCGCATATCGATCAATAATGAGATCTATGGCACGCACACCGAAACAACCCCAAGGCCGTCGGTCCGACGGTGAGGGCAGCATCTATGCCGTCCCCCGGACCTATCGGCTCGCGGACGGAGCCGAGCGCACGAAGACCTATTGGCGCGCCCAAATCGTGTGGAAAGACCTCGCAGACCAACAGCATCGCGAAGAAGTGCAGCGCGCGACTAAAGCGGAGGCGAAAGAATGGCTTGCGCGCAAACGGATCGAGATTGCGTCTGGGAAAGCCGTGCGTGCGGACGAACGTAAAATTACTATTGGCGAAGCAATCGATACATGGTTAAAAACCAAAGAGCCACGCATTCGCCCGTCGACGAAAACGGTGTATGCTTCTGCGGGAAAGCACCTAGAGTCCTTACGAACCCAACGTATAGTCACGCTAACAAGCGATTGTGTCCGCGCATGTATCGAACGTCCAAATCTTTCTGCGCGCATGCAAGTCATAATGAGGATGGTACTGCGGGGTGCACTACGCCCGTATGCACGCGTGCTGCAAGAAGAGTTATTTCCCACTGGCTCTGCACCGAAAGTACGGCGAAAAAACCTAAGCGTATGGAGCCCGGAACAAGCCATGACGTTTCTCAGACATACCTCGACCACGCGTCTCGGATTACTGTGGACAATGGCGCTCCTGACCGGAATGCGTCGCGGAGAACTCCTCGCCCTAAAATGGATAGACATCCACGAAGGATGGATAGAGGTTTCTGGTTCACTCGACGCGCAGCGTCAATTGGTCGCGACGAAAACAGCTGGTTCGCGTCGTCGAATCGATCTCGATGCGGATCTCAGCGCCAAACTACGAATGCTTCGTGGCAAAGACACCGAGTACGTTTTCTCGACCGCCAGCGGAAAATCGCTCTCACCACGCAACGTGCTACGCGATTTCCGATCTGCAATCACGTTAGCAAATAAAGCCGAGGCTAGGGAAGCACTAGCAGCCAACCGCGAGGCGGTCACGATCCCAACGATTCGCCTACACGATCTCCGTCATTCGCACGCGACCCTACTATTGCGAGCCAACGTGCACCCCAAGGTCGTCTCAGAGCGCCTGGGCCATGCGTCCGTCCGCCTCACCCTCGACACCTACAGCCATGCTGTCCCAACCATGCAAACGGCAGCAGCGACGGTCGTGGCGGACATGCTTTCCGGTCCAGGTCCGCGCGCTGCCGTCAAGAGCCCTAAGCCGCGACGGATCGCCTGATTTGTCCGGTATTATGTCCGGTAATATGTCCGGTAATCGGGTGAAATAAGTGTATCACCTGATGTCGTATGTGGCGCTAAAACCCTCGTAATTCACAATCTTCCCGGCATTCCCGCATGCCTGCCCAGAATTCGCATGTAAGGGGTCAGGAGTTCGAGTCTCCTCATCTCCACTAATTGAAAAACGCTTGATTCCATTGGGAATTGAGCGTTTTTGTTTGCGTAAAAGTGCCTCACGGCTTGTGCAAAAATCCGCATTGTCGGCCGTTATGTCGGGGAGTTGCCGCCGAACGCTCGAAGGTCTCGGAACGCCTGGTTCGGTCTTCCGAGCCGTCAAGGCAAGCGTTGAGCGCCGCTCGAACGCGCCCAAATGCCGGTTCTAAAATTCGACGCTATTATGCTGCCGCTCCTTACCGTCGCGGCTGACGGGAGCGACCATCGCCTGAATGACATCGTCCCTATCCTCGCGGACCGTCTCAAACTTTCCGGCACGGATCGAGCCGAGACCATTCCCTCAGGTGCGTCGCGTTTCCGCAACCGTACATATTGGGCCAAACTATATCTCAGCCCGTCGTAGGACGGTCGAAGGACCCCGAGGCATCGAGGGGCGCAACAAAAAAAGTTGACCCCGGCATCCGCCGGAGTCAACCGTATTTCTCCCGCGCAGCTCCGCGCTAAAAACTCAGACCTGACTACGCGACGCAGACTTCGTGAAAGTACGCCCGATTGCGGCCAGAAACACGATCGCGCCTCCAATAAGAATTCCACGCAAGAAATCCAGCGTGCCTTCAGAGACCCGCCCGCTCAGCTCCGAAACCAGCGGCATCCCAAGCACACAAACGACGAACGCAACGCCGAACATACGCCTGCAACTCTTCATCTTATCCATAACCTCGGGGGGCAGTCAAAACCGCACACCTGTGGGCAGTTGAAAACCGCACACCAGTCGGTGGGCACTTCAAAATCGCCCACCTGTAGGTAACGTTCCGGGCGCATCAAGGCATGGTGGCGCGAAAAG
>Ga0207416_1000588_pt1 | contig 59567 bp, 61 predicted proteins | sample PaiPotPPM11metaG_FD_184107 | JGI IMG/M metagenome (GOLD analysis project Ga0207416, IMG submission 184107) | Iron sulfur acid spring bacterial and archeal communities from Banff, Canada, to study Microbial Dark Matter (Phase II) - Paint Pots PPM... ... | reverse complement strand
GAGCTGTCGAGCTAATCGCCTGCGGGTGAGCGCGGTGGCTGTCGGCGGAACTGCTGCAGCACGAAACCGTTTCCGTCATCGTCCTCGAACGTCGCAGAGCGGCCCCACGGCCGCTCTTTGATCTCGTCGATGGCGACGCCGCGAGCCGTTAACTCTGCATGCGCGGCATCGATGTCCGCCGTCGACAACACGGCGCCGCGCATTGAGCCGGGCTTCATTTCTTCGAACCGGGTGATGAGCGTGAAGCTCGTGCTCGAGCCTTCCGGCCCGACCTGCACCCAGCGCATGTCTTCGGTTGACTCATCCGCGATTAACGAAAATCCCAACTTTTCCACGAAGAACGACTTTGCGCGATCCTGGTCGGCGACAGGAACCGATATGATGGCGATGCTTTCGATTGGTTTGCGCATGTCTTTACTATACTCCATGTCGTCCATGATGGTGCGGAAACGCTAACAGCAACCACGGCCGTACCATGCATCCAGCGCTTCTCGAATCAGAAAGCTCACGATGACGAGCGAGGCAACGGCGTCGATCCACCACAGGCCAAACCAGCGCTGCGCGAGCATGCCGACGATCACGACCGCAGCGAGGTACCAGCATGCCACGCCCTGCGCCGCATCGGCGCGCAACGCGCCGCTGCCGAGCGTTTTCGCAAGCTTTTGCTTGGCTGCCGACAGCGCCAGCATGATCGGAATCGCCGCGATCGTTACGCCGAGCCCGAGGGGTGAAAAACCTTCGCCCGCCCGGTGCAGCAATTTAAACGCCGCCTCGACGATTACATAAACGCAGACCACTGCCAGCAGAGCGGCCGCCACTCGACCCGTCGCCAACTCAACGCGCTCGTGGTGTCGTGCGTCTTCGTCGTCGGCGCACGTGTGGCCGGCTTCCCAGTTCAACCGCCAGATGAGTGCTCCCGCCGAGGCTAGTTCGACCACGCTGTCCAGACCGAACGCGGTCAGCGAAATGCTGCGAGCTGCAATGCCGGCACCGATCGCAACGGCCGCTTCGACGCTCATCCATGCGACCGTCATGTATTCGAGCGCGAGCGCCCGACGAATCTGCGGGGCCCGTGAGCCGGCTAGCCGCGCAGCGTCTGCCACAACAGCACGCAATTGAGACCAACGATGATCACCGCCGCCGCAACGCCGAGCGCGCGCATCAAGGGTTTGCTGATCGATTCTCCCATGATCGCCGGCTTGTTGGTGAACAGCAAGAGCACGACGAGCGGCAACGGCAAGACGAGGCTCAAAATGACCTGGCTGAGCACCAAGGCTTGGGTCGTGTTCACGCCGATGGCGATGACGGCGGCGGTCGGCAGCATCGTCGCGACCCGGCGGACCCACAGCGGAATCATGAAGCCAACGAACCCCTGCATGATCACTTGCCCGGCCATTGTGCCCACCACCGAACTGGAGATGCCCGACGCCATGAGCGACAGGAGAAAAACGGCCGCCGCAGCGGTGCCAAGCAATGGCTCGAGCGTTCGGTACGCCGAGTCGATGCTTGCGACCTCGGGGTGTCCGCCGAAGTGAAAAACCGCTGCAGACATATACATCATCGCAAGATTGACCAGGCCGGCGATGCCGAGGGCGATAAGCACGTCGATGTTCGAGAATCGGACGACCGCGCGCATCTCGGATCGATTGCTCGGAACGATGCGGTCCTGCGTCAAGCTGGAGTGAAGGTAGACGGCGTGGGGCATCACCGTTGCGCCGATGATCGCCACCCCAAGCAGAACGGCCGACGGACTGCCAAGCCACGGCACCACGGAATGATACGCGACCTGGCCCCAATTCGGTCGAGCCAACACGGTTTCGATGAGGTAGCAAACTGCGATGACGCCGACCAGCGCGGTGATCAAGCCTTCAATCGGCCGAAAGCCCTTCGACTGCATCAGCAAAATGACGTACGTCGCCGTGCCGGCGATGACGACGCCAAGCAGGAGCGGAATGTGGAACAGCAAGTTAAGCCCGATCGTAGCGCCGAGCAGCTCGGCAAGGTCGGTCGCCATCGCGCCCACTTCGCTCACCAGCCACATGACCGTCGCCACCGGTTTTGAGAATTGCTCTCTACAAACTTCGGGCAGGTTTTTGCCGGTGACGATTCCCAGTTTTGCCGACAGAGCCTGAAACAGCATCGCCGTCAGATTGGCGAACACCACCACCCAGAGCAGATTGTAACCGAACGCCGAGCCGCCCTGAACGTTGGTGGCGAAGTTGCCCGGATCCATGTATGCGACGGAAGCGATGAATGCCGGTCCCGCGAAGGGCAGCAGCGCGCGGATGCCCTTGCGGCGGCCGGCGAGCACCTCTTGAGCGGCACGGCGCGTTCCCGCGCTTAGGGCATCGACATCGCTGAGCTCGGCGCCGCTCATTTCGCGGGTTGCGGTACCTTGTCGGTGGTGACCCGGATCAGGCGCGCCACTCGGATTCCGACGGCGTGCCCTCCGGCCGCGGAGCGAAGATTCACGAAGCCCTTGCGGCCGTCAACCACACGCGCTTCCAGGCCCGGCAGGACGCGCGACGCCAGCAGCTGGCGGACGATCATCGGGTCTCGATCCGGAATGCTGTCGACGCGAACTCGGTGGCCCGTGGCCGCATCCGCGAGAGTCTCGACGGCAGCGTGCGCCGCGGCACGACGGCTTTTCACCGCAATCGGATGGCCGTGAGGGTCCACGCGCGGATTGCCGAGGAAGCGCGCGATCCGCTCCGCCACGTCGTCCGAAATCACATGCTCCAGCGCTTCTGCCTGGGCGTGTACTTCGTCGATCGGCACGCCCAGCGACCGGTGCAAAAAGGTTTCGATCAGCCGGTGGCGGCGGAGCATGGTCGCGCCGAGCCGCTTGCCGCGGCCGGTGAGTGCGATGCGATCGGTTCTCGTCGCAGCGGGTCTGACGAGGCGCTGCTTCTCGAGAATGCGGCGCGACTTCGTGATCGCCGCACGTGATTTGGCCAAGTACCGTGCCAAGTCGGCGGCGCTGACGGGCAAGCCGTCACCCAGCTGGTAGATCGCCTTCACGTAGTCTTGGCGCGCGCGCTCGGGCGACCGATCGGACTGCAGCATAGCGCTAGCGGAGCCTCCGGGCTCTTGTTAACAATTGTTAACAGCGCGGCATTCAACGCTCGCGGGAAAGCCCCTCCGCGCGTTTAGAAGGTCAAGATATCGGGAACGAAATGGTAACCAAGCGGAGGTAAGCACACATGCCCGTCATAGAGCGCCAGACAACCGAAACCACCGGCAGCGGCGGCCCGGGTCTCGCCATCTCGATCGTCGTTATCCTCGCCATTCTGGTCATCGGCTTGCTGTTGTGGCGGCCGTGGGTAACGCGCCCGACGACCAACAGCAATTCGACCACCACCACGAACCAATCGCAGCAAACGCAGCAGAACCCGCCGGCTCAATCCAACCCGAACCCGCAGCCGACCTAAGGTCGCGTGCCGCATCGCACAGAAGCGCCGAGGTTTACTTCGGCGCTTCATCTATTATCGGAGTGAGTGCAGGCAGACGACAGGAAGCTGCTCCATCCTTTGGAAACTAAGGATGTCGGGAGTTATGCGTCAACCGTGATCATCAATAACATAGAAGTCCTGTTCGGCGGTCAAGCCGGCGACGGCAGCCTGACGACCGGCGACCTCATCGCCATGGTTTTCAAGCGCATGGGCCTCGAGCTCTACACGTTCAAGGACTTCCCTTCGCGCATTCGCGGCGGCCACACGAATTACGTGATCCGCGCCAGCGAGCACCGTCACTACGGCATGGCCGATTTCGTCGACGCCATGGTCGCTTTCGACCTCGAGTGCGTCGAAAAACACATCACCGAGATGCGGCCGGGCGGATTCGTCATCTTCGACAACACATCAGACAAATTGACTGATGACGTCAGGCGCGACGATGTCTATTTCTACGAAGCCCCGCTGGCGAAAATCGCCAAAGAACAGCTCGGCCTCGAGCTCGTGCGCAACACGATCTCGCTGGGCGTGCTCGGCGCGCTCATCGGCATGGACTCGGCGATCGTCCGCGAGCTCGTCACCAAGCAGTACGCGCGGAAAGGCGAAAAAGTCGTCGCGCAAAACATCGGCGCGGTCGAAGCGGGCGAGCAGTTCGTCAAGGAGCACCACCCGCGGCCGAGCGGCTACAGCTTGAACGCCCGGCCGGACGATCAGCGCTTGCTCATGATGGGCAACGACGCCATCGGCTACGGCGCGCTCGTCGCCGGCTGCCGTTTTATGGCAGGCTACCCGATTACGCCAGCGACCGACATCCTCGAGTGGATGGCGAAGTACGCGCCGCGCTACGGCGGCATCGTGGTTCAGGCCGAAGATGAACTGGCGGCCATCAATATGACGGTCGGCGCGGCATACGCGGGAACGCGGGCGATGACGGCAACGTCGGGACCGGGTCAAGCGCTCATGACCGAAGGCATCGGCCTGGCGGGCGTCGTGGAAACGCCGATCGTGGTCGTCGAATGCGCGCGTGCCGGCCCATCAACCGGCATGCCCACCAAGACCGAACAGAGCAATCTCAACCATATCATTTTTTCCGGACACGGCGAGATCCCGAAGATCGTGCTCGCTCCCGGCACCGTCGAAGAATCGTTTTATCTAACCATCGCGGCGTTCAACCTGGCGGAGAAATACCAATTGCCGGTCTTCATTCTGACCGAACAGGCGCTGTGCCAGAGTAAAGAGTCGATCCCGCGCCTTGAGCTTGGGGCAGTGACGATCGAGCGCGGCAAGCTGTCGCGCAACGGCGGCTTGGAGTTCGGCACGTACAAGCGGTTCGAGTTTACCGAAGACGGCGTCTCGCCGCGGGCGATTCCCGGCACCGAAGGGGGCATGCACCTCGCGCCGGGTTCCGAGCACAATGACGCGGGCGTCATCACCGAAAACGCCGGCAACCGCGCGCGCATGATGGAAAAGCGTATGCGCAAGCTCGCAAGCGCGCAGCCCGAACTCCCGAAAGGCAACGTGTTGGGTGATCCGAGCGCAGCGATCGCGCTCGTCGGTTTTGGCAGCAACCGTGGGCCGATCTCCGAGGCGCAGGACCGGCTGGCTGCGGCCGGCATGGCGACGCGGTTTTTGCAGCTCCGCACGCTTTGGCCGTTCCCCGAAGACGAAGTCCGCGACTTCATCGCCGGCGCCGAGCATATCTTCGTCGTCGAAAATAACCTGACGGGCCAGCTCGAGCGCCTCATCCGGTACGTCACCGGTCCGCTTGCGCACATGCATCCGCTGCGCAAGTACAGCGGGCGGCCGTTCCGTCCGATCGAAATCATCGAGGCGGTTCAAGCGCAAGTTCATGGCCGTCGAGAGACGGCAGTCGTCTAAAGACGGCCGCTGCAACAAGGTACATTATGGCAACTAAGCTGAGCCCCAAAGATTTTGCGACGGCCACGCCCTCGTGGTGGTGCCCCGGCTGCGGAGATTTCGGCGTGCTCGCGGCGCTCAAGCAAGCCTGCGCGGACCTTGTGCTGCAGCCGAAAAACGTCGCCTTCATTTCGGGCATCGGTTGCTCCGGGAAAATCAGCGGCTACCTCCACTCGTACGCGTTCCACGGCGTGCACGGCCGCGCGCTGCCGACTGCCACCGCCGTCAAACTCGCCAACCGGGAGCTCAACGTCATCGTCGCGGGCGGCGACGGCGACGGTTACGCCATCGGCGCCGGCCATTTTTTGCACGCCGTGCGCCGCAACCCGGACATGACCTACATCGTTATGGACAACCAAACGTATGGTTTGACCAAGGGCCAGTCATCACCGACTAGCATGCTCGGCTTTAAAGCCGGCCCGCATCCTGAAGGCAACCCGGATGCGCCGATCAACGGGCTCGCGATCGCACTGGCAGCCGGCGGAACGTTCCTCGCGCGCGGCTTCTCCTCCGAACCCAAAGCCATGACCGAGATGCTCAAAGAGGCGATGCAACATCCCGGCTTCGCGGTCGTCGAAGTGATGTCGCCGTGCGTAACGTTCAACAAAGTCAACACCTACAAATGGTTCAAGGAAAACGTGTACCACGTCGACGACAGCGCCGGCTACGACGTTCGCGACCGGGACCGCGCCTTTGCCACGCTGATGCAGCCGGGCAAGATGCCGCTCGGCATTTTCTACCGCGAGCTGCGCCCGACGCTGGACGAGCTCGTGCTCGGCAAAGAATCGGCGCCGCTTACCTCGCTGCCAATCGAGAACGTCGATCCAAAGCTGCTCTCGCTGCAGGATGCATACGCCTGACTACGATGCGCGGATCGGTTGAAAACATCTTCATCTCGCGCGCGGCGGCCGGGCCGATGGAATCCGTCGCCCACGCTCGCGTGGTGGCGGGAAAAGGCCTTGAGGGCGACCGCTATTACTCGGCGGCCGGAACCTGGTCCAAACCCGGGCAATACTCCGAGATCACGCTCATCGAATCTGAGGCGCTCGAGGCGCTGGCGCGCGACTACAAGATCGCCCTGCGCGCCGGTGAGTCGCGGCGCAACTTCGTAACCCGCGGCGTCGCACTCAACCACCTCGTCGGCAGGCGATTCCGCATCGGCAGCGTGGAATTCGAAGGCACGAAGCTGGCAGATCCCTGCTCTCATCTCGAACGATTGACGAAGCCCGGTGTGAAGTTCGGGCTGACGCATCGGGGCGGATTGTGCGCCCGCGCGCTGGCGGATGGCATCGTCGAACGAGGCGCGGCCATCGAAATCGCTTGAGATGCCCGCCTCGCTCAAACGCTATCGCGCCAAGCGCAATTTCGAGCGCACCCCGGAGCCCAGGGGCGGCACGCCGCGCGGGGCGTCGCGCGCGAGACGCTTCGTCATCCAAATGCACGACGCGTCGCGGCTGCACTACGACTTCCGGCTCGAAGCCGGCGGCGCCCTGAAGTCTTGGGCGGTCCCGAAGGGTCCCTCGCTCAATCCCGCCGATAAGCGCCTGGCCATGCACGTCGAGGACCATCCGTTGGCGTACCGGACTTTCGAAGGCGTCATTCCGAAGGGTAACTACGGCGCCGGCGAGGTCATCGTCTGGGACGCCGGCACGTATCGGACGATCAACGGCTCCGATCCCACCCGCGACATCGCCGCGGGCAAGATCACCTTTTTGCTGAACGGGAAGAAACTGCACGGTGAGTTCGCGCTGGTGAAGATGCGCGGCCGCGGTTCGAACGACAACGCCTGGCTGCTGTTGAAAGCCAACGACGAATTCGCGAACCGGCGCTGGAGCGCGAGCGCTCACCCGGAGTCCGTGAAGACGGGCCGCACCCTCAAAGATATCGCGCGCGCGCCGCGAGCCAGAAAATGGCGATCGAACCGTGCCTCGTGATCGCACCGGGAAAGGCGAGCACCTGCCCACCGTCAAGCATCCGATGCTGGCCACACTCGCGGACGAGCCGTTTGACGACGCTGGTTGGCTGTTCGAAACAAAATGGGATGGCGTTCGCGCGATCGGCAGCATCGGGGCGGACCGCTCGGTCGAATTGATTTCGCGGACCGGGCACGACCTGCTGCGCCAGTTTCCCGAGTTTGACAATCTCGCGAGCGCCTTTGCCGGCTTGCCGATCGTGGTCGACGGCGAAATCGTATCGCTGGATCGCGCGGAAAAATCATCGTTTCAGCGCCTTCAGGCACGCTTGAATCGGCAATCGCCGAGCAGCGCCTTGATCGGCGAAGTGCCGGCCACGTACGTCGTCTTCGATCTGCTGTATGCTTTCGGTCGCGACCTCCGCGCTCAGCCGCTCGAGAGCCGTAAAGCGCTGCTCCAACGAGCGCTGCGGCCGAGTGTAAAGAACGTCGTGTATTCGCGTCACGTAGTCGGGGCCGGAGTCAAGGCATACCGCTCTGCGGCCAAGCGCGGGCTCGAGGGGATCATCGCCAAGCGCGTCGATTCGCCGTATCGCGAAACGCGCTCGCGCGACTGGCTCAAGATAAAGACGCAGCACGAGCAGGAGTTCGTCATCGGTGGCTGGACCGATCCGCGAGGCAGCCGGGAACAGTTCGGCGCGCTGCTGCTCGGCTATTATACGGACGGCGAGCTCACCTACGCGGGACATGTCGGAACCGGCTTCGACCGAAAATCGTTAGTTGCCGTGATGGCTCAGCTCAACCAGGTTTCGGCCGAGCGCTGCCCCTTTTCGAAGGAGCCGCGGACGCGCGGGCGCCGTCATTGGGTGAGACCGAAGCTGGTTGCGCAAATAAAGTTCGGCGAATGGACGCGCGACGGCTCACTGCGCCAGCCCGTGTTCTTAGGCCTACGGCATGACAAGCGACCGCGCGACGTCGTGCGCGAAACGCCGGCGGGCCGAAAGAAGGGCAGATGAGCGACCGCCGCAAGCAGCGCGTGAAGATCGGCGGTCGCGAGCTGGCGTTCTCCAATCTCGACAAGGTGCTGTGGCCAAAGGACGGCTACACCAAAGGCGACCTCATCGCGTATTACGCGCGCGTCGCAAAGTGGCTCGTGCCGTACCTGAAGGATCGTCCGCTTACCCTGCAGCGCTACCCAGACGGCATCAACGGACCGTCCTTCTTCGAAAAGAACGCGCCGCGGGGTCTGCCGGCCTGGGTGAAGACGCTGGCCGTCCGCGCGTCCGACAGCCGGCGCGGCACCGTCCGCTACATCCTGTGCAACGACGCGCCGACCCTCGCTTACGTCGCGAATCTCGCGGCCATTACGCTGCATGCCTGGATATCGCAGCGCGGCTCGCTGGATTCGCCGGACTTGCTGCTCTTTGACCTCGACCCATGGACGGGCTGCAAACTCGCGACCCTGGCGTGCGTCGCGCTCGCGGTGCGCGGCGTGCTCGAGACTTATGGATTGAGGCCCGCCGTGAAATCGTCAGGCGGCTCCGGGTTGCATGTAATGCTGCGGCTCAAATCGGGGTATCGTTACGATCAGGTTCGCGATTTTGCCGAGACGGTCGCTCGTCGCGTGGAGTCGCAGCATCCCGACATGGTCACGCTGCAGCGCATGACCGCGAGACGCAAACGGGGCACCGTGTATATCGATTACCTGCAGATCGGCAAGGGCAAGACGATCGTGCCGCCGTTCGTGGCGCGCGCGCGCCCCGGAGCGCCCGTGTCGTTTCCCCTTGCCTGGAGCGACGTGGAGCGCATGACCCGCAAGCACGACGTCAACGCCGACAAGGAGTTCGCCCGCTTTACCATCGCCAACGTGCCGGCTGTGCTGGCGCGCAAAGGCGATCCGTGGCGCTCCGTCATGCGCGCCGCTCAGCCGTTCAAGCCAGCAACGGAAACGAAAAAATCATTGAGCGGACGGGCGCCGCAATCGAAAAACGGCAGAGGCGGGAGCCCTATGCCGCGCCGAATTACGCGCACCCTGGGGGCGACATAGCCAAGCGGTAAGGCAGGGGTCTGCAAAACCCCGATCGCCGGTTCGACTCCGGCTGTCGCCTCAATCTCCCGTCCGCGCCCCACGGTAAATCTCGAGATCGATATCAACCTCCCCGCTACCACGATCCCCGGCGTCGGGCCGCAGTTCGCGGACCAGCTCGAACGGCTCGGCATCAGGAGCATAGCCGATCTCCTGCGCCACTACCCGCATCGCTACGAGGATCTGCGCGACGTCACGCCGATCGTGCGGCTGCTCGACGGCATGATTCCGGCGTCCGCCGAAGTGAACGTCGTCGGCACGATCCGGCAGTTCCGCCACCTAAGGCTGCGCGGCCGCGTCCGGTCCAAGTCAACGGCGCTGGTGGAGGACGCCACCGGCGGCTTGGCCGCGGTGTGGTTCGGACGGCCGTATCTCGGCAGCCAGTTAAAGCCCGGCATGCGCGTCTTTCTCCGCGGCCGTGCGGAGCGGACGCTGGCTGGTGCACAGCTGCTGGTTTCGCGCCATCGGATCATGGCTGCCGACGAACCGTATCGCGGCGAATTGCAGCCGGTCTACCCCGCGACGACGTCGCTGCCTTCGCACAAGTTGCGGGTCGCGATCCGCCGCGTGCTTGCACCGGCGTTGAAGAACGGCAGTGCGGCATCGGGACTCGATCTGCTCCCGCCAATCATCAATAAGAAGCGCAAGTTCGCCGACGCGCGCTGGGCGCTGCGCGCCATTCACAATCCGGCGTCGCTCGAGGAGGCGGAAGAAGCGCGCCGCCGCCTGCTCTACGAGGAATTTTTCCTGCTGGCGGTCACCGCGGCGCTGCGCCGCGCTGCCCGGCGCGGCGAAGCGGCGCCGGACTTCAGTGCCGTGGGCGGACCTGCGTCGCTGGAGTCGTTCGAGCGCGACTTCCGCTCGCTGCTGCCGTTCGAACCGACCGCCGCGCAGCAGCGCGTCATGCGGGAAATCGTCGCCGACATGACGCGAGCCGCGCCGATGAACCGCCTCCTGCAGGGCGATGTGGGCTGCGGCAAGACGGCCGTCGCCGCCGGCGCGGTGCTGCTGGCCAAGCGCGCCGGCGCGCAATCGGCGTTCATGGCGCCGACCGAAATTCTGGCCGTGCAGCAGTTCAACAAGCTGCAGGTGACCTTGTCCGAGGCGGGCGTGCGGTCGGCTCTGCTTATCGGCAATCTCAAGCGCGCCACGCGCGACGACATCGTTGAACAGCTGGCGCGCGGTCAGCTCGATCTGGTGGTCGGCACGCATGCTCTGATCACGGACGACGTCGCATTTTCGTATCTCGGCTTGGTGGTAATCGACGAGCAGCATCGCTTCGGGGTGCTGCAGCGCGCCGCGCTGCGTGCCAAAGCGCACGGTCATACGCCGCATACGCTTATCATGACGGCCACTCCGATTCCGCGTACCCTCGCGCAGACGCTCTACGCAGACCTAGACGTGTCGGTCATCGACGAGCTGCCGCCCGGCCGGACGCCGGTACGGACCTACGTGCGGTCGCACGACGCGAAGTCCAAAGTGTTCGCGTTTGTCCGCGAAAAAGTCGCTCAGGGACTTCAGGCGTTTGTGGTCTGTCCGGCGATCGATGAATCGGAGCGCGCCATCCACACCGCCGTGCAGCAGGCGGAAGAACTTCGCGCGAACGATTTCAAGGGATTACGCGTGGGCTTGCTGCACGGCAGGCTGACCACGTCCGAGAAAGACCAAGTGATGCGCATGTTTGCCGACAATTTCATCCAGGTGTTGATCGCGACCACGGTCGTCGAAGTCGGGGTGGACGTGCCCAACGCAGCGGTGATGGTCGTGCTCGACGCCCAAGCTTTTGGTTTGTCTCAGCTCCACCAATTGCGCGGCCGGGTCGGCCGCGGTGCGGCGCGCTCGTATTGCATCCTAGTCGCGTCGCAAGCCGCGGAGGAGGCGGACCGGCTCGAATTGCTCGAGCGGACCAACGACGGATTTGTCGTCGCCGAAGCAGACATGAAGATCCGCGGCACGGGTGACATCGCGGGAACCCGCCAGCATGGCGTCGCCGACTTGCGCCTGGCGCATCTCATACGCGATTATCCAGTTTTTGTGGAAGCAAAGGAAGACGCCGACGCGCTGGTGCGCGCTGACCCCCGGCTGCGGCGTCCGGAGCACGCGGCGCTCGCCGCGTTCCTCGCGAGCCGCTCCAAAGACGCGGCCCTTCGCGCGAGCTCGTAGCGATCGTCGTTGGACCACCGTCGGCCGTACCGTCCGGTGCAAGGTCGAACGCGGCGGCGCTCCAAAGTATCATCTATATGCGGTTATCCGGAGGGGTCCGCGCCAGGCAAGCCGTCCTGGCGCCCAAGGGAAAGCGCACCCGACCAACCGGCGCGAAAGTCCGCGAAGCGCTCTTCGACATTCTGGGCGAGCGCGTCGAAGGCGCTCGCGTGCTCGATCTGTTCGCGGGCTCGGGCGCGCTCGGCTTCGAAGCGATCTCGCGCGGCGCGGGCTCCGTGGTGTTCGTCGACAACGATGCGGCAGCCGTCATGGCCATCCGGCGCAACGCGGTCCGGCTCATCGGCGACACCGAACGCTTTCGCATCATGCCCACTCACGCGGTTCGCGCCCTGCGCACGCTGCGCGGCACGTTCGACGTCGTCATTATGGATGCGCCGTACGAGCGCAGCGTCCACGACGAATTGAAACTCCTGATGCAGCGTGCGCTCCTCGTGTCGGGCGGCGTCGTCGTCGTGGAGCACAGCGCGGCCGCGGAAGTCGAGTTGCCGAATTCGCTGCAAACCGTGAAGTTCGCGAAGTACGGCGACACGGCGCTGACCTTCGCGATGGCGGTGCCCGCGAAAAGCGGCAAAAGTTCTGCGCGCCGCGAAGCGGTCGCCGACGGACAGGCGCCGAGCAAATCCAAAAAGTCCGGTTCGCGCAAATGAAGGTCAGAAACGAGCCCGCGCCGGCGATCTATCCCGGCAGCTTCGATCCGGTCACCAACGGGCATCTGGACGTCATCCGGCGTGCAGCCGGGCTGTTTCCGCGCGTGATCGTCGCCGTCGTCGCAAACCCGCAGAAAGCGCCGCTGTTCGAGCTCCGCGAGCGCGAGGCCATGCTGCGCGAATCGTGCCACGACCTTTCCAATGTCGCCATCGATCGCTTCGAAGGACTGCTGGCAGACTACGTCCGGCACCGCGGCGCCGCCCTGATCGTCAAGGGGCTGCGCATCGTCTCGGATTTCGAACACGAATTTTCCATGTCGATCTTGAACAGGAAGCTGAAGGGCGGCATCGAGACGGTGTTTCTACCCGCCAGCCTCGAATACGCCTACTTATCGTCTTCATCGGTCAAAGAAGTCTACGCGTTGGGCGGCGACATATCGGAATTCGTGCCGCTGCCCGTTCTGAAGCGGATGAGACACTCCGTGGTCAAAGAGGGAAAGCGCCATGAGCGTATATCGCGTCATCGACAAGCTTGAATCGACGATCAAGGGCGGGGTGTGGTTGCCCTTCGGCGGACGAGTCATCAATTACGATCGTGCGCTCGATCTCGTCGAAAAACTGCGCGGCAGCTTGCCGGAAGAAGTCAGCCGCGCAAAAGCGGTCACCCGCGAAAAAGACAAACTGATTGAGGAAGCCAAGAGCACGGCGCAGGCGATCGTCGACGAGGCGTCGTCGACAAAATCGCATTTGCTCGACGAGGCCGATATCGTGCGCGAGGCGCAAACGCGGGCGGAGACGATTCTCGTGGAAGCGCAAAACCGCGCGATCGAGATCCGGCGCGGCGCCGACGAGTACGCCGATCAGGTACTCGGCACGCTCGACGGCAGCCTCGGCAGTGCGCTGGCCGCGGTGCAAAAAGGCCGTCAAACGCTGGCGGCGGGCGTGTCGTCGGGCAACGGAAGCCCGCGCCAGCGCGAGTTCCGCTAAGCCGCGCAGCGCGTTTTCGTGAGCCGTTCGAAGCGCTGGATTAGGAACGCATCCATCCTGCTGATGGCGGCAGCTGCGGTCATCGGGCCGCTGTTCCTCGTGCCGATTCCATTCTTCATTTTCGGTCCCGGCGACGCCGTCGATCTCAATCACGTCGTCAGCGTGCCGAACCATGCACCGCCCGCCGGCACGCTCTTCCTCACCGACGTCAGGCTCTTTCCCGGACGGCCTGCGTACTATGTGATTGCCCGCGCGCTGCCCGGTTTTGAGATCGTGCCGCGGGTCGCGGTCGCGCCGCCGAGCGAAAACGACGCCGACCTCAATCGCCGGCTGGTGGATGCCATGCGCGAGAGTCAGCTCAACGCACAAGTCGTGGCGGAGCGCGCCGCCGGGTACCACGTCGCGGCGCGCTATTCCTTTGTGGTGGAGCGGCGCCTGGCGAACACGCCGGGAGCGCGCTGCTTCCACGTCGGCGACGCGATCGTCGCGATCGACGGCCGAAAACCGCAGCACCCGGACGACATGACCCGCCTTACGCGGAGCCGGCCGCCCGGCACGCTGTTCGCGCTCGCCGTCGTGCGCGGCAAAGACAGCGTCGCCATCCGCTGTCGCACCGCGCTCGTGCAGGGCAAGCCGCGCTTCGGGATCGCGATCGAGCCGCGGACCGATTCGTACAAATTGCCGATTCACGTCGCCTTTTCGGTGCCCAATATCAACGGCTCGTCCGCAGGGCTCATGTTTGCCCTGCAGATCTATCGGACGCTCGCTGGCAAGGTGCTGGCGAGCGGCGCGAAAGTCGCCGGCACCGGCGTGCTCGGTTTCGACGGCAGCGTGAGCGCCGTCGAAGGCGCGAGCGAAAAACTTCGCGCCGCGCAGCGCGCGGGAGCCTCTGTTTTTTTGGTGCCGAGAGCGAACTACGACGACATCCGTCGCACGGGCGGTTTGAAAATCGTGCCGGTATCGAGCTTTCAAGGCGCGCTCCGGGCATTGCGGCAGCTGTAGCGTCCCGCTCGAGGGGCCATTTGACACTCGTCGGAGCCGCATCTATAATTGATTCGGCCGGCCTCAGGCCGGCCGCACCAGCGGCCCGTCAATCGACGACGGGCTTTCGCGCGCTAACGGGTCCCAATGAAGATCTCGGTAGAACGTCTCTTCGGCCACGATGTCGAGGCGATCGACGTCGACCAGCGTCTTGGATTGCGCGGCGATCTCAAGGAGCGGTACCCGGCGGGCGTGCGCGTGGTGGCGCGAATCGGGCGAATCTCGCGCGGCGTGTACGTCGAAGGTCACGTTGAGGGCGTCGAGCAGGAAACGTGCGCGCGCTGTCTCGAGCACTTCGCCCGCCCGGTGCGCGTTGAGATTGCAGAGCCGTTTTCGGAGGACGTGACGCCCGAAGATGCGTCGATCTCGGACGTTGCGCCGCTGGTCGATCGCTCCATCGACTTCGATGTCCTGGTCGGCGAGCTGCTCGAAGTGGACGAACCGATGGCTGCAATCTGCAAAGACGCGTGTGCCGGCATCTGTCCGACGTGCGGCAAAAATCGGAATGTCGAATCCTGCGCGTGCCAAGATTCTCCCGAAATGACGAGCATGGCAGGCCTGGCAAAATTCTTGCAAGAACACGAAAATTGAAGGAACGCTAGAACCGTGGCAAATCCGAAGCAACGACGAAGCAAGTCAGCGCGCCGCGCGCGCAAGGCCGTTTGGAAACTCGCGCGACCGATCGAGCTTTCCACGTGCCCGCAGTGTCACGCAGCGCGCCGGCCGCATTTCGCATGCGCCAACTGCGGGTTTTATAACGGCAGGCAGGCCGTCGCGATCGACGTCGAAGCGCCGGCGAAGAAATAAGCGCGGGCATGAGCTTTGGCGCGACGATCACCGGCGTCGGCGCATACGCGCCGCCGGGGATTCTCACCAACGAGGACTTCGAAAAGCTCGTCGACACGAGCGACGAATGGATCGTCCAGCGCACGGGCATGAAGCGGCGGCACATCGCCGCGCCCCATCAGGCCACATCCGACATCGCCGTTCCGGCCGCAAGCGCCGCGCTGGATGCGGCCGGCAGGAAAGCGAAGGACGTGGACTGCGTCATCGTTGCGACAGCGACGCCCGATCATTTGTTCCCGGCCACCGCATGTCTCGTCGCCTCGCGCTTGGGCATTGAAGGCAAAGCGGCGTTCGACATCTCGATCGCGTGCTCGGGGTTCGTCTACGCGCTGACCGTGGCCGCATCGCTGATCCGCAGCGGCGCGTTCAAGACGGTGCTGGTGCTCGGCGCCGAGACGCTCTCGAAGTTGGTGGACTACACCGATCGCACGACCTGCGTGCTCTTCGGCGACGGAGCCGGCGCGGTGCTGGTCGAACGTTCTGCGGAAGATTGTTTTCTCGGCAGCGATCTTGGAGCCGAAGGCGCAGATCCTTCGCTGCTCTACTTGCCTGGCGGCGGGAGCCGGCTGCCCTTTTCGACCAACGGCAGGGCGGAGAACCGGCGCGCCGGCTTCATCCACATGGAAGGCAAAGCGATCTTCAAGTTTGCGGTCAATCAAATGGCACATTCTACCCGAGCCGCGCTGAAACAAGCCGGCTTAACGCCGCATGACGTGGATATCATCATCCCGCACCAAGCGAATCAACGGATCGTCGACGCCACGGTGAAGATGCTGAAACTACCTGCCGAAAAGTGCGTCTGCAACATCGCCGAGTACGGCAATACATCTTCCGCCTCGATCCCGCTCGCTTTGGCGGACGCACTGCGCGCCGGTCGAATCAAGCACGGCGGCGTCGTCGTGTTCGTCGCGTTCGGCGGCGGACTGTCCTGGGGTGCCGTGGTGTGGCGTTGGAAAGACGCGACCGTGGGTGCCACGCCCCGTGAACCTGAGCATCGCTACCAGCACCCGCTTTTTGGTGCGAAGGCCGACATCTAGCGCATGCCGACGCTCGGCGTTGTTTTCCCCGGTCAAGGCTCCCAGGCCGCGGGCATGGGTGTGGACGTCGCGTCGAACTTTCCGGCCGCGCAAGACTGCTTTGCGCGCGCGTCGCGCGTTTTAGGCTACGACGTTTTGGCGTTGTGCGCAAGCGGATCCGAGGAAGCGCTGCGCGAGACGCGCGTCAGCCAACCGGCGATTTTCACCGTCAATGTCGCGATCTATCGCGCCGTCGAATCGCTCGGCCTCGAGCCGGTTGTTTCGGCGGGTCACTCGTTCGGTGAATACTGCTCGCTGACGATTGCCGGCTCAGTCGGGTTTGATGACGCGCTCGAGCTGGTCAACGAACGCGGCATCGCCATGGGCGATGCCGCCGATGCCGCGCCAGGCGCCATGGCGGCCATCATCGGCTTCGATGTGGACGCAGTGGAGGAGATCTGCGAGCAGGCTCGCGCTCGGACGGGCCTGCGAGTCGATCTCGCGAACCTCAATGCACCCGTTCAGATCGTCATATCGGGCGATGCAGCGGCGGTCAGCGTGGCCGGAGAGCTGGCGAAAGCGCAGGGGGCGAAACGCGTCGTTATGCTCAACGTCTCCGGCGCTTGGCACAGCGCGCTCATGGCGCCGGCGGTCGATCGGTTCGAAAAAGCCGTCGCCGCGGCGCGCTTGAGCGCACCGTCGTTTGCGGTGATCAGCAACGTGGAGGTCGTGGAGTATTCAAGCGTCGAGCAGATACGCCGCTGCCTCATTGCCAGCCTGGTCTCGCGCGTGCGCTGGCATGAAACGGCGCAGCGGCTCGCGCGCCACAAGCCGGATTTTGTCGTCGAATGCGGCGCGAGCCCGGTGCTGGCGCCGATGATGCGCCGGCTGCCTGATGCGGCAGCGGATCGCTGCGTCAGCGTCTCGGATTGCGCGGGCGTAGACAAATTGGAAAGACTGGCGGCCGCTGGCGAACCGAGCGCATGAGCGAGCGCGCCGAATCGCTACGCGGCAGGACGGCGGTCATCACCGGCGCGGGGAGCGGGATAGGGCGCGCCACCGCCCTCGCGTTTGCGAGCGAAGGCGCGACCGTGATGTTGGCCGGTCGCCGAGTCGGACCGCTGGAGGCCGTTCGGCAGGAGGTTGCGGGCCGCGGGGGAACCGCGCTCGTGCACGCGGCGGACGTCTCGATTCAAGAGCAGGCAAAAGCGTTGATCGACGCCGCGGTGAACGCGACGGGCAGGCTCGACGTGCTCGTGAACAACGCGGGCATCACATACGACGCGCTGATCCTGCGCATGAAGTGGAGCGCGTTCGATGAGACGATCGCGACGAATCTCAAGAGTATGTTTTATACCTGCGCCGCGGCGGGAAAGGTGATGTTGAGCCAGAAAGGCGGATCCATCGTCAATGTTTCGTCGGTGGTTGCACTGACCGGCAATGCCGGCCAAAGCGCTTACGTCGCAGCGAAGGCTGGGGTCATCGGGCTGACGAAATCGCTGGCGCTCGAATTCGGTTCGCGAAACATCCGCGTCAATGCGATCGCTCCGGGGTTCATTGAAACCGACATGACGCATTCGCTGCCCGAAGCGGCGCGAGATGAATATCTCAAGCGCGTGCCGTTACGGCGGTTTGGCGCGGTGGACGAGGTGGCACGCGTCGCGCTCTTTTTGGCCGGCGACGCGAGCGGATACATAACCGGCCAAACCCTGGCCGTCGACGGCGGCCTGCACACGTAGGAGGTTTCGACACCTTAATGGCTGTGTTCGATAAGGTGAAGAAGGTGATCGTCGAGCAGCTCGGCGTCGACGAGAACGAAGTCACGCTCGATGCGTCGATCACGGACGATTTGGGCGCAGACTCGCTGGATCTGGTGGAACTCGTCATGGCGCTTGAGACGGAATTCAATCTTGACATTCCCGACGAAGAAGCCGAAAAAATCAAGACCGTGGGCGACGCGGTCCGCTACGTCGAGGAGGTCAGCGAAAAGGCATGACGATTTCGCGCGGCTCCGCCACGCTTTCGCACCCGCGCCCGTAGCTTTCAAATGTTCGCCAATCTCTCCGATCGCCTCGGGGCGATCTTTCAACGACTACGTTCGCGCGGCAAGCTGACGGAAAGCGACGTTTCGGAGGTTCTCCGCGAGGTTCGCGTCGCGCTGCTTGAGGCCGACGTCAACCTACAGGTCGCGAAGGACTTTATCGCCGCCTGCGCCGAGCGCGCGGTGGGCGCCGAGGTGCTGGAATCGCTCACTCCGGCGCAAGCGGTCATCAAGATCGTGCACGACGGCTTGATGGAGCTCATGGGCGGTGCGGCGGTACCGGTGCGTTTTGCGCCGAGCGGTCCGACGCCGGTCGTGCTGGCCGGTCTGCAGGGCAGCGGCAAGACTACCCTCGCCGCTAAACTTGCGCTGCACTGGAGAGAGTCCGGCCGGAGGCCGCTGCTCGTGGCATGCGACGTTTACCGCCCAGCCGCGATCGAGCAGCTGCAGACGTTGGGCAAGCAGATCGACGTGCCGGTCTTTGCCGGCTTGTCGCCCCTCGAGCCGGTGGCCATCGCGCGCGCGGCCATGGATGAAGCGCGCAAGACCGGCTACGGAGCCGTTATCCTCGACACCGCCGGCCGGCTGCAGATCGACGAACCGCTCATGCGCGAGCTGGAGGGCATCAAGGCCGCCGTCCATCCCCTCGAAGTGCTGCTGGTCGTCGACGCCATGACCGGTCAGCAAGCCGTCAACGTCGCCAAGGAATTTGATCGCCGGATCGGCCTGACGGGCATCGCGCTGACGAAACTAGACGGCGACAGCCGCGGCGGCGCGGCGCTGTCGATCCGCGCGGTGACGGGGAAGCCCGTAAAGTTTATTGGCGTCGGTGAGAAGGTCACGGCCCTCGAGCCGTTCCATCCGGATCGTCTCGCCTCGCGCATCCTGGGCATGGGCGATGTCGTCACGCTCATCGAAAAAACGCAAAAGCTCTACGACGACGATCAAGCAAACAAGCTCGCGCGGAAGATTCGCACGCAGGACTTCTCGCTGCAAGATTTTCTCGATCAGCTGCGGCAGATCCGGCGCTTGGGGAGCATCGGCGAACTGCTGAAAATGGTGCCGGGCATGGGCAAGCTGGCCGGCGCGCAGCAGGTCGAGGACCGCGACATCGCCCGCATCGAGGCCATCATCTGTTCGATGACCCCGCGCGAGCGAGCTGATCCCGACATCTTGAACGGCAGCCGCCGCAAGCGCATCGCGCTCGGCAGCGGCACGCAGGTCCAGGACGTCAACCGCCTGGTTAAGCAATTCCGCGAATCCCGCAAAATGATGAAATCGCTCGGCGGCCGCTTCCAGTCGGCCGCGCTACCGGCTTTCCTGAGGAGATAATGCCTTGGCAGTCCACATTCGACTGCGCCGAACCGGCGCAAAAAGACAACCTTCGTACCGCGTCGTGGTAGCGGATTCACGCTCGCCGCGTGACGGTCGGTTTCTCGCTATTATCGGGCACTATAATCCCCGGCGCTCGCCCGCGGAACTCGTGCTCGATGATGAAAAGGTGACCCGCTGGCTGCAGAACGGCGCGCTGCCGAGCACGACGGTCGCGAGGCTGCTGGCGTCGCGCGGCCTGTACGATGCCGCAAAAATCAAGCGCCGGAAACCGCGCGAAGCGCGCAAGACCAAGACCGTTACCTCCTAGGTGATGCAGATGATGAACGAAGAGCCGAATGCGATCCGCGCGGAAGACGACGAAGATGAATTCGAGGACGATGCGCCGCCGGGAATCGATTACGAAGACGAAGACGAAGACGAGGACGAGCTCGAAGACGAGGACGAGCTCGACGAGGACGAAGACGAGCTCGACGAGGACGAGGAACCAGGCGCCGCCGGCGCAGCGAACAGGCCCCCACCCGGCGAGCCGGAGGCGCAAGAGAGCGCGGGCGATGGGGTCGGCCGAGCGGCTGCCGTCTTGAAGTACATCGTCGAACGGATCGTTGACGAGCCGGACAAGATTTCGATTGGCGCCGCCGAGGACGATCGCGGTCCTGTCCTGCTGCTCAGGGTCGCCGAAGACGACCGCGGCAAGGTCATCGGCCGCCAAGGGCGCATCGTCCAGGCGATTCGCACGGTCGTCAAAGCCGCCACCGTTGGAACGGGTGAAAAAGTTTCGGTTGAAATCATCGACTAAAAGCCGTAGCCGCAAGCGTCGCGAGAAAATCGCGGATTGCAGGATTAACGACATCGGGCCGCTCCGCCATGACGAGGTGACCCGCGCCCTCGATTTCGAGCAGCGCGCTGCCGGCGATGCGCTGGTGGAGGTAGCGCGAGAATTTCGGCGGTGTGAGCCGGTCCTCGCCGCCGACGATGACCAACGTCGGCACCGCGATGTCGGCGACTCGATCCATAATGTCGAACTGATTGCAGGCGGCATAATCCGCCCTGGTGGATTGCTGCCCGACCGTTCGGTGCCACTCGCTGGCGCGGGAACGCAGGTCGGGCGATGCGTGAGATCCTAAGCCGAAATCGACGAGCGTCTCGATGCTCGCCGGCCAACGATCGTCGATGAGCTCGAAAATCTGTGGTGCAACGCGCAACCGCGCGCCCGTACCGATGAGGATGAGTCCAGCGGCGTCGGCGGGGTAGCGCAGCGCCCACTCCAGCGCGATCGCGCCGCCCAACGAATTGCCCGCAATCACCGCACGGCCGCGGTCTTTCCAGCGCACGTAGCGCTCGGTCCAATCCGCCAGCTCGCCGACGCTAGCGAGCGCCTGCCCCTCAGGGTGCCCGGGCAACGAGACGGCATCCCCTTCGGGAAACGCATCGGATTGGGCTCGAAAACTGTCCTGCGTGTAGCCGGAGCCGTGAATCATGAGCAGCTGCGTCATGCGGTGCGTTTTCTGCGCCCCGCGGCGCGGCGCATTTTAAGGGCCCCTGAGGGAATCGCACATACGTTCGAGAAGCCAGGCCGGCGCATGCCCGAGCTTGACGTGGCGCCGGTGCCGGTCGAATCGCAGTTCGATCGCGACGACGCTCTTTTGCGAACCGACCTATGGTCGTGCCCCTTCGCGGTCATCGACATCGAGACGACCGGCAGTGTTGCAGGCCGCGACGCCCTCACCGAGATCGCGCTCGTCGAGCTGTGCGAAGGCCGCATACGCGCTCGCTGGCGCTCGTTCGTCAACCCGCTCCAGCGCATCCCGCCCTTCATCACTCAGCTGACGGGCATAACAGATTCCATGGTGGCCGACGCGCCGGCCGTCGGCTCGCTGCTGCCCCACGTGGTTGATTTCGTGGGCAATTCGATCCTCGTCGGCCACAACGTCCGATTCGACGCGGCATTTCTCGACTTCGAACTGCGCCGCCACGGCTTCGAAGGATTGCGCAACCCGATCGTCGACACGCTCGTCCTCGCGCGGCGCACGATCGCGGAAGTCGCCAATTACAAGCTCGGCACGCTGACCAAAGAATTGGGTATCGACGTCGAGCGCCATCACCGCGCGCTCGCCGACGCAGCCGCCACCGCAGAACTGCTCGTCCACTGCATCAAGAAGCTCGAAGACTGCGGGGTCTATACGTTCGGCGGCCTGCAAGAGTATCTACGCCGGCGAACCGCCACCCGGCGTGCCGCACATCGCGCGCGGGCGTTCGGCGACGTGAAACAGCTTCCCGTCTGGACGTCGATTCTGATCGCCGAGCTGCCGGCCGTTCCGTGTAAACCCGGCGTCTATCTCTTGAAAGACGCCGGCGACGACGTCGTGTACGTAGGCAAGTCGCGAAACCTGCGGCAGCGGCTGCGGGCGTATGCGAGCGCCGCGAAGCCGGCCGGCTCGAAAGTGGGTGCGCTGCGTGCCGTCGTCACGTCGTTTGATTATCTCGTGACCGGCTCCGAATTCGAGGCGCTGCTCCTCGAAGCCGAGCTCGTCCGCGAATACAAGCCGCCGTTCAACGAGCGGCTGCGCAACTTCCGGGAATTCGCGTTCATCAAAGCGGAAGCCGGGCCGTACGGGCGGCTGGTCACGACGACCCGCTTGGCGCAGGACGGCGGCCGCTATTACGGGCCGTACCGCAGCATGGCGGCGGCGCGCGAGGCAGTGGCGGCCCTGCAGGACGCGCTCGGTTTGCGCGGTTGCGAGGATCCGAACGACGGCGAATCGCGCGTGCCGCCGGAACAGCACGAGGCGCTGCTCGATGAGGCGATCGCCTTTTTGCAGGGGGAGGCGGATGAAGTGCTGCTGACCCTCGCACGGCGCCGCGACGAGGCGATTGCTCGGTTGCGGGTGGACGTCGCGGCGCGCGAGTTCAAGCGACTCGATCGGTTGCGGCGTTTACGGTCGCAGCACGCCGCGCTCGAGTTCGCCACCGGGCTCGACGTCGTGGTGCTCGCGCCGTGTTCGGATCCAGCGTTCGAGAGTTGCTTTTTGCTCTGCGGTGGGCGGCTTGTGGCCCAATGCCGCCTGCCGCGCCGTCTGCCGCAGCGCGACGAAGCGCGCGCGCTTCTGGCCGGCGTGCTGAACGAAAAGTATCGGCCCGAGGATGTGCCCCGGTCGTTCACGCGGCAGGAGGAAATCGATCAGCTCTACATCTTCGCCGCGTGGTATCGCGAGCGGCGCGAAGGGCTAAGCTATATCGAGCTGCCCGGGCGAATGCCTACGCCGGATGAGGCGCGCTCGTGGGCGAATGCGATCTTGGACGGCGAACCTACTGTCGGGCTCGGCGAATTCAGCGTTTCTTCAGGCTAGCGGCGCGGCGAACTTTTAACGTGCGGCGGCGGGTCAGCTGCGAGCGTTCGTCGTATCTTACCGTACAGGGTGCACGCCAAGCTCAAAGGTCCGCAGGACACCGCACGATGATCAACCGCATCGCCACGCTGGCCGCCGCCGTCATTTTCATCGCCCCGGTCGCCGCATCCGCCATTGCGCATGCGACCACGCCGATCGACGCGGACACGCGCAACCGGCTCGTGGCTGCCGGCACGCTCGTGCGCATCGAGATGTTGCAGACGATTTCGTCGGCTTCGAACAAAAAAGGCGACAGCTTCGATTTCGCAGTCGTCGACAACGTCATGGCCGGCAACCGCGTGGCCATTCCGGCCGGCAGCCGCGGCACCGGCGAAGTGCTCGAAGCGCGGCGCGCACACATGGCAAGCGAAAACGGGTTGCTGCGGGTAAAGTTCCACCCGCTGGTGCTCGCCGACGGCACGCACGTGGAACTGGCCATTACCCGCGAGAGCCTGGTCGCCGACGAGAACGACAAGAACTACCTGGCGGGGAACATCGATGAAATCGCGAGCCTCGCCGTTCCGGGCTTTTTTCTCGTCGATCTGCTGCGCAAGGGCGCGGACGTCACGCTCCGCGCGAACGCACCGTTCCACGTCGGCGTTACCGAGGACGCGTTCCTCAGCGACTCGCAATAACGCGGTTCGTCAGCCGCCCGATCCCGTCAATCTCGACGCTCACCTCGTCGCCGATCGCCAGCGGCCCAACGCCGCCCGGCGTACCCGTCGCGATTACGTCGCCCGGTTCGAGCGTGAACGCCGCCGAGATGAATTCGATCAGCGCCGGGACGTCGAAGAGCAGTGCGCTCGTGGATGCATCCTGCTTGAGCTCGCCGTTGACATAGGTGCGCAGCCGCAGCCGCGCCGGATCGAGCGCCGTTTCGATCCACGGGCCTAGCGGCGCAAAGGTATCGAAGCCCTTGGCGCGCGCCCACTGACCGTCGGATCTTTGCAGATCGCGCGCCGTCACGTCGTTGAAAATACTGTAACCGCGCACGACTGCCGACGCCTCGTGCCGCGCCACGTCGCGGCAGCGTTCGCCGATGACCACCGCGAGCTCGCCCTCGTAATCCACGCGTGCGCTCGAGCGCGGATAGACGATATCTCCGCCGGTATGGTTGAGCGCGGACGGCGGTTTCAAGAAGATGAGCGGCGCTTGTGGAGGATCGTGCCCCATTTCGGCTGTGTGGTCGGGGTAATTGCGGCCCACGCCGACGATCTTGGTCGGTACGCATGGCGCGAGCAGCCGCACCTCCGCCAATGGCCAGCGACCGCTTGCCGCGACGGCGAGCTCGCCTTCGATCATCCCCTCATGCGTGGCGCAGCCTGCAATGAAGCGTGCGAGTTTCATTGCGCGACGCTTTCACAAGGTCGAGCGCGCCGACCTCTGAAATTGCATCGCCATGAAGAGGCATGAATTCGACTTTTGCGTGATTGGCGCAGGCAGCGCGGGCTACGTTGCGGCCACGACCGCGCGCGGCCTCGGAAAAACCGTCGCGTTTGCGGAATCGCCGCGGCCGCTGGCCGGACTGTGCATTCTGCGCGGCTGCATGCCGTCAAAAACCCTGCTGCGCTCCGCCGAAATCGCGCATTTCGTAAAGACCGCGCCGCATTTTGGCATCGAGCCGGGGCCGCTGTCGGTCAACATGCACCGCGTCATCCAGCGCAAGCGGCACATCATCGACGCATTTGCCGCGTACCGGCGGCAAGGCATTGGTGAGTTCCCAATCCTGAGGGGAGCACCCAAATTCGTGGGCGCAAACGAGCTTCAGGTCGGCGACGAGCGGATTCGCGCGGCGGCGTTTCTCATCGCCGCCGGCTCGGTCGTCAACGTACCGGAAATCCCAGGGCTGCGCGACACGGGATTCGTCACGAGCGACGACGTCCTCGAAATGGCCAGCTTGCCGGAGAGCGTGGTCGTGCTCGGCGGCGGTTTCGTCGCTTGCGAACTCGCCCAGTACTTGGTCCGGCTCGGCGTGCAGACCGTCATGCTCCAACGCAGCCCGACGCTTTTGTCCGCAGAGGATCCGGAGATTGGCGCGGAGGTGCGGGATGCGCTCGAATCCGACGGGATGAAGATCTTCACCGGCGTGTCGTTCGTGCGCGTCGAGCGCGCGGGGAACAAGAAAGCCGTCGTGGTGAGGATTGATGGAGAAGAACGGCGTTTTGAGGGCGCCGAGCTGTTCGCGGCGTTGGGGCGGCGACCGAATCTCGAAGGTTTGAACATCGATGCCGCGGCGGTGCAAAGCGACGGCTGGGGACTCGTCGTGAACGAATTTTTGCAGACGACCAATCCGGCCGTATATGCGGCGGGCGACGTGATCGGCTCGCGCGAGCTCGTCCACGTAGCCGTCTACGAAGGTCAGCTGGCTGCGCGCAATGCTTTTTCGGATACAAAGACGGCCGCCGACTACTCGCTGCAGGCCGCGCGAGCTCTTTTTACGGATCCGCAAGCCGCGGTCGCCGGACTTTCGGAACGAGACTGCAAAGAGCGAGACATCCCTTACGAGACGGCTTCTTACCCGTTCGACGATCACGGCAAAGCGCTTGCGGTCGGACTCACGCGCGGCTTCGTGAAACTCGTCGTCTCGCCCGACCAGGGCCGTATTCTCGGCGTCGCGATCGTGGGTGCGGAGGCCTCGGACCTTATTCACGAAGGCATCGCGCTGCTCTACTTCAAGGCGACGTGCGACGACGTCATGCTCATGCCGCACTTGCACCCAACCCTCGCCGAAATCATCACCTACCCCGCGGAGGAGCTTTGCGACCGGCTCAAGCACCGGCGCTACGCCCTCGTTACGCCGTGAAGGTCGTTTCGTTCGTCCATCACTGGGTCGAAGAGCTGCGGGCTCGGCTCGATCCCTCGATCTCGTTCGTCGCGGTTGACTCCGACGATACGGCTGCGCGCGATCGCGAACTCGCCGACGCCGACGTCGTATTCACGTATGTCTTCGATCGAGCGATGGGGCGGGCGTGCCGCAGATTGCGGCTCGTCTTGTGCGCCGCTGCGGGAACCGAACGCATCGATCGCGCCGCACTACCCGCTGGCGCGCGCGTCGTGAACTCCGCCGGCCCGGAAATCCCGATGGCGGAGTACGTCATCGGCATGCTCGTCGCGCTGCGCCAGAACGTCGTTCGCGCAGATCGCGCGCTTCGCGAAGGCCGGTGGGCGCAAGGTTTCACCGACGAAGGCTCGTTCGTCGGCGAGCTGTTCGGTTCGCATCTCGCGCTGGTCGGTTTCGGCCGAGTCGGCCAGCAGACCGCCGCGCGGGCGCACGCATTCGGGATGACCTGCCGCGCCGTCACCATGCGGCCGGCTGCTGCCAAGCCGTTCGCCGAGCTGCTGGAACGCTTGGACCGTTTGCAGGACCCGGCAGCGGTCGACGAGCTTTTTGCTTGGGCGGATGCCGTCGTGCTGTGCTGCGAGTTATCCGACGTGACGCGCGGTCTGGCGGACCGCCGCCGGCTCGAACTCATGAAGCCGACGGCGGTACTGGTGAACGTCGCGCGCGGCGCGATTGCGGTGGAAAAAGACCTGTTCGAAAGTCTGCGCGACCGACGCATCGCCGGCGCCGCGCTCGATGTCTGGTATGCGTATCCGGAAAAGCCCGGTGAGATCGTACCGCCGTCGGCCTTCCCGTTCCACCAATTGGATAACGTGATCATGACGCCGCACAGCAGTGCATGGACGCTGGGGCACAAAACGCGGAAGCTCGCGTTTTGGGCGAGCGAACTCCAAAACCTTGCGCGAGAGCTAGGCTGAGCTTCGCAACGCTGCTCGCGCGCGACGAAATACGCCGTCGAGCATAGCGCGGGTGAGCTTTCCCGTATTCGTATTTTGCCGGCTGGGATGAAAACTCGCGATCACTTTTAGCGCCGGCGCACCGTCCGCTTCAAGCCGGTATTCGGCGCCGTGCGCGAAGCGCGGCTTGGGCCTCGGAACTTGATAGCCGCGTTCGCGCAACCGTGCGAGAATCGTATCAAAGGCTATCTTGCCCAGAGCGATGACGACGCGAACGCGCTCCAGCGCATCGAGCTCCGCGCGCATGTGCTCGGCGCAATTGCGCAGCTCGCGGACGGTGGGCTTGTTTTTCGGCGGCGCGCAGCGCAGTGCGGCGGTCATGAAGGCATTGCGCAGCTCGAATCCGTCGCCCGCTTGCACCGAGAGCGGTTGGGTTGCAAAGCCGGCGCGAAACAGTGCGGGCGCAAGCCACGCGGCCGAGCCGTCGCCGGTGAACATCCTGCCGGTGCGATTGCCGCCGTGCGCGGCGGGCGCAAGGCCCACGATGAGCAGCTCGGCGTCGGCCGCGCCGAGTCCCGGAACCGGCCGGCCCCAGTACGTGAAGCCGGCAAACTCGCGCTTGCGAACGCGCGCTACGCGAGCGCAGTAACGGCGCAGCTCGGGGCAGCGCGTGCAGGCGACGATGCGCCGGCGGATCGATTCGAGCGGCCGGCTCACTCCAGTATGGCAGCCGGCCGCCCGACGCGCGTCGCATCGGCGCTTCTCATCTGGCGATCGAGTTTGCGCTGCGACGCAGCCGTCGACCGGGCGGTGAAGACCACGAGCGTCGCGGCCAGCGAAGCCCACATGAGCACCCAAAACGTGTCGTCGAAGGAAGCAATCGCCGCCTGCTGCTGCATGACGTTGTGGATCGCGGCCAGCGCCTGCTGATGCGCCAAGGTCGGATCGCTCCCGGCCCGGCTTTCGAAGAACGACTGGTATTGAGCGATGCGCTGCGCGACTTGTTGGCCGTACTGGGTGACGTACTCGGCATAGCGCGCCAAGTGAAACTGGGTCCGGCTTACGATGAACGAACCCAGCGCCGCCACGGCGAGCGAGCCGGCGAGCGTGCGCGTGAGGTTCGAGAGCGACGACGCGTCGGGTTTCTGGCGCGGCGGCAAGAACTGCAGCCCGATGACGCTGAGCGGAACGAAGACCAGCGGCAGACAGACGCTGCGGATCGCTTGATAGAGGATAAGCGTGCCGCGCGAGGTCTCGGCGTCGATGTGCGAATTAAGCCAATTCGACAACGTAATACCGACGAAGCCGAGAAAGCAAAGCACACGTGGGTCGACCTTTTGCACCAAGCGCGCCGCGATGGGAAACATGGGGACTGCGGCCAGCGCAGCGGGCAGCAGCATCAGGCCGATGTCGAGCGCGTTGTAGTGAAGGATCTCCGCACAGAAAATCGGGATGATGAAGATGGAGCCGAAGAGCACAGCACCAACCGATACGCCGAGCAGCACGCCGGCGGTGAAGTTGCGGTCCTTGAAAATCCGCAAATTGATGAACGGGTGCGGGACGCGCAGCTCCCACCAGACGAACAGCACGCCCGCGGCGAGCGAAACGACCGCCATTGCGGTGATGTACCACGAGCTGAACCAGTCTTCGCGCTGGCCGTTCTGCAGCAACACCTGCAGCGTGGCCAGCGAGACGGTGACGAATGACAGCCCCCAGAAATCGATGGGCTGGCGTTGCGTCTTTTCGCGGCCCTGCGGCACCTTGATCGCGATCCAGGTCATGAACAAGCCGACCGCGACGATGGGGAGGTTGACGTAGAAGATCCAGCGCCACGAGAGGTTTTCCGTGAGCCAGCCGCCGAGGGTGGGGCCGATGATCGGGCCCAGGATCGTGCCGAGTCCGAAGATGGCGGTCGCCTGGGCGGTCTGCTCGGCCGGAAACGCCTCCAGCATGATCGACAGCGACACCGGCAGCAGCGCCCCGCCGCCGATGCCTTGCAGGATTCGGAAAAAGACGAGCGATGGCAGATTCCACGCCAGGCCGCACAACATCGAGGCCGCGACGAAGACAACCTGGCTTATCATATAATAACGCTTGACGCCGATCAGGCTGCTCAGCCAGCCGGTCATTGGTACGACAACCACGCTGCTGATCAAAAAGCCGGTGATGACCCAGGTAATCTGATCGATGTCGGCGCCGAACGCGGCTTGGATCGTCGGAATGCTGACATTGACGATCGTCGTGTCGAGAATGGCCGTGAGCGCGCTGATCATGACCGCTGCGGCGATCAGCCATTGGTTGCCCGCGATGCGTTTTTCGTGGTGTTCCCAAGCCGCCGACATAGTTAAGCAGTTAATTACCTCCGGCGCAGGCTAGTTCCTCCGGTGCTGGAATGCTAGCGTCATGCTGCTCGAACTGTCGGTCGCGATCGCGGCGCTGACGTCGCCCATGCGCGTGGCGGCGGATGCCAAGCCGCTGCGCACCGTGGTCTACAACGCATCGTACTCGAGGCGAGAAGAGTTGACGATCGGTCATTTCGGCGGCGGCGCGCCGATGAATGGCCCCGATTCGGCTGTCAGCGGCCCCGCCGGCCCTGGTGGCCAAGTTACCAATACCAGCGACGTCGGAACGATCACTGTCGACGTGTACGACGTCATCAAGGGAACGGTCGTGACGGTGGTCACGGAGCACTGGAACGGAAAAAGCTCGGCGCAGGTATTCAAGGGGGCCGTCAATGCCGACGGCACGTTGATCGGCTTTCCGCCTGACATGAGCGCCGTCGCACGCTCCCTGCTGCCCCTCTTCGGCACCCAATTCGCGCCGCTGGGCGTCGATCTCGGCCAGATCGGAGTAACGTGGAAATCCCTCGCGACGCCGCCCGACTATGATCTGGAGACGACTTTCTCCGTCAGTCGAATTGCCGGTGATCTGGTCACGCTGAACGAAACGCTGACGGCTAGGTCGAAATCGCCGCACGCGCCGGACACGACGATGACCGGTACAATCGTTTACAAACCAAACGTTTTGGCGCCGCTCTCAGGCGATCTGCAAATGCGGGCCTTGAAGTCGGATGAGAATTCCAGCGACGAGATCAACCTGAACCTTCACTTCACGCGCGCGTCCGATACAAGCGACCACGCCGGGGCCTAAGGCCGGGACTGCGCCTCATCGACGATTTCAAAGCGCCGCACTTCGCTGACCGAGCTCGACCGAACGCTCAAGACGGACACGAGACTCTCGCGCGGATCGCCGTCCAGCAGAAAACGCCGCGTCGCCCGCAGCTCGTTTAATACAGCCGAACGCGCCGGCGCCGTATTCGCCGCCTTGTCGGCCGCATTCCGTATGGCGCCGACGAGCAGCCGAGCGGCGGTAAAATAATCAAACCCCAGGCGCGTTGGCGGCGCGTGAAAGCGCGCGCGGTACGCCCGCGCGAATCCGGCTGCATCCGCAGATGCCGGGATGCCGGATTCGGCAAGACGATAGTACGCGGTCGCGTTCGGCGCGAGGATTCCCCAATCGTCGAGCAGCGCTCGGCGCCGCGGGTCGAGCAGCGCATCGAGCGCTCCAGGCCGCAATAGCAGTACGTTGACGGCGGGTCCGGCCGCATAGACGACGACGTCTGGTCGCGCGTCACGGACCGCACGCAAGACCGCCGTCGCATCGGCGCCCGCACCGACGTGGGCCCGCGCCGCGATCGATCCGCCGTTTCGGTTGAAGGCTCGGACGAATGCCGCGGCGAGCGTGCGCCCGTGCGCGCCGGCGTCGTCGAGCACCGCCGGCAACCGGAATCCCAAAGCCGTTACCGCGTCGGCAGCGGCCAACGCATAGGTCTGATCCGGCGGGCAGACGCGGAAAAAGGTCGATCGCGAACCGGCCAAATCGGTCGCCGAGGCAGAGCCGGAGATCAGCGCGAGGCCGGCGCGCCGCGCGATGGGAATTTCTACCCGCGCCATGTCGGAGGTCATTGGCCCGATGACGCCGAGCAGGTGCGGCTCGGCAACAAACGCTCTGATGTCCGCCGCGGCGCTGCCGGCGTCAAACGACGTGTCATGGCCTTCGTCTTCGTGTGGGTTCGCGTAACCGCCGCGTGCCGTGTCGCGCACGTCGAGCGCGATGGAGAGCCGGCTGCCCGGCGGCATCTGTTCGACGGCCAGCAGCACGGCGTGCAGTGCGTCTAGGCCGTTGCCGCCCTGGCTGCCGGCAAGCGGCAGGCTTACGCCGATCACCGCCCTCGATTCGGTCGCTGCACGTGGCTGGCTCCCGCAACCGCCCAACGCGAGGACGACGATAGTCGCGAGGAACGGAAGCAACGCGATTTTCGGCGTACGTCTTTGCTGTCGCGCGACGTAACGTTCAACAAGCCCCGAGCAGCTTATCGGTGCGGCACACGCCGGCTTCAGCATCAGCGCCGTCGATCTAAAGATGGACGCGGTTGTTCCCGGCATCGATACCGCCGCGTTTGAAAGGCTCGCTCACGAGGCCAAGGATACGTGTCCGGTTTCGAAGGCGCTGAGCGGTGTGAAATCAACCTCGCCGCTCGATTGCAAGCGAAGGCGGGTTAAAGGTTGTCGCCGGCGGCGCATCAGCGGCGGAAGAATTCCCACATCGAACGCACTTGGTTGGCATCGGCCGCCATACCGAGATAGCCGAGCCCCCACGATTCTTCGATCGTGCGAAGCACCGAGTAGTGGCTGTGCACGACGTTGGAGACGAAGTGTTTTTTGCCGATGCCGCTGATCACGATCATCGGCACCAATCCGCCGCCGTAGGCGCCGCCTTTGGGAAACTCCGGAAAACCTTTCGCTACCACCGGCGCGTCGCAGCACGCGTTGGCGTTGAGCCAACCGCCGGTCAGCTTGTTGCCGTTGTACGTGGTTTCGTCGGTCGTGATAAAGATAACGGATCGGTTCGTCCAAGCGCGCGACTGCACGATCCGTGTGACCCATTGGGCTACGAACTCGTCGCCGGCGCGGCGCAGCGCCGGGTCGTTGCCGTACGGGCATTGCGGTCCGCTCATGCCGTGCATGTCGTGGCAGATATCGGGGCTAATCCACGCGAACCGCGGCAGTTTGCCGGTACGCAAATCGTCTGCGAGGCGCTCGAGCGGAACGACGCGCCTGCGCCGGGCGGGGTTGCCCGCCACGTCCGCATACAGCATGAAGGGATCGTGGCGGATGACGTACAGCGCCGCATCGGGATCGGCGGTCGGATAAAAGTTTCCGGAAAAACCAGCTGACGGCAGCGCCTGCATGTACGCCTTCCAGCTCATGCCGCGCTCTTCCAGCTGATCGACGATGTTTCGATGGTCGAAGCGCTGCGTCGGATCGTCGCTGTTCGAATACCAGTTATTGCCGGAGGTCATCGCGACGTAGTTCGGCAGACTCGGGTGCGTGACGCCGTAATACGCGCTGCCGTAGGCGTTGTCAAACGCGAGCCGCGTGATCTTGGGCGCGTTGGGGTTGCCTACGATGCTGAGGTCGCTGTGGTTTTCGAGCATGATGATGACGACGTGATCGAAGCGCGGAACGGTCAGCGCGTGCGCCGGCGCGGCCGCGGCGATGGCGAGCGCGGCGCTCGTGGCCGCGAAGAAGATACGCATCGGCTGCCTGCCTTTCAACGATGGAGCTAGCGACGCGAGGAGCGAGTCCGTTAGATCGGGCGAGCGGCCTTTACCGGAATGCGGCGTTGCGCCCAGTGCGCGATGGCTCGGACGACGGTCTGAAGCTCCTTGCCGGACTCGGTGAGAGCGTACTCGATGCGGACCGGCGGACCTGCCCGCACGCTGCGGCGCACGATGCGCAGCCGCTCCAGCTCTCGCAATCGCGCGCTCAGCAAGCGGTCGGAGAGGCCCGGCACCGCCGACGCGAGCTCGCCGAACCGGCGCGGGCCCGGCAGCAGCGCTCGGATGATCGCGCCGCTCCAGCGCCGGCCGATGGTTTCCACGGCGCGGCGGTAGCGCGGGCAAAAACCGGTTAGCTTTGCCGCTTGATACTTACTCTTCATGGGCGCACTACTTGACGCCGAATCCCAGACGGTGTTATGGTGCGCCTAGCGTATCATAAGTAAGTACCTTACGCAAGAGAAGTGGGGAATCTTCATGGATGCGGCACTGTTGATCGCGCGACTCATCCTCGGGCTGGCGCTCGCCGCGCACGGCGCGCAGAAGCTCTTCGGCTGGTTCGGCGGCGGCGGGCTCAAAGGCACGAGCGGATTTTTCGAAGGTATGGGCTGGCGACCGGGCGCGCTGTTCGCATTCGCGGCGGGGGCGGGCGAGTTCGGCGGCGGTCTGCTGACGGCCGCCGGCTTGCTGAGTCCGATCGGGCCGGCACTGATCATGATCGTCATGCTGAACGCCGTTTTTGCCGTTCATTGGAAAAACGGGTTTTTCGCGATGGCGAACGGCGTCGAATTGCCGCTGATGAACATCGCGGGCGCGCTGGCCATCGCGTTTGGCGGGCCGGGCGCGTATTCGCTGGACGCGCTTGTTAACTTCGACGCGCTGTCTCAACCCGCGACGCAATGGATCGTGATCGCCGCAGCGGTTGTGGTCGCCGTGCTGAATCTGTTCGCACGCCGCCCCGTTGCGGTGCAACAACCGGCACCCGGGGGAAAAGCGGCGTAGCGGGCGCGGGTCGTTCGGCGACGAGCGAGCGCGCGGCGCGGCGTGAAGGGAATGACGGCGCGGGGTACATAGTTCCCGGAAGACCCTGGCATTCATAGCTTCCCGATCTTCTAAAGAAGAAAGACATTCCAGGACATGCCCGAGGCGGTAGCGCGCGCGGCTGCGGGGGCCGTTCCTGATGAACCGGCGATGCTGGTCAGGAATCGCGCGCGCATCGTGGAGCAAATGCACGCGACCGCCCTGCCTGAGTCGACCTACGCAGGCCGGATGGCCGCCTATCACATGGGGTGGGTGGACCGCGACGGCCGGCCGACGGCCAGCGATCCCGGAAAACTCATCCGTTCGAGTTTGTGCGTTTGGGCGTGTGAAGCGTGCGGTGGAACGCTCGAACGGGCGCTTCCCGCCGCGGCTGCGCTCGAATGGATGCACAATTTCACGCTCATCCACGACGACATCCAAGACGGCGATCGGGAGCGCCGATCCCGCGAGACCGTCTGGTCTATCTGGGGCTCGGCGCAGGGCATCAACGCCGGCGATGCGCTCCACGCTCTTGCCTTTACCGCGATTGCTGCAGGCGGCGCTCAACCGGACCGGCAGCTGCTGGCTGTGCGCGCGCTCGCTCGCGCGGCGCTCGAGGTGATCGAAGGGCAGTGCCTGGACCTCAATCTTGAAGGTCGAGCCGACACGCAGCCCCGTACCTACCTGCGGATGGTCCAAGCAAAGACCGGCGCGCTTTTGGGTGCCAGCTTGGAAGTCGGTGCGATCGTGGCGGGCGCATCCGAAGCGGTCAGCAAACGCTTTCGGCTCGCAGGACGCCGCCTAGGCATGGCATTTCAAATGCGCGACGACTGGCTGGGCATGTGGGGCGATCCCGCGATAACGGGCAAGTCCGTCAACGGCGACGTGAATCGAGCCAAGGCGACATACCCGGTCGTTGCCGGCTATGCTGCAATGACCGTATTTCAACAGCGCCGGCTGCGAGAACTGTTCCTTTCCAAGGTGAAGAAGCCGGCGTTGAAGATTCGCGAATTGCTGCAGGAAGCGGGCGGCTGCGAACTCACTCGGCCGGCACCCGGACGATTCGCCGACAAAGCTGCGGCCGTCGTCGCCCGCTGCGGGTTGAGCCAGGGGTTCTATGCCGAATTCCTCGAGGTGGCGCACTATGTTGCAAACCGGTCGCGTTAAGGATCTGAAGCGTAACGGTCATTCCAAGGGCAGCGAAAACGGCGCTACCGCCGCGCGAAAAGCCGAACACGTTCGCATCAACCTCGAAGAAGACGTCGCCGCCAAGGGCGTCGCCAGCGGCTTCGATGACTATCGCTTCGTCCACAACGCGCTTCCCGAGATCGATCTCGGCAGCGTCGATCTTTCGACCGAAATCTTTGGCCGGGCGCTGGCGGCGCCGATCCTCATCTCGTGCATGACCGGCGGCTCCGAAAAATCGCGCCGAATTAATCTCGCGCTCGCGTGCGCCGCACAGGCCCGCGGGCTCGCCATGGGCTTGGGCTCCGGCCGCGCGCTGCTCGAACATCCGGACCTGCTTGACACGTTCGATGTGCGCCCGGTCGCGCCGGATGTGCTGCTCTTCGCGAACGTCGGAGCCGTCCAGCTCAAGCGTGGTTATGGGATTGATTACTGTCGCCGGCTGGTCGATGTGCTGCAGGCGGATGCCCTCGTTCTCCACCTCAACGCCCTGCAAGAAGCGGTGCAGCCCGAAGGCGACGCCGGCTTCGAAGGCCTGCTGCCGCTCATCGGCGACCTGTGTGCCGAATTAGGTGTGCCCGTCGTCGCGAAAGAAGTAGGTTGGGGCATCGCGCCGGACACCGTGCGCTTGCTCTTCGAGGCCGGCGTGGCCGCGGTCGATGTAGCCGGCGCGGGCGGCACCTCATGGAGCGAAGTCGAGCGGCATCGCATCGCCGAGCCATGGCGCGCCCGCGTCGCCGCCGCGTTCGCCGGCTGGGGCATCCCCACCGCCGAATGTCTGCGTCACGCCCGCCGCGCGGCACCGCGCGGCCTGATCTTCGCCAGCGGCGGCATCCGCGACGGCGTTGACGCGGCCAAGGCGCTTGCGCTCGGTGCGGATATGGTTGGGATGGCCGGCCCGTTTCTGCGCGCCGCCGGTGAAGGCGAGTCCGCGGCTGACGATCTGGCGCGGGAAATCGTCGAAACGCTTCGCATCGCAGCGTTCGGCATCGGCGCGCGCACGATCGAAGAGCTGCGATCCACCGCGCGCTTGCGGCGGCGCGACGCAGAGATCGACGACCCTACCATGACGCGTTTGGCGTACGCGACCGCCGGCGCGGGAACGTTCCTCGACATCACGGACGACGTCGCATCGGCAGTCCGTTCGTCCGGGGTGCGCCGCGGCATCGTCCACGTCTATTCCACTCACACGACCGCCGCGGTGCGCGTCAACGAGAACGAGCAGCTGCTGTTGCGGGACTTCGGACGCTTTCTGGAGCGAATGGCGCCGGCCGGGAACGGAACTTACGAGCACGACGACATCGAGCGCCGCACCGACGTGCCACCGGATGAACCGATCAACGGCCACGCGCACTGCCGTCACCTGCTGCTCGCGTCGAGCGAGACGCTGCCGGTGATCGACGGCCAGCTCGCATTGGGGCGCTGGCAACGCGTCTTCTTGATCGAGCTGTGTTCGCCGCGGCAGCGGAACGTCATCGTTCAGGTGCTGGGAGCTTGAACGACCTCGCCGAGCTCGAGTCGGCCGACGCATACTGCCGGCTGCTGGCGCGCCGCCATTACGAAAACTTTATCGTCGCGTCCGGATTGGTGCGCGGCCGCGCGCGTCTGGATCTGCAGCGCATCTACGCGTACTGCCGGACGACCGACGATTTCGGCGATGAAAGCGGGCCGGCAGGTCTTTCCCGGCTCGAGCGCTGGCGCGACGCAGTGAACGGGTGCTTCAGCGGCGAGACTCCCGTGCATCCGGTTTTGCTTGCGCTGCGCGAGACGGCGAGCCGCTGCAGAATTCCCAGCCAGCCGTTTTTGGATCTCATCGAAGCCAACATCCAAGATCAAACCGTGACGTCATACGCCGATTGGTCAGAGCTGCGCGCGTATTGCATGCTGTCTGCCGCGCCGGTCGGGCGGATGGTCTTGCGGGTGTTCGACATGTGGAGCTCGCCGGCCGAGCTTTTGTCCGACGACGTCTGCATCGGATTGCAGCTCGCGAATCACGCGCAAGACGTGCGCCGCGATCGAGCCGGCGGCAGGACGTACCTGCTGCAGGCGGATTTGACTGCTGAGGGCGTCGCCGGTGCGGTGCGCCGCCTTTGCGAGCGGGCTCGCGAACTCTTGTCGTCGGGGCGACAGCTCGAAGCGCTGGCGCCCGGCGCACTGCGCGTCCAGCTTGCCCTGTACCGCCTCGGTGGTCTTGCGATCGTGCACGCCATCGAGCGCATCGGCTACCGGACCGATGCTATGCGGCCGCGCGTGTCGAGACTCACGCAGGCAGTGCTCGTGGCTCGAGCGCTTGCCGAGTCGTTGCAAGGCAACCCACGTGCTGGACGTTTCGAAACCGTCTAAAGCGCTTGCGCCGTGCGGCATGCGCGAAGCGGAGCGCTTTTGCCAGCACATGGCGCGCCGCGAAGCCAAAAACTTCTATTGGGGCTTCATCTCGCTGCCGCACGAACAGCGCACTGCGATCTATGCGCTGTACGATTTCGCGCGCCAGGTGGATGACGCGGTCGATGTTCGATCGCCGGCAGGCGACCGTTCCGGCGAAAATTTGGCGGCGCACCGCGAACGCGTTCGGCGCTGCATGGCCGGCGAGTTTTCGGACCCCGTCATGCAGGTGCTGGCCACAGCCGTCGGACGGTATCGGATACCCGAGACCGAGCTCCAGCAGTTGATCGACGGCGTGGCAATGGACGTGCACCGCACGCGCTACGAGACGTGGACGGCGCTGCGCGAGTATTGCCGGCTCGTCGCGTCGGTGGTCGGCCGGATGTGCGTCAGGATCTTCGGCTTCACGGATCCCGCCGCGCTCGATCGAGCCGACGAGCTCGGCCTCGCGCTCCAGCTGACCAACATCCTGCGCGATATGCGCGAAGACGCGGGCATGGGCAGGATTTACGTGCCGCAAGAAGACCTGCGGCGCTACGGGGTGGACGAGCGCGCCGTGTTGGCGGCGCGTCCGCCCGCCGCGCAGTGGCGCTCGCTGGTAGAATTCGAAATACAGCGCGCTCGCTCGCTCTTCGCTTCGGGTTTGCGCGTGCTCGAATTCATACCGCGGCGACCCGCGATTTGCGTGCAGACAATGGCCGGCATCTACCATCGAATCCTCGACAAGATCGAGCGCGACCCGCAGCTGCCGTTCCGCGAGCGCGCGTCGCTTTCGCGCACGGAGAAGCTTCACGTCGTGGTGGGATCGTGGCTGAACGTCGTGTAGCCGTGGTCGGCGCCGGCCTGGCCGGTTTGGCGGCCGCGGTCGAGTTGGCGAACGCCGGCTGGGAGGTCGAGATTTTCGAGCGCAGCCGGCTACTCGGCGGACGCGCGACGTCGTTTCACATCGACGGCCTCGAAGTGGACAACGGCCAGCATGTATTTTTGGGATGCTGCACTGCGTTCGTCCAGTTCGTCCGCGACCTCGGCATGGCGGATCGGCTGCATGTCCAGGACCGGTTCGAAGCGCTCGTCTTTTCGCGCGGTTCGCCGCCCAGCCGACTGCGCGCCGCGCTGCTTCCCGCGCCGTGGCACCTCGTCGCATCGTTCATCGGCTATCGACAGCTGGACTGGTCGGCGAAGTGGAACGTCGCGCGCGCGCTTTCCCGATCCCGCGACTTGCGCCGCGCCGGCGGCACGTTCGCCCAGTGGCTCGGGCGCAACCGCCAGGGAAAGAAGGCGCTGCGGGCGTTTTGGGAGCCATTTTTCATCCCGGCGCTCAACGCACCGCTGGATCGCGTCAGCGCGGCGGATGCGGGCTTCGTGGTGTCGACGGCATTTTTGGAAAGCGCCGGTGCCGCTCGATTCGGCTACGCAACCGTTCCTCTGGCCCACATCGCCGCCGCCGCCGCGCATCGCGCCACCTGCGTGCATCTCAATAGTCCGGTGGTGGGCGTCGCTGCGGATGCCGGCTCCTCGGGGGGTGCGGCAATCGCGCTGGCACGCGGCGAGCGGCTCCGCTTCGACGCGATCGTCATCGCGCTGCCGCCGCCGCAGCTCGCTCGGCTGCTCGGCGAGCCTGCGCGTTTCGGTCTTCCCGGCTTGTCGGGTTACGAGCCGTATCCGGTTGTTGACGTGCACCTGTGGCACGATCGCGGAGGCTTGGGCTTCGATTTTGCTGCGCTGCTGGATTCGCCGGTGCAATGGATCTTCCAAAAAGCGCACGGTTACCTGTGCTGCAGCATCAGCGCGGCTTCCGACGAAGTTCACCGGCCCGCGGCAGAATTAATCGCGGCGTGCTGGCGCGAGTTGCTTGCGGCCATACCCGCGCTGCGCGGCGCGCAACTCGTGCGCGGCTCGGTGACCCGAAACCCGGAGGCGACGTTCGTCGCCAAGCCGGGCGTCGAGCGCCCCGGCCCGAGGACCGCCTTTGCCAACGTCGTGCTTGCCGGATCTTGGACTGACACCGGATGGCCGGACACGATGGAATCGGCCGTACGCAGCGGGCGCGCGGCAGCCGGCGTGCTCGAAGCGTCGCACAGAGGATCGAACGTTGCCTGACGCGCTTGACGAAGCGATCGGCTGGCTGGTCCAACGGCAGCATCCGGCTGGCTGGTGGGTCGGCGAGCTCGAGACGAACGTGACGATGACTGCCGAGCACGTGCTGCTCATGCGCTTTCTCGGACTTGACCTGGAGGGCATCCGGCAGGGCGCCGTCGAGCATATCACCCGGGGCCAACGCGAGGACGGTTCGTGGGCGCTGTATTTCGATGGCCCGGCGGACTTGAGCACGACGATCGAGGCGTACGTGGCGCTGAAAGTGCTCGGCGTCGATGCCACGAGCCCTCCCATGCGCGCTGCGCTGTCCGTCATCCGCCGGCTCGGCGGCATCGGCGACGCGCGCGTGTTCACCAAGATCTGGCTGGCACTGTTCGGCCAGTATCCGTGGACGGGCATTCCTACCATGCCGCCCGAGCTCGTGTACCTGCCGCCGCTCATACCGTTCAATCTGTACGATTTCTCGTGCTGGGCGCGCGGCACGATCGCTCCCTTGACGATCGTCATCTCCCGCCGGCCGGTTCGCGATCTCGGCGTGTCGGTGCAGGAGGTCGTGCTGGAAGGGACGGAGCAGCAGCTCGCGCGTGTGCCCGGCTCCGGCCCGTTTTGGTGGCTCGACGCGCTGCTCAAGCTGTATGAGAGCGTTCCCGTAAAGCCCGGCCGGTCGCTGGCGCGCCGCCGCATGACGCAGTGGATTATCGACCGGCAAGAGGCCGACGGTAGCTGGGGCGGCATTCAGCCGCCGTGGGTGTATTCGCTGATCGCGCTCAACCTCGAAGGAATGCCGGTCGATCACCCGGTGATGCGCAAAGCGCTCGACGGCATGTTTCGATTTTCGGTGGATGACGCCGATGGGTGGCGATTCCAGGCCTGCATGTCGCCGGTCTGGGATACGGCGTGGGCCGTGCGCGCGCTTCGCGCGGCCGGGGTGGGCCGCGCGGATACGGCCGTCCGGCGCGCGATCGACTGGTTGCTGGACGAGCAGATCGATGCCGATGCTCCGGGCGACTGGCAAGTCAAGTGCCGGGGCGTCGAGTGTGGCGGTTGGGCGTTCGAGTTCGACAACGACAAGTATCCGGACGTCGACGACACGACCATCGTCGTGCTCGCGCTGCTCGAGGGCGGCTCGGGCGAGCGCGTGAGAGCGGCCGCCGAACGCGCGCGGCGCTGGACGCTCGCCATGCGCTCGAGCAACGGCGGCTGGGGCGCGTTTGATCGCGACAACATGCGCGACCTCGTGTACCGAATACCGTTCGCTGATTTCGGGGCAATGATCGATCCGCCGACCGAAGACGTGACCGCGCACGTTCTCGAAATGCTTGCCGCGCTGGGTTCGAATGAAAGCGATCCCTACGTGGCGGGCGGACTCGGCTATCTGCAGCGCGCGCAGACATCCGGCGGATCATGGTTTGGGCGCTGGGGCGCCAACCATATCTACGGCACGTGGTGCGTCGTGTCTGCGCTGGCCGCTTTGGGCACCGGTCGCGATATGATTGGGCGCGCGGCCGACTGGCTGCTGCGCGTGCAAAACCCCGACGGCGGCTGGGGCGAAACGTGTCACTCCTACGCCGACGAATCCTTTGCGGGCGTCGGCCGCAGCACGGCATCGCAAACAGCGTGGGCCGTCAATTCGCTGCAGATGGCGGGCCGTGGCCGTCATCCGGCGTGCGGGCGCGGCATAGGGTTTTTGCGAAGCCGTCAAACCGAGGGCACGTGGCCGGAACCGGAGCATACCGGAACGGGTTTCCCGCGCGATTTCTACATCAATTACCATCTGTATCGCCATCTCTTCCCAACCATGGCGCTCGCGGCGGATCGCGCACTGCAACAAGAGAAACAGGTGATCGCATGAGCATTCCACTGCAGCAGAAGCTCAAGGTCGGCGCGTATGTGCTGGGCAAGAAGTTGAGGCGGGTTGAAAAGTATCCCCTCGTGCTGCAGCTTGAGCCGCTCTACCTGTGCAATCTCGCCTGCGCGGGATGCGGGAAGATTCAGCATCCGGACGACGTATTGGCGCAGCGCTTGTCGGTACAGCAGTGCATCGATGCGGTGGAAGAGTGTGGCGCGCCGATCGTCTCGATCGCCGGCGGCGAGCCGCTCGCGCATCGCGAGATTCACGAGATCGCGGCGGCGCTCATCAAGCGCAAAAAATTCGTCTACCTGTGCACCAATGCGCTGCTGCTGAAGAAAAAGCTGGCTCGGTTCGAGCCGTCGGTGTACTTTGCATGGTCGATTCATGTGGACGGTCTGCGGGAGCGCCACGACCAATCGGTGTGCCGCAAAGGCGTGTTCGACATCGCCGTCGAGGCGATCAAAGAGGCCAAGCAACGAGGCTTCCGCGTGACGACGAACAGCACGTTTTTCGGACAGGACGATGCGACCTCGATCCGCGCGGTGCTGGATTTCCTCAACGACGAGCTCCAGGTCGATACCATGCAAATCGCCCCCGGCTTCGCCTACGAAAAAGCGCCGGATCAAGAGCATTTTTTGGGCGTGCAGCGCACCCGGGCGATCTTCCGCGCGGCGTTCGCGGGGGGCAAACGCGCGAAATGGCGGCTGAACCATAGCCCGCTGTACCTCGACTTTCTCGAAGGCAAGGTCGATTTCTCGTGCACCGCCTGGGGCATCCCGTCGTATTCGGTTTTGGGCTGGCAGCGCCCGTGCTACCTCATGTCGGACGCACCGTATGCCAACAGCTATAAAGAGCTGATCGAGGAGACGGAGTGGTCCCGCTACGGCCGGGGCCGGCATGCCAAATGCGAGAACTGCATGGCGCATTGCGGCTACGAGCCGACTGCCGTGCTCGCGACGCTGGGCTCACCAAAGGAGATGGTGCGGGCTGCCATCGCAAAATGATCGCGTCTTTTTGACCGGTGCGACGGGATTCGTTGGCAGCCACGTGCTGCGCGAGCTGCTGGCGGCCGGCTATCGGGTGCGCGCGCTGGTACGGCAGCGCGATGCGCGTTTGGCGGATTGCGAGACGGTCCCCGGCGACCTGCGCCGCGCGGGCGATCTCGTGCCGGCGCTGCGCGACTGTCGCTACGTCGTGCACTGCGCCGCGCTCTATTCGTTTGCGCCGCGCGATCGTCGCGACATGCGGGAGATCAACGTCGCAGGTACCGCGGGCCTGGCGGAGTCGGCGCGGATCGCCGGCGTCGAGCGGATCATCGTCACGTCGAGCTCCGCCACGGTGGGTCCGGCGCGCAACGGCCGCTTGCCGACCGAAGATGATTGGGCGATCGCCGACGGGCGCCGCTCCACCTATCATCGGTCGAAAATCGATCAGGAGCGCGCGGCGCTTGCCGGTCGGGTGCCCGCGGTCATCCTGTTGCCCACGGCGCCGATCGGCCCGGGCGATTGGAAGCCGACGCCCACCGGTCGGCTCGTGCTGGACTTCGCGCGCGGCCGTATCTTCGCCGGCCCGCCAGACGGCGGGCTGAATCTCGTTCCGGTCGAGGACGTTGCGCGCGCGCACGTGCTCGCACTGGAGCGCGGCCGGCTGGGCGAGCGCTACCTCATCGGTGGGGAAAATCTGAGCCTGCATGAAGTGTGGGAGCTGCTCGGCGCCGTCACCGGCCGGCGGGTGCCGCGCTGGCGCGTTCCCTACGTCGTCGCCTTCGGCGTCGGCCTGGCCGATGAGATCCGCTGCCGCGTGCAGCCGGGAGCGCGGCCGGCCGTACCGCTCGAAGGCTTGCGCATGGCGCGCGAGCGCATGCACGTGGATTGTTCCAAAGCGGCGGGCGAACTCGGATTCCGGCCGGGCGACGTGCGCGACGCGCTGCAGCGTGCAGTCGCATGGTATCGCGATAACGGCTACGTTGCTTGATGCCGCGGCCGTGACGGTCGTTGCCGCTACCGCCATCGAGGCGCGCGCCGCGCGCCGGAGCTTGCCAAGCGTCCGGATCATCGAGACCGGCGTCGGGCTCTCGAAGTTAGGTAAGACGCCGATCGGCGACGTTGCGGTGAGTTTCGGGCTCGCCGGAGCTCTCCACCCGGACGTGCCGGCCGGGAAGGTGCTCGTGCCGCACGAGGTTTTGCGGCCAGACGGCGAGACGCTCCTGTGCGATCCGGTGCTGGTGACCGCGCTCGAGCGCGCGGCGCGGGCGCTCGGCCTCGAACCCGACACGCGGCCGATGATCACGAGCGCGGCCCTCGTGACCGGCGCCGAGCGCGCGACGTGGGCCGGGCGCGGCTACGTCGCCGTCGACATGGAGACCGGTCTCATTCGGGCATCCCGAGTTGCCGCGCTGCGCGTGGTGCTGGATACGCCGCAGCGAGAGTTGTCGCGCGCCTGGTTGCAGCGGGGCGCGGCGGCGCTGAGCGTGCGTGCATGGACGGAAATGCCGTGGCTCGTGCGCGAAGCACCGCGTTGCGCGCGGCTCGCGGCCGCCGTCTTAGCCGCTGCCTTTGCATAGCTCGTGCCGCGGTCGTCCTTAGGCGCTCGGCGCGCGGACGGATTCGCGTTCGCCAACATTACGAGGCCAGCACTTCCTCGATCGCGTCGCACGCGTTTTCGACGCCATGCTCCGCGCGGATCTGCGACCCGATCTCGGCGGCACGCGCGGCATAGCGCGGCTCATCCAGTACTTCGCGCAGTGCGCGGGCGGCGGATGGCACGTCGAACTTATGCGCGTGGATGAAGCGGCCGGCGCCGAGCCGCTGGACGCGCGCGGCGGTGTCCGGCTGGTCGTAACCGTGCGGCACGACGAGCATTGGGCGCCCCGCGCGCAGCGCGTGCGCCGTTGTCCCGATCCCGCCGGAATGCACGATCGCCCGCGCGCGATGAAAGAACGAGGCGTACGGCACGTAGCCGAACGCCGCGACGCTTTCGGGCAGCGACACGCCCGTAAGATTCTCCCGATTCGGTCCGACGAGCAACGCGGCCCGAAGTTGCAGTTTGCGGGCCACTGCGGCGGCGGTTGCGTAGAAAGCGCCCGCGCTGTGCACGGCGGCCGAACCGAGCGTAAAAACAACGGGCGGCCGGTCGTCGTCGTCCAGAAAGCGAGCGAGCGCGGGATCGAGCGCCCCTTCATCGCGGTAGAACGCGAACCCGGTCACGCGCGTGTGCTGCGGCCAATCCGGGCGCGGCGCGGCGAACGCCGTTGAAAAAAGCGCCAGCACGCGCTGGGGCGAGTGCGGCCCGTCGAAGATCGGATGCGGGCCCGGCGGGAGGCCGAGCTCCGCGCGCAGCCGATCGACGTCGCGCACCCACGGCCGCGACGCCGCTTTAATGAGGCCGATCGCGGCGCGGTTCGGCGCTGGGCCAAGCGTGGCAACGTGCGCGAGCAGCGGAGTGACCGACCGGCCGACGACGAGCGGATCGTACGCCGAAAAAAACGCGAGCGGCGAGAGCACGCTTGAGATCCAGCGCAGGCCTCGTTTTGCCGCCAGCAGCGGCCCGGTATAGGTCGAGTTGTGAGTGATCAAGATATCCGCGCCTTCGGCAGCGTGGGCCAGGTCTTGGTAAGTGCCCCGCAGCGCCGGCATGAGCAGCTGCCGGAAGAGGTAATGCGGCCCTGCGGCGCCGTTCATGAGCCTGCGCACGAGCACGGTATCGTCGAGCGCTACGTGCGGGCGCACCGGCGCAAACTCGATGCCCGCTCCCTCGATGTGCCGGCGGTATGCGTTCATCGTCGCGATGACCACCCGATGGCCGCGCGCGCGCAAGCCGGCGGCGACGGCGAGATACGGATGCAGGTCCCCGAGCGATCCGAAGGTGTTGAAGACGACGCGCTTGCTCATGAGTTCTTTTGGGATTCATCTCTGCACGCGCCGGACCTGGCAAGCCAGGCAGTGAGCTGAACTCCGTGCCGGCGTTCAACGACCGGAGGTCAGCCTAGGTCGGCACGGCTGCAGCGGCGGCTCCCAGGCGGCATCATCGACGAGCTGTTCGAAGCGACCACGAGCTCGGCGAGCTGCGGAGGCCACTCCGTTTCGTCGACCGCATCGATGGTATAGCTTGAGTTCGAATATGTCACCGTCAGCCGAACGGAGCGCGAGTCTGTCGTGCGCATCGGGTACTCCGGGTCGAGCGCTGCGTAGTTTGATTCATCCAGAGCCTCGAGGACGCGCCACGAAGTCGCGGAGATCCTTTGGTGCGTCGCCAATGGTGTCGATGATGACCTCTCGGCTTTTGCCGGCGTACGCAACATATAATGCGGTGGTGTTGAGCCACTCCTTGCTGGATGCATAGTTCGTTCTTCCGGAAAAGAACGACGTCGCGAGCAGCTGGCGAACGATTTCTGACCAGGCAATCGTTCCCGTGCGCTCTACAGGAGTGTTGTCCGTGTATGTGAACCTATTGTTTGGGGTGATCGCAATCTGCGATGATGGACACGGCTGATTGCAGCGTCCCACCGAAATGACGATCTTTGTGATGGCTGATGGCTCAGGCGCCGATACGCCCCCGCAGCCCAGCGCCCGCAGGGAAAGGACCAGCACGCCGGCGACTGCAGCCGCGCGGTCCACGGAGCCTATTGTTCGGGGTGGCGGGCGACGAGCTCCAGCTTCGTGCCGCATGGATCCTCAAAAAAAATCGCCGGGTAGTCACTTGAGTCGGACGGTTCGATATTGATCGCCCCGATGGATGGCAAGTACGACAGCCATTTTTCGATCTCGGCCGGCGATCCAACCCGAAACGCGATCCGCGTGCTGACCGGCTGCATCGCGCCGTCTTCGATGAATCCGATGAAACACGCAACGCGGCCCGGCACCGCGTCTTCGTAATACTCGACGGCGTTGTAGCGCCGGCCGTTCGTCGCGTCGTGCCAGTTGCCGTCGTCGTCCACGTAGGCGTGGCGCTTGCGCGTCAGCCCCAGCTTCGGCAATAGCCGGTCGTAGAACAACTCGACGACCGAAATCGACCAAACGCGGGTGTCAATATGATCGATACCCTGGAACATCTCACCCCTCGAGCGAGCCCTTTCGTTGGACTGCGCGACCTTGCAACCTTACACCTGCGCAGCGGCGGGAGGCGCAGCTGTGACGCAGCCCACACTTACCGCGCAGGCGCGAGCGGGCCGGCGGCGCGCTTCCAAAGGTAATAGATGGGGATTCCCGAGATCAGGATGATCAACCCGATGAGCGTGTCTTTCGGGTAGGCGACGAGCGTGTCGAGCACCACGATGACGCTCGCTAGACAAAAAAACACCGTCGACCAGGGATGGCCCGGGACCCGAACGCCGGCTGACCGTGCCGTGCCGGCGCGCGGCTCAACAACCGACCGGCCCGCGCGCCGCCGAAAGACGATGAGCGCAACCGCGGCGAGCGCGAAGAACACGTAGTCGATGGACGTTACGTAATTGAGGATTTGATCGTAGCGGCCGGACAGCGCGATGACCACGGCGATCGCGCCTTGCAGCACGATGGCGAAGAGCGGTACGTGCGTCTTCGGATGCAGCCAGGCGATCTGCCTGAAAAAGAGCCCGTCGTGCGCCATGGCGTAGTAGATGCGCGGCGACACCAAAATCTGATTGCTCAGAAATCCCAGGGTGGAAAGACCGATCGCCGCCGCGACCATCCGCTCACCTAGCCGGCCGGCGGCGATCCGCATGACATCCGACGCCGGCGTGCTGGTCGCCATCAGGCCGCCCGGGCCGAGCACGCGGACGCAGACGAAGTTCACGCCCAGGTAGAGCGCGATTACCGCCACGACGCCCCACACGAGGCCACGCGGTAGACTGCGTGCCGGATTTTTCAGCTCCCCGCTCATAAAGCTGGCCGTCTGCCAGCCATCGTAGGCGAACAAAACCGGAATCATCGCCGCACCGAATATGATGAAGAGCTGGACGGATCGGTGAGGATTCGCCATCGCGGCACCGGCCGGCGCCGCGGGGGCGAAGAAGAGCCCCGCGCCGACCAGCGCGACGATCGCGGCGAGTTTGAGCAGCATGAGCGCGTTCTGCATGTTGCCGCCTTCGCGGACGCCGAAGCAGTTGATCGCCGTGAAGAGCACCAGGATGGCCACCGCCACGAGCGTGGAACCGGCGCTCACGTGCGTCAGCGGGGTAAAATAGCTTGCGAAGGTCACGGCCGCAGCTGCCATGCCACCGCTTTGCGACACGAGCAGCGCGGTCCAGCCGTACATGAACGCGACCACCGGGTGGAATGCGTCGCGCAGGTATGCGTACAAACCGCCGACTTCCGGCCGCCGCCACGCAAGTTCTGCGAAGATGAAACCGCCGATGAGCGCGATGAGGCCGCCGAGCGCCCACGCCGCCATGATGAGGCTGCCGGTGTGCGCACGTTGCGCCACGACCGCCGGGCTCATGAAAATGCCCGAGCCAATGATACCGCCCATGACGATGAGCGTTGCGTCAAAGGTGTTCAGCCGCCGAAGCAGCGCGGGCGCCGGCACTACTCAGCCATCAGATGAAGATAGTGCCGGTCGAATGCGTGGAGGAGACCTTCCGCTTGAGCGTAGGGGCCGGGGGTGTACGAACGCGACGCGATGCCCGCTTGCGTCAGCTCGTTCACCCGCCAATCTTGGCGGTTCGTGAGATCCCAAAATTCGACCGCGTCGCTCGGATCGAAGTCGGCGCCAGCCTGCGCATCGGGATCGAAAAGCCATTCGCAATCGATCTCCGTGCGCGCCGCGGACCGTGGGCGCACGTAGTGCACCATGACGTAATCCGGATGCAGACTGAGCAGCAGCGAAGGAAAGATCGTGTAGTAGTAAACGCGCCCGAGGTTTTCGCCGCTGACGTCGCCCAGCGGCCTGCGCGACGAATGGCCGGTCGTGGTGAGACTGGCGCCCGGGTTACGCAGCGTCGAGTAGCCGCCGAGGAACGCCCCTTCGGTAAGGTCGTTGAACCCGCTGTCCGAGGGCGAGAGTTTATCGAGCTGCGGATGGATGAGCGGGCAGTGATAACACTCGGAATAGTTTTGAAAGACGAGCTTCCAGTTGCAGGCAAGCTCGTAATGGATGCGGCACGCGGCCTTGAGCTCGGCGATTTTCCAGCTTGCAAATCGGCCGACGAGCGGCGCGAAGGCGCTCTCGAACGGTTCAGGGTCGGCGGCGAGGTTGACGAAGAGAAACCCTTCGAATGCGGCGCTCACCGCCTCATGCAGCGGATACAGCGAGCGGTCGAAACCTTCGACCGTTTCCATGTTGCGCGCCGCGATGAGTTTGCCGTCCAGACCGTACGTCCACGCGTGGTACGGGCACTGCATGGAGCCCTTGAAGGTCCCGGCCATTTCAGCGCAGATTCGCGTGCCGCGGTGGCGGCAGACGTTGTAGAAGGCGTGGATGATGCCTGCGGCATCCCGCGTGACGATCAGGCTCTCGCCGGCGATCTCGGCGGTGAAAAAGTCTCCCGGCCGAGCGATCTGTTCCAGGCGTCCTACGCAGATCCAGCGGCGGCCGAATACTCGGTCGCGTTCGGCCTCGTACACCGCGCCGGAGACGTACCAGCGTGCGTCGAGCGCGCGCGCGCCCAAGGGGGTGGACGCTCGAACGAATGTGTGCATCGCAGCGAATTGTTCAACGCATGCGTCAAGGTGTCCCTAGCGCCGTGTGCCTCGCGTGGCCGCTCGTCCGACGATGCCTCAAGAGCTTTTTTATTGGCGGCCGACGATGCCCCGAATGGACTGCAGAATTCGCGCCGAATCGTAACCCACGCCGTCTTTGAAGACCACTTCCACGTTTTCGATGTCGTCGATGTTCGCAGCCGGGTTTCCACGCACAAGCACCAAATCCGCATTTTTTCCCGGAACGATGGTTCCGATGTGCGCCGCGCGCCCAAGCGAAATTGCGCCGTTCTCCGTTGCGACGTGAATGGCTTGAACGGGCGTAAGGCCCGCCTGCACCAGTAATTCCATGTCGTACTGGTCGCCAAAACCCGCCATCGCTTCACCGTAGCCGGTCGGATCGGGACCCTGCGTAACGAGACCGCCGGCTCGATAAAACGCCGCTTCGAGTTGCATCTCCTTGCCGAACACTCGAAGCGCCAGCGAGCGGCGGGCCGGCGGCCGCGCCAGAATCCGCTTTCGCGTCGCTTTGACGTCGGCCACCGACTCAGCGTCTTCGATCGCAAAATTTCGGCGTTCTTGGCGCATCGACGGCAAGGCCGACATGTTCGCCAGAGTTGAGCTGAGCGCGACGTGATGCGCTATCATTGTATGGAAGAGCTGCCGAACGCGCGTGTCGTTTACGGAAAGGTCTGCAAAAATCGCCTCGTCCGCGGGCGTTTCGTCCGGACAAAGACCGGGCTTCTTATTTGGATAAAACTCCGTGTCGATCATGAAACCGTGTTCGAGGCTGTCGATCCCCATCTGCGCGGCCTGCGTAAAGCCGATTGAACACAGGTGGCCGGCAACGCGCAGCCCGCGCGCGTGTGCAGCATCGATTACGGCTTTTGCAATGGCGGGTGGTGTAGACATGTAGAGTTTGAACGACGTGACGCCCCGATCCGCCCAAAACCCTACGGACCGCCGAGCGTCCGCTGCGGACTGCAGCTGCCCCATTTGAATGAAGAACGGCTCATAGCCCGTCATGTATGGGCTCGTTACATCGAGATGCGGACCGAGCAGTTGCCCATCGTCGATCGCTCGCTTCACGCGCAGGTCCGTGTATGGTTCGACGCTTCCCGTCGTACGAAGGGTCGTGACGCCGGCGGCAAGGTATAACCTCGGAAAGCTGTACGGCATCTCACGCATAACGAACATAGGACCGCCGCTGACGTAGTACAGATGATCGTGCGTTCCAATGAAGCCCGGCGTCAGGGTGTCGCCGCGCCCGTCGACGAGCGTTGCGCCTGCGGGTACGGTCGTCGAGAACGACGGGCCGACGGAGCGAATCTTTCCATGATCGATGATGACGGTTCGATCGCTAAGCGCCGGGGCGCCTGTTCCGTCGATGACGCGCACGTGTTGGATTGCGATGAGCGGAGCGCCATATCGTACCATCGCTTGCGGAGGCGGCCAATGCGGCGTCAGGCCGAGAAGGGCACATGCGACCGCGGCGCAGAGGAATCGTCGAAAAACGGTAACATATTCTATTACGCCGCACGTTTTCACGAGCAACCCATGCTGCGGCCGCACGAATCGCATACGTAGCACGTGCCGTTGCGCCGCGTGATTGCGCCGCACACATCGCACAGCGGCGCATCGCCCATCATCGACGCCATCTGCGCCTCGCGGGAGCGCAACGCCGCCGCCCGCGCGGCTGCCGACGGATCGACGGCTTTGGGCGCGGGCACTGACTGCAGCGACGGTACGGCCTGCGGCTGCGCCGGCCCTCGCCACTCGCGCGTGCCGGGCGCGTCCTCCGCGGCCTGCTGCGCGCTGACCCGGGCGTCGAATTCGGTTTCGGCCAGCTCCTCGTGGTTGACGTGGTCCACGTCCTTGTCTTCGGGTTTCACTTGAACGAAATCGGTCCGGCCGAGATATTCGAGTCCGAGCACGCGGAAGATGTAGTCGACGACGCTCGTGCAGCGCTTGACGTTTGGATGATCGACAAAACCGTTCGGCTCGAACCGCGTGAAGACAAATTTGTCGACGAACTCCTCGAGCGGCACACCGTATTGCAAGCCGATCGACACGGCTATCGCAAAGCAATTCATCAAGCTGCGGAAAGACGCACCCTCCTTGTGCAAGTCGACGAAGATTTCGCCCAGCGTGCCGTCGGCATATTCGCCCGTGCGCAAGAACACGGTGTGCCCGGCGATCTTCGCCTTTTGCGTCCAGCCACGGCGTTTCGCCGGCAGCCGATTGCGCTCCAGCGCTTTAGCGATCTTGCGCTTGAACTCGGTGTTCGTCGCATTCGCGAGAATGCGTTGCGCCGCAGCGAGGATCTCGTCCGGCTGTAACTCCTCCGAGGTGCGCTTGGCTTTTTCGGCAAGCCGCTCGAGTTCTGCCGAGAGCGCAAGCTGGCGATCATCGTCGCTCGCTGCCGTCTTGTCCGTGCCCTTGTTCGAGAGCGGCTGCGACAGCTTGGAGCCGTCGCGATAAAGGGCGATCGCCTTGATGCCCAAATCCCACGACCGCATATATGTTTCTTTGATGTCGTCGACGGTAGCTTCATTAGGCAAATTCACCGTTTTGCTGAGCGCCCCGGAGATAAACGGCTGTGCCGCCGCCATCATGCGGACATGCCCCATATGGTGGATGAAGCGTTTGCCGAGTTTGCCGCATTTGTTGGCGCAATCGAAGACGGCATAATGCTCCGCTTTGAGGTGCGGAGCTCCCTCGATCGTCATCGCGCCGCAGATGTAGTTGTTGGCTGCTTCAATCTCGTCGCGCGCGAAGCCGAGCGCGCGCAAGAGATCGAAATCCGGCGCGTTCAGCCGAGCGGCATCGAAGCCCAGCCGCTGTACGGCTGACTCGCCGAGCGTCCATTGGTTGAACGCAAATCCGATCTCAAAGGCGGCTGGCAGCGCCCTTTCGATCTTCGCCAGGTCGTCGTCGTTGAAGCCACGCGCGCGCAGCGTCTCCGCGTTGATGTACGGCGCACCGTACAGGGAGCCGGTGCCCTTGGCATAGCGGATGATGTCCTCTGACTGCTCCGCGGCATAGCCGAGGTTGCGCAAAGCGAGCGGAATTGATTGGTTGATGATCTTGAAGTAGCCGCCGCCCGAAAGTTTTTTGAACTTGACCAGCGCGAAATCAGGTTCGATGCCGGTCGTGTCGCAATCCATCTGGAGGCCGATGGTGCCCGTCGGTGCGAGCACGCTGACCTGGGCGTTGCGATAGCCGAACTGCTCGCCCAATTTTACTGCCTTATCCCACGCGTCGCGGGCCGCCGAGAGCAGATACGGCGGGCACAAACTCGCATCGATGCCCACCGGGAGAACTGACAGGCCTTCGTATTCCTCCGCCGGCGCGTTGTATGCCGCCCGGCGATGATTGTGCATCACACGCAACATATTCTGCGCATTCGCTTTGTAGTGTGGGAACGCGCCGAGCTGCCTCGCCATTTCGGCCGACGCGCCGTACGCGTCGCCGGTCAGAATGGCCGTCAAGGCGCCAGCCACGGCGAGCGCGCGCGGCGAGTCGTACGGAATCCCCGACACCATCAAGAGCGTGCCGAGGTTGGCGTACCCCAAACCGAGCGTCCGATAATCGAACGTTCCGCGCGCGATATCCGGGCTCGGCAAGTGCGCCATCAGCACGGAGATTTCAAGCACGATGGTCCACAAGCGAATCGCGTGCCGATAGCCTTCGACGTCGAACCGATTTTCAACAGAATCGTGGAACTTCATGAGATTGATGCTGGCGAGATTACAACTGGTTGAGTCCAAAAATACGTATTCGCTGCAGGGGTTCGTTGCCCGGATGCGCCCGCCCGCCGGGCAGGTGTGCCAGTCGTTGATAATGTCATCGTACTGCACGCCGGGATCGGCGCACGACCACGCCGCCGTTGCGACGCGGTCCCACAGGTCACGAGCGCCGATGGTCTTCACGACCTTGCCATCGGTGCGCCAGGTCAGATCCCAATTCGCGTCGTCGCGAACGGCGGCCACGAACCTGTTCGGCACCCGTACCGAATTGTTGGAATTCTGTCCGGAAACAGTTTGATAAGCTTCGCCTTCGTACGATCCGTCATAGCCCGCGGCGATTAGCGCAGCAACCTTTTTCTCTTCATCGAGTTTCCAGGAAACGAACTTTTCGATATCCGGATGGTCGAGGTCGAGAATGACCATCTTGGCGGCGCGCCGCGTCGTGCCACCGCTCTTGATCGCGCCTGCCGCGCGGTCTCCCACGCGCAGGAACGACATCAAGCCGCTCGACGTCCCGCCGCCGGCGAGCGGTTCGCCTTCGCCGCGCAGGTTAGAAAAATTTGTTCCCGTGCCCGAGCCCTGTTTGAAGATGCGCGCCTCGCGAACCCACAGATCCATGATGCCGCCGTCGTTGACGAGATCGTCTTCGACACGTTGAATGAAGCAAGCTTGCGCCTGGATTCGAGAGTAGCTGTCCGCAGAGCGCTTCAGTTCCTGCGTGTCAGGATCGACGTAGTAGTGGCCCTGCGGCGTCCCTTTGATTCCATACGAGTAGGCCAAACCGGTGTTGAACCATTGCGGAGAGTTCGGCGAGGCCATCTGATTGATCAGCATATGCGTGATCTCGGCGTCGAACGCCGCTGCGTCCTCGTCCGTGTCGAAATACTTGTAGCGGAGTCCCCAGTCGGTCCAGCAGCCGGCCAGCCGGCGCACGGCCTGCCGCGCCGACGTCTCCTGGCCCAGGCCGCCGTCCGGTTGCGGCACGCCGGTTTTTCTAAAATATTTTTGGGCGATGATGTCCGTTGCAACTTGCGACCAGCTCGCCGGCACCTCGACGTCGCGCAACTCGAACACGACCGAGCCGTTCGGCTCGCGGATGATTGAGTCGCGCCGAGCCCAATCCACGGCATCGAGGGGATCAACGCCGGGAACGGTAAAGCGCCGCTCGATCTTCATGTTCACCGCCCATTTCTTTCGAAGGCTAATCTCCGGTCGCTCAAGCGACCGGGGAAACGCACGGCCATTCGACGAACGTTCGTTCGCCCCTACCTATAGTGGTAATTTAACCCGTACAACGCATTATATAGCGTCAGAGCGCCAGATTCAAGGACTTTCTCGAACGCTCGTTCGTCCAAGCGCAACGCCTTATTTGGCGGGCGCCGGGGCGGTTCTTCACCGTTTTTGTGCACTGTGGAAATGGCTGCGTGGAAGCTGAAAAGAGGGCTCGACTTTCCGCGAAGTGGTGGTTAATGAGGAAAGCCCAAACCGCTAACAAACCGCGCGCGTTTTCGATCGCGCTCGTGCAGTTCGCGCCTACAAAGGGCAACGTCGATGCGAACTTCGCAGCGATCGGCGACGCGCTGTCAGCGCTTGCGGACAAGAAGCATGCTTTCCCCGACGTGGTCGTCTTTCCGGAGGCGGCGCTGTCAGGCTATTTCGTCGAAGGCGGAGTCCGAGATGTCGCGCTGCGCACCAGCTCGGTCGTCGGCCGGCTGAATGACGTTGCGCAGAAAGCGCTGGGCCGCGCGCGCCGCGAATTCGACATCGTCGTCGGTTATTACGAAAACGATCTCGGCAAACTCTACAACAGCGCGCTGTACGCCAGCCTCGGCCGAACGCCCGAGCTTCGGCACGTCCACCGCAAACTGTTCCTGCCCACGTACGGCGTGTTCGACGAAGAGCGCTTTGTGTCGCGCGGCCGCAGCATCGAGGTGTTTCCGACCAAATACGGTCATGCGGCTATCCTGATCTGCGAGGACGCCGTCCACTCGCTGAGCACCACCGTGGCCGCACTCAACGGCGCGGAGATCGTGTACGTTCCAAGCGCATCTCCAGGGCGCGGTCTGGAAGACGCCGAGCCGGCGAACGTGAAGATGTGGCGCGGGATGCTGCAGGTTGCGGCGGCCGAACACGGCGTGTTCTTCGCCTACGCCGGTCTGGTCGGCTTTGAAGGCGGAAAAGGTTTCACCGGCGCGTCCAAGCTCGTCGGGCCGTTCGGCGATCTTCGGGTCGAAGCACCGTTTCTGGGTGCGGCAATCGTGCGCGCGAGCGTGAACCTTGAAGACGTCGCCGTGGCGCGTGCCGGGCTGCCCGCACTCGGCGACCTCGAGTCGAATCTGGCCGAGTTGACGGAACAGCTCGGCGAACGGGCGCCAAAAGGCGACGGTCGTCTCAGGCCGACCGCCGCACGGCTCAAGCGCTCGCGCCGATGAAATTTCGCACGGTTTACGAAAACGGCAGGGCCGGCGACGAGCTCGCGATCGACGTTGCGCTCGTGGAGCGCTGGCTGGTCGCCTTCTTACATGACGAGCTCATCCGCCGGCGTCAGATGACAAAGGCGGTGGTCGGGGTTTCGGGCGGCGTGGACTCTGCGGTCGTCGCGTACTTGTGCGCAAAGGCGCTGGGTCCGGCAAACGTGTTGGGCGTCCGCCTACCCTACAAAACGTCAAGCGCGCAGAGCAACCGCCACGGCGAGCTCGTGATACGCGAAACCGGCGTCCGTCACCTGACCGTTGACATCAGCAACGCGGTCGACGGCTATTTGCGGTCCGAGCCGAATGCGTCTCCGCAGCGGTGCGGCAACATCATGGCGCGCATGCGCATGATCGTGTTGTTCGACCAATCCGCAAAAATCGGTGGGTTGCCGATCGGCACGGGGAACAAATCGGAACGGATGTTGGGCTACTTTACGTGGCACGGCGACGATTCGCCGCCCATCAACCCCATCGGCGATCTTTTCAAGACGCAAGTGTGGGCGCTCGCTCGCCACCTCGGCGTGCCCCGCGAAATCATCAGGAAGCCAGCCACGGCCGACCTGATTCGCGGCCAGACAGACGAAGAAGACCTCGGCATCAGCTACGAGCGCGCCGACCGCATCCTGCAACGCATCCTCACCGGCTATACGCCGGCAGACATCATACGGCAGGGATTCGACGCGCGAGACGTCCGGCTCGTCGCAAGCCGCGTGAATTCGACCCACTGGAAACGCCACCTTGCGACCACCGCCATGGTCTCGACGACCGCGATCAATGAATACTACTTGCGCCCGGTGGACTACTAACGTGAAATTACAACTCGGCACCGTCGGCCATTTGGGGATAGCGGTCCGCGACCCGCAGAAGAGCGCAAAATGGTGGGTCGAGAACCTCAACCTCAAAAAGCGCTTCGCGTTTCCTGGAGGCGTCGTGATCGGCAGCGACGGCGTCGACCTCGTCTTGCACAAGGGCAAGCCGCAGCCCGATGTGTTGGATCACGTTTCATTCCACCTGCCGTCAAGGAGAGCGCTGAAAAGCGCCCTCAAAGAGCTGAAGGCTAAGAACGTGAGGCTCGAAGATCCGGGCGACGAGATTGGTCCGGAAGGGCCGGGATCTCGCAACATGGGCCTGTGGTTTTACGATCCGGATGGCTACCGCTGGGAGCTGTCGGTGCTCGCCAAAAGCGTGAAGCGACGGCGAACCCGAAAGAGGAAAACGGCTGCCTGAAAGGCGGCCGCTGCGCTGTTCGATCAATAGTGATGGATCGTCAAGACTGGATTTGTGGCAAAGTCGATCAAGCATTGGTTGTTTTGGCAGCGAAAGAACGTTGCAGATGCCTTGTTAATTCTCCGGTTGCCTAAGCCTTCTCCAAAGGGCCGCGAGGAATAAACTCGCGAAGCGTGGTGCGCAAAAACTTCGTCGTGAGGAGGGTTCGGCCATTTCGAGATACCTGCACACGTCCGTTTTCGTCAACGACATGGACGAAACGATCGCATTCTATACGAAAAAGCTTGGCTTGAAGTTGCTCGACGAGGCGCATTACCCGGGGAACGCCGACATGGCCTTCGTCGGGAAGGATTGGAACGCATACATCGAGCTGGTCTACGACCTCGAAACCCATCCGCCGTACGAGCTGGGCAACCGTTACGAGCATCTCGCACTCGAAATCGACGGCGATCTCAATCAGCTCGTGGAAAAGCTCAGACGCAGCGGTGTGAAAATCGTCAAGGAGCCGAAGCAGTCACCGGGCGGAACGCGCGCGCTGGCGATGGTCGAAGACCCAAACGGCGTCGTCGTCGAGCTGCTCGAACCAAAAGCCGGCGCCGTCAAATAGCTCGTGGCGTCGGCGGAAATCATCACCATCGGCACCGAGCTGCTGCTCGGTCAGTTGGTTGACACCAACGCGCCGGCGATGGCGGACGCGCTCGCCGCCGCCGGCATCGACGTCCACCGCGAGACCTCCGTCGGCGACAACGAAACCCGCATCGCGGCGGCGGTGCGCGAGGCGCTTGAGCGCGCCGATGCAGTGATCTGCGCCGGCGGGCTCGGGCCGACGGTGGACGACGTGACGCGAGAAGCGATCGCCGCCGCTACCGGGCACGCGCTCGAGCCGCACGCGGCGAGCTTGGGAGCCATCCGCTCCCGGTTTGAACGCTTCGGTCGTCCCATGACGGACAACAACCGCCGGCAGGCGATGTTTCCGGCCGGCGCGATCGTCGTAGATAACCCGCACGGCTCCGCGCCGGGCTTCATCGTCGACGACGGCGTACGCGTCGTCGTCGCGCTGCCCGGCGTTCCCAACGAAATGCGCGCCATGCTCGCGGACCGCGTCATTCCGTTTCTCAAAGACCGCTTTCGCGTCGCCGCGACGATCGTGACGCGCGTGCTGCACACCGTCGGCCTGACCGAATCCGAACTCGACGGGCGCATTGCCCAGCTGTTTCGCAGCGGAGTCAATCCCAGCATTGCGGTCCTCGCGCATGTGGGCCGGATCGACGTCAAGATCACCGCCAAAGCTGAAAGCCTCGAAGGCGCCCGGGAGCTGATCGCCGGCCTCGAGCCTCAGCTGCGCGAGCGGCTTGGCGACGTCGTCTACGGCACCGACGGCGAAACGTTGGCGAAGGTTGTGGGCGACGCATTGCACGCGCGCCGCTGGACGCTTTCGGTCGCCGAATCCTGCACGGGCGGCATGCTCGGCGAAATGATCACGCGCGAACCCGGTTCGTCAACGTACTTCCTCGGCGGGGTCATCGCGTACGACGATCGCGTCAAGACGAAATACTTAGACGTCAAACCCGGTCTCATCGAGCGGTTCGGAGCGGTGAGCGAAGAGGTCTGCATCGCGATGGCGGAAGGTGCGAGAGCCGCGCTGCAATCGGACATGGCGCTGTCGATCACCGGCGTTGCGGGCCCGGAGGGCGGCACGCACGAAAAACCCGTCGGCCTTGCATACGTCGGGCTCGCGATGCCGGCAGGCTCGGTGAGTGTCAGAAAACTCAGCTTGCCGGGCGAGCGAGACCTCGTTCGTCAGCGCGCTGCGCTGGCCGCGTTAGCCATGGCGTGGCGGGCGGTCGCCTAACGGCGGCCGCCACACGCACACCGCGGCGCTAGCCGATTAGGGTCCGAGCGCGATGCCGTATGGGTGCGTCGCGACCGGCACGAAGAACGCGATCGAGGTGTACGGCGCGTTCAACACGTCGATTTGATTCGGCGTAAATGAATTCGTATAAAGAACGTTGTTCGCGTCCATCGCCATTTGCTCGAGCGTGCCCCCGATCGTGCTGGTCGAGACCGGCATCGATGCAGAGGTATAGGGTGGGTTGTAGATGTCGATCGTACCCGGTCCGTTGCCGTCTGCGACGTACAGGTTGCCGCTGCTGTCTGTCACCAGACCTTCGTTAAATGAATCTCTGCCGAACGAGATGCCGGTGCTCGACGACGTTACCGGCGCTGCGAAAAAGCCGACGTTACCGGAATTTGCCAAAAAGAGGTTATTGTTGCGGTCGAGCGTCGCGCCGAACGGCGTGATAACGTTGGCGCTTGACAGCGTGAATGAGGGCGACGAAGCCCCAGCCGGCACGAAGTCGACGCAACACGTGGAACTTTGGTTCTCCGCTGCGTAAAGGTTGCCGGAGGAATCTAAAGCGACGTCGACGGCGTGGTGACTAAGCGTGATGGTGGCTATGCTCGTGCTTGTCGAAGTCAGTGGAAGCTGATAAACGAGCGCCTGACTCCCGCCATCGTTTGCCACGTAGAGCTTGTTTCCAAAAGCCGCCATCCCGGCCGGGGTGAAGCCGACGCTGAGCGCAAGCGTGCTCGTGCTCGTTGACGTCAGCGGGTAGGCAAACGCGTAAATGACGCCTGTGTCGTCAGACACATAAACGTGCTGCACGGTCGGCGTAGGCGACGAGCCGGGCGGCGGCAGCGTAACGGAATTGTTGCTCGTGCAAGCTGCCGCCAAGATTGCCGCCACGGCGCACACGGAGAAAAAAATGCGTGATCTCATGGAAATCCGGACTCCTTTCTGGAGAGCAGGAAGTGCCTAAGCTATCCGAATAACGCGGTTTTACTTGAAAAGGTCCCTCCGGAAACGACAACCAAACCGCCGGCTCGACGCAAGCTGCGAGCGCACGACGGCGGTGACGAGCATGCTGCATGAAACGGCTGATTAGAGCCCTCTCGCTGGCTGACCTCACCGTTTTGGCCTCATCCAGCATGGCGCCGGCATACAGCATCGCGACGGTGATGGGCTTGGTCGTCGCCGCGGCCGGGCTCGGCGCGCCGCTGGCGCTGGTCGTCTCGACCATACCGATCGCGTGCATCGCCAGCGGCTTCTTGCGCGTGAGCTCACGGCTGCCGTCCGCGGGCGGCGTGTACAGCTGGTCGCGTGCGGCGTTCGGCAACCGTGCCGGTTGGTTTTCGGCCGTTCTCATCATCATTGCATACTATTTCGGCACCATCGCGACGGCGGTGCCCGCGGGCACGTACTCGGTGGTGTTTGTGGCGCCGCGCTTCGCGGCAGCGCCGCCGCCCATGCTGGTCGCGCTCGTCGGCATTTTGTGGATCGCCTTTTCGACGTACTTCCTGATCATCGGCGCGCGGCCCACGGCGAAGTTATCGGCATTTTTCGTCGGTTTCGAGCTGCTCGCGTTGGCGGCGATCGCGCTGCTCGCGTTTGCGCATCCTTTTACGGGCAGCGCACCGCCTCGCCGCATGCCGCTCGGGCTCGGCCTGGGAACCTCGGGCGCCGATGGGCTCATCATTGGCGCCGTGCTTTCCATATGGATCACCGCCGGCTGGGAGATCTCGACGTATAGCTCCGAGGAGTCGATCAAAGGTCAAACGATACCGGGCTTGGGGGCGATGATCGGCTTGCTCGGCACGACGCTGGTCGTCGTGGTGTGCATGATCGGATTTTTGCGCGTCGGCACGATTGCCGGCTTCA
>Ga0207416_1000587_pt1 | contig 59588 bp, 56 predicted proteins | sample PaiPotPPM11metaG_FD_184107 | JGI IMG/M metagenome (GOLD analysis project Ga0207416, IMG submission 184107) | Iron sulfur acid spring bacterial and archeal communities from Banff, Canada, to study Microbial Dark Matter (Phase II) - Paint Pots PPM... ... | reverse complement strand
CTAAACTCGGCTCGGCAACAGTACTCGTGGCGTTGATTTGCGGGCTGACTTTTGTCAGGCCCGCGGCCGTTTTAGCCGAGAACGTGCCGCTGCCGACGCCGGCACCGCTGCCGAAAACCGGCGTCGTGCCGCCCGCCGCGGCGACCGACAGCATTCCCGTTCCTCCGGCGCCGATAGCGCAGCAGCCCCAGGCCTCGCCATCGAGCCCATCCCCGGGTTTCTTCCCGTTTTCCGATAAGGGTTCGTCGAACCAGGCGACCGCATTCGACGACAAACAGCGCGCGCTGCTCGACCGCATCAGCATGTATCTGTCGAGCATCCAGACCATGGTGGGGAATTTCGTCCAGATCGGCCCCGATGGCGGGCGGACCGAGGGAACGTTCTACCTGCAGAAGCCCGGCCGCGTGCGCTTCGAATATAACCCGCCCAGCCCGATCGATATCATTGCCGACGGCTCCTCCGTCGTCGTCCGCGACCGCAAGCTCGCGACGCAGGATCTCTACCCGCTGTCGCAGACGCCGCTGCGCTACCTGCTCGCCGAGCGCATCGATCTATTGCGCGATACCGACGTCGTCAGTGTCACTTCCGACGATACTTTCGCCTCCGTCACCATCGAGCAAAAGCAATTAATGATCGGCACCGACAAGCTGATGATCATGTTCGACGCCAAGGATCTCACGCTCAAGCAGTGGACCGTCACCGATCCGCAGGGCTTCGACACCACTGTCGCGGTCTATAATCTAAACACCACAAAAAAGCCCGATCCGAACCTGTTCGTGATCAACTATCAGAGCAATCACGGCAGCATCAGCAATCAGTAGTCGGTAATCGGCGATCGGTTATCGGATGGCGCGTTGAGCTTCCGGCTGTTTTGTGCTGATTACCGACGTCTGATTGCCGATTCCTGAAATGAAACTCACCCTGACAACCTGGAACATCAATTCGGTGCGGCTGCGCATCGATCTGGTCGCCAGATTCATCAAGGCGGTCCGTCCCGACATTCTCTGCCTGCAAGAGACCAAGTGCCCGGACGACGCCTTTCCGCGCAAACGTTTCAAGCGGCTCGGCTACGACCACGTCGCGCTCAACGGCCAGAAGGGCTATCACGGCGTCGTCGTGCTTGCGCGATTGCCGTTCGAAAGCTTCAATATCCAAAGCTTCTGCGGCAAGACCGACTGCCGCCATATCTCCGCGGTATTCGGCGCGCGCGCCGGACTGCGCGATCCCATCACGGTGCATAATTTTTACGTCCCCGCCGGCGGCGATATTCCCGATCCGGCGGTGAATGCGAAATTTGCCCACAAGCTTGCCTTCCTCGACGAGATGCGGGACTCCCCGGCATTGCGGCCGGCGCGATCGGAACGCGCGATCCTGGTCGGCGATCTCAACGTGGCGCCGCTCGAGCACGACGTCTGGAGCCATAAGCAGATGCTGCGCGTGGTGTCGCATACGCCGATCGAATGCGAGAAATTTGCCGCTGCGCTGGGCGCCGGCGGTTGGATCGACACCATGCGCGTGCTGACGCCGGAGCCGACCAAGCTCTACACGTGGTGGAGCTATCGAGCGGCCGACTGGCGCGCCGCCGACCGCGGCCGCCGCCTCGATCACGTCTGGACATCGGACGCATTGGCCGGCCGCGTTTCCGCCATCGCCGTCGCCAAGCACTATCGCGGCGCGGCGCGGCCTTCCGACCACGTGCCGGTGACGGCGGCCCTGGAGGTGTGAGCCAGTTTCGATATGGCCCAGATGAGCGGAGCGATATCCGGAATTGATCCCTCCGCGCGATCCCGCTGAAATACGGCGGCACGTTCTGGTTGATCTGAAACGACGCTTGACGGTACCATGCTTTTGACTGCGCGCTGGTCGCATCAGCGTCAGGATGAGGGAGCAACGCCGTGAAACGCTTTGATCGGATGGTGCCGCATAGATTCATACCCGCCGCCGTGATCCTTCTTGCCGTCCTGACCTGGCCGTCCCAGGGCTGGTCAAAAACGACCAGGCAGGCGTGCGATGTGAATGCGTTGTTGACACATTGGGCCGACATGCTGGCACGATCGTCATCGTCGGGCGATGCGAAGTGGGTCGTCGACACTTACCAGAAAGACGGTTCGGTGCTGCTGCCGACCTGTGCAAACGGGCCTTTATTCGGCCGTCAGCAGATCACCGCCTATTTTACCGAGTTCATCAAGAGCAAACCGGTCGTAGAAATCGGCAATCCGACCATCGGCGGCGACTGCAAATTTGGCTATGCCAGCGGGCTATACACCTTCAAACTGGCCGGCGGCACAGGCCCGGAGCTGCGAGCCCGCTACACCTATATCTTTCGCCAGGGGCTGATCGCGCAACACCACTCCTCGTTGGAACCAGAACCGACGGCGAGCGGGCCGCCGTCAGCATGCCCGCCCCATTAGTACATGATCGCGAATAGTGGAAACCGATTATCGGATAAGATCATGCTCAATGCGTGTATCGCCCTATCCAGGCGGTCCGCGCCCGCGGGCCAGCTTGGCGCGGACATTTTCCATTTCGCGCGTCCACTGATCGGCGCGCGACGCGATCAACTCGCGCACCCGCTGTGCGGCATCCGGATAGTTTTCGAGCATTTTCATGAACATGGCGCGGGGGATTCGCAATACCGTGGAGTCTTCGCGTGCGATGGCCGTGGCCGGCCGGATCGCATCCGCAAGCAGCGCCGTCTCGCCGAGCAGCGTGCCCCACTCGGCAACGAACTCGGCGTCGCCGTCGCGTTGCGATCGCAGCCCGAACGATCCGTATTGGACGATATAGCCGCAATCGGCGGCGTCGCCGGCGTTGAATAGAACTTGGCCGGCTTGCACCGCGTAGCTTTCAGCGCCGATGGCAAGGATGCGCAACGCGCCGGCGCCGAGTTGGCGCAGAATCGGCACTTGCGCGAGGAACGCGATGTCGTCCTCAATGGTCATGACGATCCGCGATCACGGCACCAGTTTGTAGCCGCCGGCTTCCGTGACCAGGATGGCCGGCACAGCTGCGTCCTTCTCGATTTTCTGCCGTAATCGATAAATGTGCGTCTCCAGCGTATGCGTGGTAACGCCCGAATTGTAGCCCCAGACTTCCTGCAGCAGTGTCTCGCGCGAGACCGGCCGCTGACCGGCGCGATACAGATAGCGCAGGATCGAGGTCTCCTTCTCGGTCAGTCGTACCTTGTTGCCCTTGGGATTGAGCAACAGCTTGGAGCTCGGCCGGAACGTATAGGGGCCGATGGCGAACACCGCGTCCTCGCTCGCCTCGTGCTGGCGAAGCTGAGCGCGAATGCGCGCCAAGAGCACCGCGAACCGGAATGGCTTGGTCACGTAATCGTTGGCGCCCGATTCCAGGCCAAGGATCGTATCGGAATCTGTGTCGTGGCCGGTGAGCATGATGATCGGCGCCTTGAAGCCGTTCTTGCGCAAGATGCGCACGGCTTCGCGGCCGTCGATGTCCGGCAAGCCCACATCCATGAGGACGAGGTCGACTTGCCCGACCTTGGCCGCCTGCACGCCTTTGCTGCCATTCTCGACGGCTTCGGCCTCGAACTCCTCGTGCAGCGACAGCTGTTCGGTCAGCGCCTCGCGCAGTTCCGGGTCGTCATCGACAATGAGAATCTTGCGCGTATTCGGCATTAAGTCTGGGCTCCGCCGCCGCTTTGCCGCGCCGCATGGCGCGAAGTGGAAAGGTTAGAGCATGATCCGGAAAGTGGAAACCGGCTTTCCGAAAAGATCATGCTCCCTCAAAAATGCAGAGCGCAATCGCTTCAATCCCAAGCCTTTGCGCTCTAGAGGATACAAGAGCGGGCGCGGATTGGGAATCCAGGGATCGGGATGCGACATAGGTCGTTTCGCTTCATTCGGGTCCAGGCCCGGCCGGGCCACCGCTCGCTAGGTTGGCTATTCCCCGGCTCCGCGGCATTCAAGCCGTCTCAGGTTGCACTGGGCCGCACCGGCATCAAGGCGTTCAAACGCGAGGGCGACGGTGGCACGCCGGCGGGCCGGTTTCACCCCGTCTGCCTGTGGTGGCGGGCCGATCGCTTGACTCGGCCGCGAACGCTGCTGCCGGTGCGCCGGATAAGGCACGACGACGCCTGGTGCGAGGACCCCTCGGACCGCCGCTATAACCAGGCATTCCGCAGGTCGGCCAATGAACCAGGCGACCGCCTTCGCCGGAACGATGCCCTCTACGATCTGATCGTCGAAATCGACCATAACACGCGGCCGCGCGTGGCCGGCCGCGGCAGCGCCGTCTTCCTTCATGTTGCCCGGGAAGGATTTGCGCCGACGGCCGGCTGTATAGCCTTGCGGCGGAACGAGTTGCTGCACTTGCTTCGATTTCTTTCGCCAAAGACACGAATCATAATTCATTTCTAATCGGCGCCCGAACCCCGAAAATCGCCGTGCCGACGCGTATGTGGGTGGCGCCGAAAGCGATCGCCGTCGGAAAATCGGCGCTCATTCCCATCGAGAGGAATTTTAGCCCGTTGCGGCGAGCGATCTTTGCCGTAAGCGCAAAATGCGGCGCCGGCGCCTCGTCGTGCGGGGGAATGCACATCAGGCCGGAAATGCCGAGCCCGTAACGATCGCGGCAGGCGGCGAGAAAGCCATCGGCGTCGGCCGGCAGCACGCCGGATTTTTGCGCTTCGGCCCCGGTATTGATCTCCGCGAACAGCAGCGGGCGCCGGTTCTGTTTCGTAATCTCCGCGGCCAGCGCCGCGGCAAGGCTTGCCCGATCGACCGAATGGATGGCGTCGAACAGCGCCACGGCGTCCTTGACCTTGTTCGACTGCAGCGCGCCGACCAAGTGCAATTCGATGGCGCTATCGTCCGCGGCCTGGCGCGCAATCAGCGGCGGCCATTTCGCCTTGGCCTCCTGCACCCGGTTTTCGCCGAACACGCGCTGGCCGGCGGCGATGACGGGCGTAATCGCCGCGGCCCCAAAAGTCTTCGATACCGCAATGAGCGTGACGGTTGTGGGGTCGCGTCCGGCATCGCGACAAGCCCGCGCAATGTCCTCGCGCACCGTCGTAATGGCGTCCTGGCTGTTCATGGTTTCCATGGGGTCAACGACTGCGCGAACAGTTTAGCAATGGCGCGAGGTCCGTATTTACGCGCACCCGCTAGGTTATGGAACCGGGCTGGGAAGGCGGGATGTCGGACGACCAAGCCAAAACGCAGACCTTGTTGCGGCGGAACAAGCCGTTTCTGAGCATTCGCGCCCGGCTGCTCATACTTGCCGTTTTGGCAATCGCTCCATTGATGATCGAGCGCGTCCACGAACTTGAAGCGGCCCGCGCCGCGGGCACCGAACGCGCCAACGCCGAAGTGGTCGAGCTCGCCCGCCGCGGCGTCGAGGCGCAACGCGAGATCGTCTCTTCGACGCGTGCGATTTTGCAGATTGTATCGCGCGTCTACGCCAAAGTCGCGATTGAGCGGTCGAACTGCAATCGCTATATGGCCGGCCTGACGACCAACATTCCCTGGATCCGCGACCTGTCCGTGGCCTCGACCGACGGACGTATCGCGTGCTCGACCGAACCGTTGGCAATCGGACTGAATGTTTCCGATCGTCCGCACTTTGCGAATGCGCTGCATTCGCGCGAATTTGCGCTCAGCAATTATCTGATCAATCGGCTCAATCAGGTGCCAAGCCTGGTCGCCACTTTTCCCGTCATCGCGGAAGACGAATCCATCAAAGGCGTCGTGCTGGCGGTTATCAATCTGCAATGGATCGGCGATCTGGCGTCGACCGCCGCGCAGCACCCCGGTGCGTCGGTCATGCTGCTCGACGGCAACGGCACGCTGGTTGCGGGCTCGGCCGATCAGCAGGGCTTTGTCGGAAAACAGTTCGCCGGCCATGCCTTGGCGCAGCGGATGCTCGCCAACGACGAGGGTACGATCACGGCGGCCGGGTTCGACGGCGTTCGTCGCATCACCGCCTATGTTCGCGTGCCATGGACGAACGCGCGGCTGGCGATCGGATTCGACGACAACGCCGTGCATGGCGGCATCGACAGTAAGATCGATGTCGCCTACCTACAGCTCGGCGTGTTCGGCATATTCGTTTTGCTGCTGGCATGGTTCGGCGGCGAGCAGCTGGTGGTGCGCCCGATCCGATCGCTGGTGCGCACCGCGGCGCGCTTTGGACGCGGCGATCTGCACGCGCGCGCCTCGCAAGAGCCATGGGTTGCCGAGTTCGCGCCGCTGGCGGCGGCGCTTGACGACATGGCAGCCAAGCTCGCCGCACGCGAAGAAGAGCTGCAGATCGCCAATCAGCACCTCGAAGAACTGGCCAGCCTCGACGGTTTGAGCGGACTCGCCAACCGGCGCGGTTTCGACCGTCAGCTCGAGCGTGAGTGGCAGCGCGCCCGCGAAAAGTGCGGGCCGCTCGCGCTGCTGATGGTCGACATCGATCACTTCAAGCTGTTCAACGACCGTTATGGCCACGTCGCCGGCGATGCGTGCCTGCGTGCGGTCGGGGAGATGCTGTCGCTGGTGACGCTCGACGAGGCGGTGCTCGTCGCCCGCTACGGCGGCGAGGAGTTCGCCCTGTTGCTCCCCGGCCTCGATCTCGAACGGGCTAGCGCGCTTGCCGACGAGGCGCGCAAGGCCGTTGAAGATCTTTCGATCAATCACTCGGAATCGCCGTGCGGCCACGTCACCGTGAGCATCGGCGTCGAATCCGTCATTCCCGACAAATTTCAGGACATCGCCGACCTCGTCGAGGCGGCCGACAACGCGCTCTATGCCGCGAAACGCCGCGGCCGCAATAATGTCGTCGCGCATGTTCGCCCGCTGTGGCGCGCGGCGTCCTGACAATGCGCGCCCACAGGTCAGGATTTGCGCGTTTGCTTTGGTGACTTCCCGCGCCAAACGGCTCTGCGCGTCTTGGCGGTCTGTTTGGCTGTCTTCTTGGCTGTCTTTTTGGCCGGGGGCGCCCAGATCATGCCCTCGAGCTTCATGCCGTCGGGATCGGTGAAATAGACGGCGTAGTAATTGCGGCCGTAATATTCGCCGGGCGGATCGACGACGTTCATGTCATTGTCGTCGAGAAAAACGCCAAGCGCATCGACGTCCTTGCGGCTCGCAAGCTCGAAGGCATAGTGGTGAAACCCGATGTCGCCTTTGCGGTATTTGTGTTTCCTGCCTTGCGCATCCGCGGCGGCGATCCACAACAGCGTCTTGCCGTTGCTCCAGCCGGCCATGTCGTCATAGTCGTGCTTCAGCTTGAAGCCGAGGAATTTTAGCAGTTTGCCGTAAAACGTCTTGGAGCGCGCGAAGTCGCCGACGCTCAGAACCAGATGGTCAATACCGACGACGCGAGGCATGGCAGTGTCCTCCTCCGTGGCGGGTTGCCCTCGTGCGGGCTGCGGCGGTAGATATCAACCGCCATGTCAATCGCCCCGCCCCGCACTTTGTTCGACAAAATCTGGGATTTCCATTGCGTCGGCCGGCGCGCCGATGGCCGCGATCTACTCTATATCGACCGCCACGTTCTGCACGAGTTGCACGCACACCATGCCTTCGCGCAGCTGGAAAAGCAGCAGCGAAACGTGCATCGGCCCGACCTGACCTTCGCGGTGCAGGATCATACGGTGGCGACTAAGCCCGGCCGCAACGACGACACCAACCCGTCGGGCACCGCCTTTATCAAGGCGATGCGCCAAGGCTGCGGCAAGAACGGCATTCGGCTGTTCGATATCGACGATCCCGACCAGGGCATTTCACATGTGGTGGCGCCGGAACTCGGTCTTGTGCTGCCGGGAGCCACGCACGCGGTCCCTGACAGCCACGCCAGCACCGTCGGCGGGCTCGGCGCGCTGGCTTTCGGCTGCGGCACCAGCGAGCTTGCGCACATCCTGGTCACGCAAGTCATGGCGCAGAAGCGCCCGAAGTCGATGCGGGCGCGTCTCGAAGGCGCTCTCGGCCCTCACGTCAACGCAAAAGACGTCGCGTTGCGGCTCATCGCCGAGCTTGGGGTGGCGGGCGCCCGCGGTTATGCGGTGGAATATGCCGGTGCGGCGGTGCGCGGCATGCCGATCGAGCAACGCATGACGCTGTGCAATCTCAATATCGAAATGGGCGGCCGCTCCGGATTCGTAGCGCCCGACGAGGTGACTTTCGCCTGGCTCGAAGGCCGGCCCTATGTGCCGCAAGGCACGCTCTGGGATCGCGCGCTGGCCTATTGGCGGACGCTGAAGTCGGACGTCGAGGCCACTTTCGACCGCGATGTCGTGCTCGATTGTGCGGCGCTCGAACCGCAGATCACCTGGGGCACCGATCCAAGCCAGGTCGTCGGGATTTCCGGCCGGGTCCCTGAGCCGGCCGCGATCGAGCCGAGCCGGCAGGCCGCGGCGCAGAGTGCCCTCGCCTATATGGGGCTTGCGCCGGGAACCCCGCTCGCCGGCCTGCCGGTCGATCGCGTCTTCATCGGATCCTGCACCAATAGCCGGCTGCCGGACTTGCAGACCGCCGCCGCGGTGGTGCGCGGGCGCCGCGTCGCCGCGGGCGTGGTGGCGATGGTCGTGCCCGGTTCCTCGAGCGTGAAGCGCGAGGCCGAAGCGGCCGGGCTCGACCGCGTGTTTCGCGATGCGGGATTCTTCTGGGGCGAATCCGGCTGCTCGATGTGTGCCGGCGGCAATGGCGATCGCGGCCAGCCTGGCGAACGTTGCGTGTCGACGACCAATCGCAATTTCGAAAACCGCCAAGGCCCGAAAGTGCGCACTCACCTCGCCAGCCCGGCGACCGCCGCGGCCACCGCGATCGCCGGGCGTATTACCGATGTGCGGCAATTGCTGGCGGGAGCGGCGTGATGCAGCCGTTCGTCAGCCATACCGGCATCGCCGCGCCGCTCATCAAAGACGACATCAACACCGATCAGATCGCGCCGATTATGCATTCGCGCAGTCTCAAGGAAGACTACAAGGCGATGCTGTTTCACCGCGCGCGGCTGCGCGAGGACGGCAGCGAAGATCCGGATTTCGTCCTCAACAAGCCGCAGTTTTGCGCCGCCGGCATTGTGGTGACCGGACATAATTTCGGCGCCGGCTCGTCGCGCGAATCCGCGGTGTGGAGCATGCTGGCGAACGGTATCCGCGTCATCGTGGCGAAGAGCTTTGCCGATATCTACCGCGAGAATTGCCTGCAGAACGGCGTATTGCCGGTGGTGCTCGGCCCGCAAGACGCCGATGCCTTCATCGCCCGCGTCGTCGCCGCCGATGGCGCAGCGCCGTTTACGGTCGATCTCGTCACGCAGCGCATCATTGGGCCGGGCGGCCCAGATATCGCTTTCGACATAGCGGCGGCGGACCGCACGCGGCTGCTTGAAGGGCTCGACGATATCGGCATGACGCTCAAGCACATGGCAGAGATCGTCGGCTGGGAAGGCCGCGCCGCCACGGCGCAGCCATGGTTGCAGTCGACGCAGGACAGCCGCTAAGCGGCACAGACAAAAAAGGGAGGCCGCGCGATGAGCGTGCGCAAGAAGTTCCGGGCGATCATGGCGGGCGAGCGGCTGGTGCTGATGCCCGGCGCCTATGACGGGTTGTCGGCTCGCATCATGGAAGCCGAAGGTTTCGAGGCCATCTGTGCCGGCGGCTATGCCGCTATCGGTTCGATGCTCGCCCAGCCCGACACCGGTCAATCGAATATGCGCGATTATGCCGATCATTACGGACGCATCTGTGCCGCCGTCGAAGTGCCGGTCTATGTTGATGCCGATACCGGATTCGGCGGCGTCAACAATGTGCGGCAGATGGTGCGCGCGTTCGAAGCCGCCGGTGTCGCCGGCGTCTTCATCAGCGATCAGGTCTTTCCCAATCGCTGCGGTTATCTGCCGGGCAAGCAGGTGATCCCCGTCGAGCAGATGTTGGCCAAGATCAAGGCCGCGCTCGATGCCCGGCGCGACGCCGATTTCTTCATCGCCGGCCGCACCGACGCTGCCGGCGTCGAAGGCCTCAACGCCGCGATCGGGCGCTGTCAGCTGTTCATGGACGCCGGCGCGGACATGGCCAAGCCCATGGGCGTCGACACTATCGACGACATCAAGCGTGTCATCCGCGAGGTCGGCGGCCCGCATATGGCGACGCTGTCGCAGGCGGCGGGGCTCAAGCAGCGCAGCCTTGCGGACCTCGAAGCGGCGGGCGTCGTGGCGGCCACGTTCCCGTCGCTTGCATTGTTCGCGGCGGCGCAAGCTGTGCGCAACGTGCTGCGCATTCTCAAACGGGAGAACTCACTCACCCCCACGTTCGAGCACCTGCTGCCGCTTGAAAATTATTACGAATTGGTCGGGCTCAAGGAGCAGCTGGCGCGCGAGGAAAGCTACGACCGAGCCGCTGCGGCGCTCGCGCATAAGCGTGCCGCTGAATAGCCGCCGGACACCCGATCGAACGGGTCAAAACAGTTCTAGAGCCCTATCCGTTCTGATTGAATCATAGCCGGGCTCTAGCATTTTGTTTGAGCATGATCTTTTCGGAAAACCGGTTCCCACTTTTCCGGATCATGCTCTAACGGGTCAAAACAGAGCCCCAAAAAGAAAGGGGCCGGCGCGAAGCCGGCCCTTCCCCCATAATAATGCCGGAAGGCATTACCCCTTGGTAACTACCGGCGGCGGGGCCTTACCCTTGCCGGTCTGAGCGCAGCCGGCGATGCTCAGGAGGGCAAACACCGCGGCCGTTGCTATAGCGATCTTTTTCATAGGGTACTCCCCCTTGTCATGACAGAGTTAACCATACAGACGGGGGCATCGCTTCTCTAGTGCTGAAAAGACACAGTCATGATCTGATTGCACCGCTTTTGCAGTTCCAATCGAGGTTTTTCGGGCTGGCAGCGTGAATTTGATCCTCAGTAGGCCAATGACCCACCTCTTCTGCTGGGAAGATCGAGCGCCGAGGCCGGGCACTGGGTTTTTTGCCCCCCATAGGCGGCTCTTTCAACTGGGACGCAGCGTTGCAAATATGGCGCACTGCCAAGAATCCAGAATGGCTGCCGAACATTTGCCATCGGGCAAAGGCCAATTATTGCTACCATTAGGGCACTGGATGCGACGAACCGAAGCCGAATCGCCCCGAAGCGGGGGCGATCGTGGCAGTTCGTCCGCAACCCGGTTACCGCGATGGCTGGACAGGGTCACTCTGGTCAGGCTCACGGAGGGCATCATGCGGCATAGACTGAGCGAGCGTATTCGCCCTGTTTGGCTCGGGGTCGCATGCTTCTTGACCGCGCTGGCGGGCTTCGGGCTTACGGTTGCAAATGCGCAGGAGACGAGATCGATCGTCAGGGCCCCCAATTCACGGGCCGCGGTCGCTACCGCCGGCTCCGGCAACTATTACATCGAATTCCGCTCACGCTATTCCTGGGACTACGGACACACCTTTCTGATTCATGGGCGGGTCGGCGTGCCCCCCACCAAAGACAGCGTCGCGGGACTTTCTCCGGTCGGCGACGATTCCACGGCCTGGGTAATTGGGCATTACGTCCCCGTGCCCGCCGAAACGGGATGGACCGACGGCGATCTCGAGGACAAATACGCGACGGCGCGCTTTCGCGTGTTGATGAACAAGGACGAATACGATCGGGTCGTGGCTTACATCAAAGAGCTGCAAAGCCGTTCGCACGTGTGGAGCGCGGAACTCTATAACTGCAACGCCTTTATCGGCGACGTCGCCAATTTCATGGGGCTTAAGGTGCCGGCTTCGTCGCTGATCTACCCCAAGGTCTTCGTGACCCATCTTCGCCTGATCAATACCGGCCATCCGGAAGCGGCGAACACGCTCGTCAGCGATAACGTCAAGGAAATGAGCAACCCGACGCGCGACGGCCGGGCGATGATCGCCAACAACGTTTACACAATCGGCCCAAATGGCGAGCCCGAGTCGCGGCGGGTGCCGGCGGCATCCGCCCCGCGAGTCACCATCGGGCCGGTTCATGTCTCGAGCAGGAACGCAAACTAGGCTGCCCTCCGAAGTTCCCCCTGAAAAACGGATAAAACGTGCAAGTCTCAAGATTCAGCGTGATAGCCGCGTTGGCGGCTGGCATTGGGCTTTCCGGCTGCGCCACGAATGGGACTGAAGGCGCGGCGACGGCCGCCGCCACGCCAAATTCCGCCGAAAGCGCCCCTGCCAACGTCGGCATGCGAGATCTCACGCCCGCAGAAAAGAAAGCCATCATTGAAGCGGTCGCGCCGTCGCTGCGGAATCCTGGGTCGGCAAAATATCGTTGGGCGAAATTCCCAACGATCGTGAACGACCAATCCGTCAATTACTGCGCCATGGTGGACGCCCAAAGCCCATACCCCGCATACAACGGCGAACAGGCCTATATCGTGGAAGCGCAGATGGCGGGCAACAAAGTAAAATCTGCCGTCATGGGGCTCATCGCCGGCGGCAAAGATCGGGCCATCGTCGCCACGATGTGCGCGAAGTACGGTCTCGATCCCAATAAATCCAGCTGATTTGTCGTATCCCGGGCGCAGCGCAGCACGGAGTGATGCGCTGCAAACCGGGATCGTTAGAAACGCCGAATTTGCGTAGGTCCCGGATCTGCGATGCACCACTTCGCGCCGCACCGCGTCCAGGACAGGTTGCTAAGCCCGCGGCGACCAGTCCTCGGCGCTGGCGCCGGCCAGAGAGCGCACCCGCGCTTCATCCTTGGCGAACTCGGCGGCGGGACCGGAATAGACGACGTGTCCGTCGTCAAGCACATAGGCGCGGTCCGCGACTTCGACGGCGGCGCGCACATTCTGCTCCACCAGCAGCACCGAAATACCTTGCGAGCGCGCCGAGGTGACGACTTTGAAAACGTCCTGAACGATCAAGGGCGCGAGGCCCTGGCTGGGCTCGTCGAGCAGCAGGAGCTTGGGGTTCAACAACAGCGCCCGCGCGATCGCCAGCATTTCCTGTTCGCCGCCGGACAATTGCCGCCCCTTGTTGTTCTTGCGTTCGGCGAGCCGCGGAAAAAGCTCGTAGATGCGCGCGATCGTCCAGGGGCCCGGTCGCGCGATCGGCACTTTGAGGTTTTCCTCGACCGTCAAATTGGGAAAGATGCGGCGCCCCTCCGGAACGTAGCCGACGCCGAGATTTGCAATCCGGTACGGCGGCCAGTCGGTGGTGGCGTGGCCGAAAATCCGCACCGCGCCGTCTCGCGCATGCGTCAGGCCGACGAGACTGCGCAGCGTTGTCGTCTTGCCGGCGCCGTTGCGGCCGAGCAGCGTGACGATCTCGCCTTGCCGCACCTCAAGGCCGACGCCGTGCAGGATGTGGCTCTTGCCGTAATAGGTGTGGAGACCTTCGGCCTCGAGTACGACGCCGCTCACGCTGCTACCTTCCCCAAATACGCCGCCTGCACCGCCTCGTTGGCGGCAATCTCCTGCGGCGTGCCCTCGGCGAGAAACTTGCCCTGATCGAGCACCATGATGCGGTCGGCAAGATGGAAGACGACGCGCATATCATGCTCGATCAGCACGATCGTAAGCTTCCGCTCGCGATGCAGCTTACGGATCAATTGCGTGATGTCGTAGGTTTCCTGGTCGCCCATGCCGGCGGTCGGCTCATCGAGCAAGAGGAGCCGCGGCTTCAGCGCCAGCGCCATCATGATCTCGGTGGCGCGCTGGTCGCCGTGCGCCAGCTCGCCGACCAGCCGGTCGGCCTTTTCGGTCAAGCCGCTCATTTCCAATAAATCGACGACGCTCGCTCTGACCTCGCTATCGGCATCCCGGGACTGCCACATTCGCAAACGGTAGCCGCCGGCCACTTCCACCGCGATGCGGAGATTTTCCCGGATGGTGAGTTCGGGGAATACTTCGGTGATTTGGAAAGTGCGGGCGATGCCGCGCCACACCCGCCGCGCCGGCAACAGATGAGTGACGTCGTCGCCGTCGAAAATGATGCGGCCGGCGCTCGGCGTAAGGAATCCGCTGATCAGGTTGAAGAACGTCGTCTTGCCGGCGCCGTTGGGGCCGATCACGGCGCGCAACTCGCCCGGTTCGACCGTCATCGATACATCGTTGACGGCGAGCAGACTACCGAAATTTTTCGATACGTTCTTGACCTGAAGCAGGCTCATGCACCCCTCCGCTGCTGCAAGAAGCCTAGCAATCCCCGCGGGAAAAACAGCACGACCAGCACGAAGAGGAAGCCGATGAAGATCTGCCAGTTGATGGTGACGCTCGAGACGTAGTCCTGGAACACGACGAAGACGATCGCGCCCAAAAGCGGCCCCCAGAAGCTGCGCATGCCGCCCATTACCGCCATCATCACGAAATCGCCCGACTGGCTGTAATGCAGGCCCCTGGGGTCGGCGAAGTTGTTGACCAGCGCGTAGAGCGACCCAGCATAGGCCATGAAGAAGCAGCTGAGCGTGAAGGCGATCCAGATGTGCAGCTCGACCGGTATGCCGAGGAAGCGCGCGCGGCGCTCGTTCTCGCGGATGGCCAGCATGGTACGGCCGAAGGGCGAGCGCAGGATGAACGCCATCGCCGCCACGGCGAGGACGAAGCAGACGAGCACGAAATAATAGAACGCGGTCGCGTCGTTGAGGATGTCCAGGGTGGCGACCCCCAGATGCAGCGGCTGGCGGTAGAACGGGCGCAAGCCGTCGTCGCCGCCGGTGACCGACGACCATTGGAAAGCGATGTAATAGAACACCTGGCCGAAGGCGATGGTTACCATGGCAAAATAAACGCCGCGCCGGCGCACGATCAGCGCGCCCAGCACCGCGCCGGCGAGGCCGCCCGCCAGCGTCCCGGCGAGGATTCCGAGTGGCGTCGAAAGCGCGATGAATTTGAGGATCATGCCGCAGCCATAGGCGCCGATTCCGAACCAGGCGGCGTGGCCGAAGGACAGCACGCCGGTGAAGCCCAATAGGAAATTCACCGACATCGCGGCCAGTCCGAGCACGAGGACGCGCGTCCCCAGCGCGGTGTAGCCGCCCAGCAGCGGCATCCAGAAGGGCGCGAGCACGAGCGCCGCCAAGATCGCGACCAATGCCGCAAGCTTGCGGCCCGATTCCAGATTGAGCAGCTCGCTCACGTCAGCATGCCTTCCTCGCCGAACAAGCCGCGCGGCCGCACCAGCAGCACCACCGCCATCAGTACGTACATGATCGCCTCGCTCGCCGCCGGGAAGTACACCGCGGTGACGCCCGAGGCGACGCCGATCAGCAGCCCGCCGACCAGGGTACCGATGAGCGAGCCGACGCCGCCGACGATGATGGCGATGAAGCTCGGCATCAGCAGGCCGGCGCCCATGGTCGGCTCCAATCCCAATTGCCCGCCGGCGAGCACGCCCGACAACCCGGCGAGGAAGATGCCGACCGCGAAGTTCAAGGAGCGTAGCGCGCGCACGTTGACGCCGAGCGCGGAGACGGTTTCGAGGTCGAGCGTGCCGGCGCGGATGCGGATGCCGGCGCGGGTGTAACGCAGCAGTATAAAGAGCAGCGCGATCATCACCGCCACCATGACCACCATAAACAGGCGGTAGCCGGTGATGAAGAAGAACTCGTTGCTCAAGGGTTGCGCCAAGGCGGCCGGGATGGTGAAGGGCTTGCCGTTCGCGCCCCAGATGACCCGCGTGCCATCCTCGAGGATGAAGGCGAGGCCGAAGGTCAGCAGCAGGCTGTAAAGCGGGTCGCGGCCATAGACGCGGCTGATCAGGACTTTCTCGACCGCCAGTCCGATGATCGCGGTGAGGAAGGGCGAGGCGATCAGCGCGCCCCAAAAACCCAGATAGGGCTCGAGCGTGTAGGCGATATAGCCGCCGACGACCAGGAAGCCGCCATGCGCGAAGTTGATGACGTTCGAGAGGTTGAGGATGAGCGACAAGCCGATCGCCATCAGCACATAGAAGGCGCCGATGATCAGGCCGTTGGTAATGTTGAACAGGAGAAGTTGGGTCATCCACGCACGCTAAAGAATGACCCCCACCCTTCCCTCCCCCGTGGAAGGGGGGAGGATTAGGGAGGGGGCGTTACGGATTCGCCGGCGTCAGGCCGGCCACTGGAGCGTGCAGCCGGTCTCGCTCTCCGGCGGCGAGGTCTTGTCGCCCGCGACGATGGTGTCGACCTTGAACAGGTCTTCGGGGTCGCCCGCCGGCTTGGTCAGCGCCTCGCCGACGAAGGACGAGGTCATCAGCTGGTGGTCGCCCGCGCGGTAGTAGCACTTATTGGGCTGCAGCTTGACGTCGGCCGGCAGCTCGAAATTGCCCAGCGCCTTGGCGAGCGTGACGCCGTCGAGCGTCTTCGCCTGGTTGGCGACCAGCGCGTAGGACATCATCGAGGTGTAGCCGAACCAAGTGCGCGCCGTCGGCACCTTGCCGCCCGTGCGCTTGCGGATGTCGGCGACGAACTTCTCGACGCCTGGTACGCCCGGCTGCTTCCAGTACCACTCGAACATCCAGATGCCGACGCGCGCCTCGGGCGGCATGGCCTCGAGCGATTCAAGTTCCTGCTGCAAGCCGGCGACGTGGATCTGCTTCTCGATGCCGAACTGCGCGATCTGCTTGAGGCAGTTCACCATGTCGAGGCCCTGCGGCAGCACCAGCAGCACGTCGGGATTGGCGGCGCGCGCCTTGATGAGGTAAGCGGAGAAGTCGGTGGTGCCGAGCGGCGTCAGCTCGTTACCGGTGACCGTGCCGCCGAACTTCGTGAGGTCGGCCTGCGCCGCCTCCTGCAGCGTGTGGCCAAACGCGTAGTCGGGGGTGATGAAGTGCCACTTCTTGCCGTACTTGTTGAACAGCAGCTCGGCGACGGAGTTGGCCTCCATCTTCGTCGTGTTGCACACGCGATAGACGTTCCAGTGACAGTCCTTGCCGGTGATGCCGTCGGTGTGGCCGCCGGAGACGATGTGCAGCACCTTCTTCTCGTTCGACACCTGGGCGATGGCGAGCGCGATCGCCGAATTGACGTCGCCGATGAGGAACTGGATGCCGTCGCGTTCGATCAGCTTACGCGTTTTCTGCACGCCGATGCCGACGTCGTTGGCCGAATCCTCGACCAAGAGCTCAATCGGGCGACCGAGCACGCCGCCCTTGGCGTTAATCTGCTCGACGGCGTATTTGACGCCGATCAGTTCGTTCTGCGCCACCGCGGCGTAGACGCCGGTGAACGGATCGACCATGCCGACCTTGATCGCGTCGGCGGCGCGCGCCGACCAGATGAACGGCGCGGCGATTTGGCTGAGGCCGGCGACAGCACCGGCCTTGACGATAGTGCGGCGGTCTACGGCGCCGAAGTCGAGGCGTTTGGTCATTTATTTATTCCTCCCTGGAGGGGTGTTTTCGATGGGCGATCTTGCCGCGACGGCGTAAGGCCGGCAAGGGGCTGTGACCTTATGCGCCGCGCAGTTCGCGCCGCCTCTTTTTTCATCATTACGCCGCGGCGCTTTGCTCGGCTGGGAAGAAATCGTCCCATACACGACGGAGATGGGCAAGAACGCCCCGTCGAGTGGTAGGTCCGATAGCCGCGCGCCGCATCGACCATCACTCACGGCGGCAGGTACATCGCCCGGGCATCCGCCGTAAAAGCTTTGCGCGAGTCCGGGTCGAGGTAAAACATGTGACCGCCGCGGTATAGCTTCAGCTCGGTGCGCTCTTCGCCTTCGAACGGCGGCAGATGCTGCAACAGATAGCGCGTCACCGCATAGGGCGTGACCATGTCGCTATAGCCGTGAGCGACCATGAGCCGGAATGACGGCGTCAGCGCCAAGAGCACGCGCAGGTCGTCGGTGACGCCCGGCTGGCCGTGGCCTTGCTCCCAATCCCACTTGCTCGAAATGCTGCCGTCGAGCAGGTTGTAGGTCATCTCGGTCTTGAAGCCGAGCTCGTTGCGCGCGTAGCCGGCAAAGGCGCCGCCATAGGCGCGGATCATGCCGTCGAGGATCGGATCGGGTCCGCGCGCGGCCGGCGTTTCGGGATAGGGATCGTCGGAGGCGAAAGTCGCGTCGTAGTGGCTGACGATCTTGTGGTCGCCGGCGAGATTCTTGACATAATCGTCGCGGATGAAGCCGCGCGATCGCGCGATCGCGTCCACGGACAGGCCGGTGATTTTTGCGACGCGCGCATAAAAATTCTTGGCGGCGTCGCCCTGCGGCGGCGGACCGGCAAGGGTGGAGAGATAATCGGAAAGCGCGAAATGCTCGGCCTTGGCCAAGGCTTCTGTGCTGAAAGCGCCGCTGCGCTCGAGCTCGGCCGCAGCAAGCGACGGCAATTGCAGCGCGGCGCCCAGCGCATAGCGATCGCCGCCGAATTGGAAGTGGCCGTCGAGCATCGGCGATACCATCAGGATTCCCGAAACTACGATGCCCTGTTCACTCTGCAAGACGCGCGCGACTTTGGCGGCGCGAAAGCCGCCATAGCTTTCGCCGAGGATGAATTTCGGCGCGCTGGCGCGGCTGTTTTTCGCGACATAGAGCGCGATGACTTTAGCCATGGATTCGGCGTCGCCGTGCACGCTCCAGAAAAAATGACCGTCATCAGGCTTGGCGGCCCTGCTCCAGCCGGTGCCGACCGGATCGATCAGCACCAGATCGGTGAAGGCGAGCCAGGAGTCGGGGTTGTCCGCCAGGCGGACTTGGGAGCCGTCGCGGCCGTTGTTGCCAAATTCGGCGATGCGCGGCCCGACCAGCCCGAGATTAAGGAACGCCGAGGCGGCGCCCGGCCCGCCGTTGAAGACAAAAGTCACCGGTCGCGCGGCTGGATTATCGGTCTTGGCGACATAGGCCGTGTAGAATATTTCGGCCGAGCGCGAGCCCGACTGATCGAACAGCGGGAACGTTCCGGCGGTCGCGGTATAGGCGAGCTTGCCGGACTTGAGATCGATGCTGTGCTCGGTGACGGCGTCGCCCGGCAACAGCGATAGGACCCCGGGTGCGTTCTGCTCTTGATGTCCGCCGCCGTTTTGCGGCGGTTCGCCCTGGCGATCCGAGCGTTCGCTGCCGCCGCGATCGGGATGACCCTGCGCCAGCGCCGTTGCCGCGGAGGCGGCGAGCGTGAGCGCAACGAGCAAGAGCGCAATGTGCGGACGGCGAAGCTCAGACATGATTGTCATCCCGGAATTGGCGTAGATCGCGGGGAAGCTTCATTCAAGCTCGACGGCGCCCTCGATCTCAACCGACAAGCCGAGCCCTTCGACCGTGAGCGTCACCTTGGCCGGCAACGCCTCGTTGCCTTTGAGCCGGCCGCCGGCGACGGCGCTACGCACCGCCTGCTCGATCTCCCGCTGCGAGGTGATGCCGACTTTTTTCAGGAACTTGCGCACGCTGACATTGAGAACATCCTCGTTCATGATCGCCTCTCGAAAGTGCCGGAAAGATGGCCGTTGGCGCCGCTACTGTATCGCTTCCGCGCGGCGGGAACGACTGGCTGCGGCGCCCATCGAGCCGGTGGACAATGCCGATAAGATCGGGGAAGTTCTGGCCCTTCCGGCGGTTCTTTCCGTCGTCCTGAGGTGCCCGCGCGCGGCGCGGGCCTCGAAGGATGGCAGCCGGGCCATCGCCCTTCGAGGCTCGCTTCGCTCGCACCTCAGGGTAACGAGAAATTGTTTGTTGGAGCCGCCGGCAATGCCCTTTCCACACGCTTCGAAGGCACTCGCACGCTTCACGGTGCTCGATCTCACCCGGGTGCGGTCGGGACCGACCTGCGTGCGCCAGCTCGCCGATTGGGGCGCCAACGTGATCAAGATCGAGTCGCCGCCGGGAGTGGAAGAGCCTATGGGCGGGCCGCGAGAGGGATCCGACTTTCAGAATCTGCATCGCAACAAGCGCAGCATGACGCTCAATCTGAAGTCGCCCGCCGGGCTCGCCGCGTTCAAGCGCATGGTCAAGAAAGCCGACGTCGTGGTGGAGAATTTTCGCCCCGACGTGAAAAAGCGGCTCGGCATCGACTACAAGACGCTGGCGAAGATCAATCCGCGCCTCGTCTACGCCAGCATTTCCGGTTTCGGCCAGGACGGACCTTACGCCGGCCGGCCTGGTTTCGATCAGATTGCGCAGGGCATGGGCGGGCTGATGTCGATCACCGGCCTGCCGGGGCAGGGGCCGGTCCGCGTCGGCATTCCGGTCGCCGATCTCAGCGCCGGAATGTTTGCTGCGCTGGGCATCCTCGTCGCTTTGCTCGAACGCGAGAAATCCCGCAAGGGCCAGTACATTGCCACGTCGCTGTTGCAGGCGCAGATTTTCATGCTCGATTTTCAGGCCGCACGTTATCTGGTCAGCGGCGAGGTGGCCAAACAAGCCGGCAACAACCATCCGACCAGCATCCCGACCGGCGTGTTCAAGACCAAGGACGGCCATATCAATATTGCCGCCACGGGGCAGCGGATTTGGGAGCGATTCTGCGAGGCGGCCGGGGCGATGGCGCTGATGCAGAATCCCAATTATCAGTCGGGCGCGGCACGCTCGAAAAATCGCGATGCGCTCAATGCCGAGATCGATACCTATATGGCCGGCCGCACCAGCGCCGAGTGGATCGAGCGCCTCAACAAAGCCGGCGTGCCGTGCGGACCGATCTATTCGATCGATCAAATGTTCGCCGACCCGCAGGTCGAGCATCTCGGCATTGCGCAGAGCGTGACCAAGAAGGACAAAAGCAAAATGCGGCTCGTCGGTCAGCCCGTTACGCTGTCGCGGACGCCGTCGCGCCTGGCGGCGCGGCCGCCGGAGCTCGGCGAACACACCGATGCGGTACTCAAGGAATTCGGTTTCAGCGCGCGGGATATCGCGGCGCTGCACAAAGCCAATGCGGTGTGATGCATTGCGTTCACACCACGTTTCCCGGGCGCGGCGCAGCACGCAGTGGTGCGCTGCAGACCCGGGATCGTAACGGTCCCGGATCAGCGGTGCACCGTTTCACGCTGCACCGCGTCCGGGAAACAGGAGCTCTATCATGACGCAAACCGACAAGATGCTCGCACGCAAGGAAGGCGGCGTCGGCATCGTGACCTTCAACAATCCGGAGCGGCATAACGCGGTGTCGCTGGAAATGTGGGAGGCGACCACGCGCATCTTGAACGGCTTCGCGGCCGACAACGATATCCGCGTCGTGGTGCTCACCGGCGCCGGCGGCAAGGCCTTCGCGTCGGGCGCCGACATCTCTAAATTCGGCAGCGAGCGCGCCACGATCGAGGCGGTGCGCGCCTATAACGCCAAGACCGATGCGACCTATGCCAGCATCGCCGATTTTCCGAAACCGACCATCGCCATGATCCGCGGCTATTGCATCGGCGGCGGCCTGGGGCTCGCCACCTGCTGCGATCTGCGCATCTGCTCCGACAATTCCCGCTTCGCGGTGCCGGCGGCCAAACTCGGTTTGGGATACGGCTATAGCGGATTGAAGCGGCTCGTCGACATTGTCGGGCCGTCCTTCGCCAAGGAGATTTTCTATACCGCGCGCCAGTTCGACGCCGAGGAAGCGCGCACCATGGGACTGGTGAACCGCGTGGTGCCGTCGGCCGAGCTTGAAACCTACGTCAAAAGCGTCACCGACATGATCGGCGCCAACGCGCCGCTCACCATCAAGGCGGTGAAGTTCACGGTCGGCGAAGTCGTCAAGGAAGACTCCAAACGAAACCTCGCGCGGTCCGCCGAACTGGTCGAGCAATGCTTTTCCAGCCGCGATTATACCGAGGGCCGCACCGCCTTCATGGAGAAGCGCAAGCCGGTTTTCACCGGCAGCTGAGAATGTTAGCGGAGCTTTTGCGCCAGCTGCGATAGTCGTTGCCCACTGCTGCCCATTGCACCCAACGCGGTGGGCAAGCGATTTCCCGTGTCCGCAACGCTTATCATCGGCCGACGAGGCTTGCTAAACTGTACGCTTCGGCCGGAAAGCGGAACGACAATCCGCTCCTTGTGGGAGGCACGCTAAATGTACCGGGGCACCAAAGACATCACATTGCCGACGACGATTACCGGCTCGCTGCCGCGGCCGAGCTGGTACACGGAGAATCTCGGCACCCGCCATTTTCTCGAAGCGATGGTCAGCCGCCGCTTCCGCGAGCAATATGAAGACGCGCTGACCTGCTATTTGCGCGATCAGGAGCTCGCCGGCCTCGACATCGTCACCGACGGCGACTGCCGCTTCGACGACGACGTCGGCGGCCAGAGCTGGACCGCCTATCCGCCGAACCACATGAGCGGGCTTAACGCGGCGCATCCCGAGCCGACGCCGGCCGGACGCGGCGGCATCCTATTTCCACGCGGCCACATCTTGCACGACTATCTTGAATCGCGCGTCATGCCGGTCATCACCGGCCCGATCGGGCGCGGCAATCTGCAATACACGTCGATGTGGAAGGCGGCGCAACGCTTCACCACGAAGCCGGTGAAGTTCGGCGCGGTGTCGGCGGAGATCGTCGCCTTCGCGCTGCAGGACCGGCATTACAAGAGCGTGCCCGAGCGCATGTTTGCGATCGCCGACGCTTTCAACGAGGAATACCACGAGCTGGCCGACGCCGGCTGTCCGGTGATCCAGATCGAGGAGCCGCAGATCCACCTGATCGCGGTGCGCAAGATCCAGGACAAGGTCATCACGCCGCAATTGATGGTCGAGGTGTTCAATCGCACCGTGAAGGGCCTGCGCGCCAAGACCGAAGTGTGGGCGCATTCCTGCTGGGGCAATCCTTCGCAGCAGCGCATGTTCGCGGCCGTGCAGAGCTACAAACCGGCGCTGGAGACCTACAATACGGTCGATGCCGACGTCATCACCTTCGAATCGTCGAGCTCCGGCGGCATCGATCTCGAAGCGATCGGCAAGACCATCGCCGGCAAGAAGATCGCCATCGGCGTCATCGACCATCACACGCTGCAGGTCGAAAGCGCCGACGAGGTGGCCGAGAAGATCCGCGCCGCGCTCAAACACATTCCGCCCGAGCGCCTGGTCATCTCGACCGACTGCGGCATGGGCCGCGAGGGCATGAGCCGCCGTCACGCCTTCTACAAGATGGTCTCGCTGGTGCTCGGCACCAATATCGTGCGCAAGGAACTCGGCTTGCCGCCGGCCCAATGCCTGGCGGCGGACGAGCGCTATTCGCTGGTCATGGCGGCGAAATAAATCGCCCCGTGCGGGGTTATTTCCACTAGTATGGGCTTTATGTCGGGGAAAATCATGGCTGACGTTTCGGCAACACAGAAATTCATACCGGCACTGGCGTGGTATAGGCCGTTTGAGCCCTTGGCCTACGCATTCATCCGCTTCTGTACCGGGGCGCTCATCGTGCCGCACGGCATCGATCGGCTGTTCTATAGCGGCTCTCACGCCGAACTTGGCGGATTCTTGGCAAGCATCCCGGCTTCGGCGATCGGCGCATTCGAACTCGTTGGCGGCGCGTTCGTCGCCCTTGGCTTGCTGACGCGACCGATCGCCTTGTTGTTTGCCATCGAGTGGGCCGGGATCGCCTTCGCCGTACCCACGCCGTCCGGTACGTCGTGGGTCATGGCTGGTGAATCCCTCCATTTTCCCACCTGGGTCGCAGCGCTGTGCGTCGCATTCGTCCTCCGTGGGGGTGGGTATTATTCGTTGGATAGGCTCATGGGCAAAGAATTCTAATCCGTCTTTCCCGAATAACCGCGGGCGCACAAGCAAGGGAAGCAGGCTCATGATCGACGAGACAAGCAATATCGATGACGGTCGGCTGATCGTTCCAGGACTGGCCGGGATTTATCGGGGCGTCGCCCCGCTCGCTTACGCCGCTATCAGAGTGATAACAGCCTTGAGTTTCCTGCCTATCGGTCTCGATAGACTGTTCCACGACGGCGCCACGGAACTCGCCAAGCCAATCGCGGCTCTGGGTTTCGCCTACCCCTACGCGTGGGGCTGGGCCGTCACATTGAACGAGTCCATTGGCGCCATTCTGCTCGGACTTGGCTTGTTCACGCGTCCGGCGGCCTTCGCGATAGCAGTCGAGATGGCGGTGGTCGCCTTCGGCATCATGATCAAGCACGGGATGTTCTGGCCGCCCCACGGCCTTGAGGTCGCTCTGCTACTGGGATTGGTGGCATTTGGTTTCGTCCTCGGCGGGGGCGGACGCTACTCTCTGGACCGCCTGATCGGCCGCGAGTTTTAGCGCAGGTCTCCGAAGCGCGTCGCAATGCAACGCAACTCCCGCCACCCTTGTTTCGCCTGAGCGGCGCCGCTACATACGGCGCCGCGACGCCCGACTCCCACCCTACCTTCCCCGCGTGCGGAAGAGGGTGGGCTCGGGGTTTCCGGAGAGGTGGCTGAGCGGTTGAAAGCACCGCACTCGAAATGCGGCATACGGGCAACCGTATCGGGGGTTCGAATCCCTCCCTCTCCGCCATCCTGCTTCGCGCTGCCGAATTGCAATAAACCAAACACCATTGACCCCAATTGCGCGCGTCAGCGCGTAGGGATCGTACAGCCGCCTCGCGCATTATCGGTGCGGTGTGGGTTTATCCCTTGGACGCGCGATGCCTGCTTCGGGTCACGGACCTGTCCGCGAATACAGCCAGACTTGTGCATTGCGGCTTGCGGCGGGGCTCTTAATCGCCCTTAGTATTGCCTTAACCGCGACTGCCGCGAGCGCCGCGAATTCGCCGGCAGCGGCGACGACCGGCGCAGCGGCCGGCCCGTCCGAAGCGCTGTTCATCGCCGAACTCGGGCTCTTGCTCCTGGTCGGCCGGCTCTTGGGCGAGGCCGCGCGGCGGCTCGGCCAGCCGGCGGTGATGGGCCAACTCATCGCCGGGATCCTGCTCGGGCCGTCGCTGTTCGGGCTGATCTGGCCGTCGGCGCAGCATGCGCTGTTTCCGGACGACGCCGCGCAAAAAAGCATGCTCGATGCCGTCTCCCAGCTCGGCATTCTGATGCTGCTGTTGCTGACCGGCATGGAGACCGACCTGCAACTGGTGCGCCGCGTCGGCCGCGCCGCCGTGACCGTCGCCATTGCCGGGGTCACGCTGCCGTTCGTCTGCGGTTTCGCGCTCGGCGAAATGCTGCCGGCCGAGCTGCTGCCGAAGCCGGAAGCGCGCCTTGTCACCGCGATCTTTCTCGGCACCGCGCTGTCGATCTCGTCGGTGAAGATCGTGGCCATGGTGGTGCGCGAAATGAGTTTCATGCGCCGCGATCTCGGCCAGATCATCGTCGCCTCGGCGATCCTCGAGGACACCATCGGCTGGGTCATCATCGCCGTCGCGTTCGGACTGGCCTCCGCGGGAACCATCGAGCTGTGGTCGATCGGACGCGCGGTCGCCGGCACGGCGTTGTTCATGATCGTCAGTCTCACCATCGGCCGGCGCATCGTGTTCACGCTGATCCGCTGGACCAACGATCATTTCGAAAGCGACTTTCCGGTCATCACGGCGATCCTCCTCATCATGGTGGCGATGGCGCTGACGACACAATTGATCGGCGTCAATACCGTGCTCGGCGCCTTCGTCGCCGGCATCCTGATCGGCGAATCGCCGATCCTGACGCGGCACATCGACGAAGCGTTGCGCGGGCTCATCGTCGCGCTGTTCATGCCGGTGTTCTTCGGCCTGTCCGGGTTGCGCGCCGACCTCACCGTGTTCCGCCACGGCGATCTGGCGCTGCTGGCGGTCGCGCTCATCCTGATCGCGAGCATCGGAAAATTTCTCGGCGCCTTTCTCGGCGGCAAGCTCGGCGGGCTCGCCCGCGCGGAATCGTTGGCGCTCGGCTGCGCCATGAATGCGCGCGGCTCGACCGAGGTCATCGTCGCCACCATCGGCCTGTCGGCGAGCGTGCTCAATCAAAATCTATTCACGCTGATCGTCACCATGGCGGTGGTCACCACGCTGGCAATGCCGCCGATGCTGCGCTGGGCGCTCAAACGGCTGCCGCTGCGCAAGAAAGAGCGGCTGCGGCTCGAGCGCGAGGACCTCGATGCCAAGGGTTTTGTCACCAATCTCGAACGTCTTTTGCTCGCCGCCGACGACAGCGCCAATGGCAAATTGGCGGCTCGACTGGTCGGTGCGATCGCCGGCTCCGGCGGCAAGCCGACCACGATCCTCGATTTAAGCGACGCCCGGCGCGACAAGAAAGCGGCGAAACCGAACACCGAGAAGGAGAAACCGGCGGTTGGATCCGATCGGAAAACCGCGGCGTCCAAAGCAAACGACGACAGTTCGAAACAGCAGGTCGAGATGGCCGCCGAGGCGGTAACGCCGCTCAAAACGCATCCGGACGAGGACAAGCCCGGCCGCGTCGACGTCATCACGCGGCAGCATGAATCGAACAACCCCGAAGCAGTCGCGGGCGAAGCGCGCAAGGGTTACGACTTTCTGGTCGTCGGCGTCGCCAAGACCCGCAATCCCAAGGGTGGATTCAGCAAGGACGTTTCACTGATAACCGACGGGTTCGAAGGCCCGCTCGCCGTCGCCGATTCGCATCGTGAACCCAAGCGACCGGCGGACCGCCATGGCCGGATTCTCATTCCGGTGAACGGCACCGAGGTGTCGCGCCGCGCGGTCGAGGTCGGGCTCACCTTGGCGCGGGCCACCGATGCGAAGGTCACGGCGCTCTTCGTCACCCGCGCCAACACGCACGGCGGCGACCGCAAATCGGCGCCGCGGCGGCGCGCGACCCGGCGCAATGAACGGGCCGTGCTCAAGGATATCGGCGCCTTGGCCGAGCGCTACGAAGTCGATTTACGCACAACCACGCGCGCCAACGTGATGCCCGACGAAGCGATACTGCGTGAATCGAAGCGCGGCTACGACCTTATTGTGCTCGGCGTAAGCCGGCGGCCCGGCGCTACGCTGTTCTTCGGCAACACCGCGGCCGCGGTGCTCGACCGTTCGACGGTGTCGAATCTATTTGTCGCAAGTTAATGGTATAAGATTGCAAACGGGGTATCCATGTCATGCCGATAATTCCTCTGCTGGCGCAATCGGCGTTCGAGCCGGAAATGATCGATTTTCTGGTCTCGGTCTACGAAGCCGCCTGGAAGAAGGTCGAGCAATCGGGCAGCAAGCTCGCGTCGCCCGCTTATCGACGGGCGGCGCAGGAGATCATTGCCAAGCGCATCATCGAAACTGCGCAACGCGGCGAACGCGATCCAAACATGCTCGCCGACGACGCGGTGAGTTTTTTAGAGCGTTCTTACGCGTAATTGCCCTGCCGGAGATCAATCGTCGTAGTGCAGGAAGCGGGTCTCGAAGCTTGAGCGCTCCCGATACGCCAAATGCTTGGCGCGCTGCTGTTCGGAGAGCCGCCGTAAATGGGCTTGCGACACCGGCGGCTTTTGGCGGGCGTCGATGGCGATCGTCAGCGGTGGGGCGGCTTGCGCCTGCGCCGCGGCGGCAACGATTTGCTGCTCGGCCCGTTTGACCTTAACGACTGTCTTTAAAGCCGACGGCCCCGCCGCGGAGCGCTGCGCAGCCACCATCGCGATGGCGGCAGCAGGCGGCGCCGTGAGTTGGGCCGTGAGTTGGCTGGGAACGGAAAAGAAAACCAGAAACGACATCGCCAGTCCGGTAACGATCCCGGCGACGCAAACCAGATAGGCGAGCATGGAAGCCAGGATATCCATCGACCACCGGCGCTTCCCACCCCGCCACGGTCGTACAATGCATCACCATAGATATTCGTTCCTGGGAATACGTATTAGAGCATGCCCCGCAAAATGCCTGCCCTCGGACTTGATCCGAGGATGGGAACCGGTTTTGCGAAAACGGCATGCTCCCACAAATAACCAGAGCGGGATGCCGATTTGAAGGAAATCATCCCGCTCCAGCGCTGGGAGCGCCGAGGCGCCTTCGCTCTGCCGCGCGAGTAACACACTCGCGTTCTAAAAAAGGCGCGGAAGCGGCGCAAACCGGCGCTCACTTTAGGAACATTATTAGGAAATGAGTAACCGCACGACCGGATAGCGTCCCCGGCGTGGCTGCCGGCGCCGCGCATCGGCAGCTTGCGCGATCGATCAGCCTTCAGCCTTGCGAGATAAACTTGGTCACCAGGTAGGCGCCCAAGCCTTCGACGCCGCCCTCGCTGCCGTGACCGCTCTCTTTGACGCCGCCGAACGGCGTCTCCGGCGTCGAGATCGCGACCGAGTTGACGCCGACCATGCCCGACTCCAGCGCGTCGCCGATCGCGGCCGCGGTCGCGTTCGACGTGGTGAACGCGTAAGCCGCGAGGCCGAATTCCAGCGAGTTGGCGCGCTCGACCACCTCGTCGAAAGTCTTAAATGTGACGACCGGCGCGACCGGCCCGAACGGCTCTTGCGTCATGATCTTGGAATCGTCGGGCACTTCGGTGATGACCGTCGGCTCAAAGAAGTAGCCCTGATTGCCGCGCCGCTTACCGCCGGTCTCGATCTTGCCGCCGCGGCTCTTGGCGTCGTTGACGAAACTTTCCATCGCATCGATGCGGCGCGAATTCGCCATCGGTCCCATGGTGATGCCCTTTTCCAGGCCATCGCCGAGCTTGATGCCGTTGGCATATTCGGTGAAGCGCTTGAGGAAGCGCGGATAGACGTCTTCCTGCACGTAGAAGCGCGTCGGCGAGATGCACACTTGGCCGGCGTTGCGATACTTGAAGGCGGCAATGGTGTCGGCGGCCTTCTCCGGATCGGCGTCGGCGAACACCACGACCGGCGAATGGCCGCCGAGCTCCATGGTGGTGCGCTTCATGCCCTTGGCGGCGAGCGCGGCGAGATGCTTGCCGACCGGAATGGAGCCGGTGAAGGAAATTTTGCGAACCGCGTCCTTGCCGAGCAGATACTCGGAGACTTCCGCCGGCACGCCGAAGACGAGGTTGAGAACGCCGGCCGGCAGTCCGGCATCGGCAAAGCAGCGCACCAGTTCGATGCAGGAGCCCGGCGTTTCCTCGGACGGTTTGAGAACAAGCGAGCAACCGGCGGCGAGCGCGCCGCCGATTTTCCGCGCCGGGGTGAGCACCGGAAAATTCCACGGCGTGAACGCCGCAACGACACCGATCGGCTCCTGCACCACGAGCTGGCGGACGCCCTTGCCGCGGCCCGGCACGATGCGGCCGTAAGACCGCCGGCCCTCTTCGGCATACCAGTCGATGATGTCGGCCGAGCCGATCACCTCGGCGCGCGCCTCCGGGTAGGTCTTGCCCTGCTCCAGCACCATGATCTTGGCGATCGCGTCGTAGCGCTCGCGCATCAAGTCGGCGGCCTTGTGCATGATCTTGCAGCGGTCGTAGGCGGAAGCCGCGCGCCATAGGGCGAAGCCTTTTTTGGCCGCTGCCAGCGCGGCATCGAGGTCGGCCTTGCTCGCATGCGGCAGATGGCCAAGCGGCTTTTCGGTCGCCGGATTGAGCACATCCTCGCCTTTGCGGCCGTCGCCGCCGAGCCACTTGCCGTCGATGAAAAGTTCGAGATTGGCGTACATGACATCCTCGCTGGGCGTTGTGTTTCAATATTTCTTGGCCAAGCATTAGCAGTTTTCACAAGTCTGTTCACCCCTTCCAGCCTACGTTCCCCGGACGCGGTGCAGCGCGCCAGCGGTGCACCGCCGATCCGGGGTCTTTGCAAGCAGAACGCTCACTTGCTTCGAGTTTGCACCGATCCCGGGTCTGCAGCGCATCACTGCGTGCTGCGCTGCGCCCGGGAAACGCTGCGCGTCACTCGACTCGCGTCGGATCGATGACGAAATTGGTGAAGCCGCCGTTGCGGTCGTCCATGCCGGCCAGCACCGCGTTGACTTTGGACAGCGGCGAAACGCGGTGCTCGAACACCGACAGATCCAGCGTGCCGGCGCCGGCCATCGCCGCCATATCCTCGCCCTCGCCGGTGGTGAACCAGACCGAGCCTTGCAGGCCGATGCGGTTGGTCATCAGCCAGAACGCGTTGATCGGCAGCGTTTCGATGACGGCGCCGACATTGACCGCACGGCCGCCGCGCCGCAGGCAATGCAGCGCGCGCATCATCGCGCTGGCCGGCGCGCCGGGCGGCAGGCAGTCGATGACGCCGTCGACGCCGTAGCCGTCGGTCGCCGCTTTCGTCCAGGCGACCAGCGGATCGGGCTGGGACCCTGCGTCCGCAACCGCGAACGTATCGATCCGTCCCGGCGCCAGCGCCTTGACGCGATTAAGCAGCGCGGCATTGCGGCCGGTGCCGAGGATTTTGGTTGCGCCCATCGCCAGCGCCAGCAGCGCGGCGCAAAGCCCAAGCTGTCCGCCGATGCCGTTGATCAGCAATGACTGACCGGGACCGACGCCGAGCTTGCGCATGGCGGCATAGGCGGTGCCGAAATAGCCGAACCGCGCCGCGGCCTCGAAGCTGACATTGTCGGGCAATCTGACCAGCGCCGTGGCCGGCGCGGTAATGAACTGCGACAGCCCGCCGTAGGGATAGTCGCGCATGATGTCCTGTGAGCGGCCGAAATAGCCTTGAAAGGTGAATTGCGGGCAATCCAGCGGCTGGCCGCTGCGGCACATCCGGCACGAGCCGCACGAGCGCGCCGGATTGACATAGACCCGCTCGCCCGGACGGATCGCGCGCACCCGGTCGCCGACCTTGGCGACGACGCCGGTCGGATCGAGACCGAAAATCGCCGGCAGCGGCGGCATGATCTTCAGATCGGGCACCTGCGTGCCGAAGAAATTGCTGATGACGCGCGCCAGATTGGGCACCACGCCGCAGGCCTTGACTTCGACCAGAACGTCGGTCGGGCGCGGCTCCGGTACGTCGATCCGGTCGAGCGTCATGGGGGTGCCGTAGGCGTGCAGCCGCGCGGCGATCATTGTCGTCATTGCGTTTCCTTCCCAGCGAACGGGCTTTATCGTCATTCGTCCGGCGAGAATTGCAGCAAAATTGTCGAGAAAGCGCGAGTCCTAAAGACGCGAAGCTGTTTGGTGGCGCATATCCTTATCGCAAAACCGGTTACCACCCTCGGATCAAGTCCGAGGGCAGGCATTTTGCGGGACCTGCGCTACAGCGCGGCGGCGTCGGTTTCGCCGGTGCGGATGCGCACCGCGTGATCGAGCCCGAACACGAAAATCTTGCCGTCGCCGATCTGGCCGGTTTTCGCCGCCAGGGTGATCGCCTCGATGACCTTGGCCACCTGATCGGACGGGCAGGCGACCTCCAATTTGATTTTCGGCAAGAAGCTCACCGCATATTCGGCGCCGCGATAGATTTCCGTGTGGCCCTTCTGGCGTCCGTAGCCCTTCACTTCCGTCACGGTCAGTCCCTGAACGCCCATCTTGGTGAGCGCATCGCGGACGTCGTCGAGTTTGAACGGCTTGATGATGGCCATGACGACTTTCATCGTTTTCTCCCGTTGCCTTGACGCGGAGCGCCCCTCGCGTCATCGCGCCGGCTGTGGGAATCAAGGGCCGTGCCAAGTAAGGGCTGAGACAGCGAAGCGGTATTGCCGCTGCGGCGCGATCCCGCTGTCCGACGCCGCCTAAAGATCGAACAAGACGCATAGAAATTCGGCGGTCCTTACAGCGCGTCGGCGTCGGTTTCGCCGGTGCGGATGCGCATGGCGCGATCGATTGGAGCGACAAAGATCTTGCCGTCGCCGATCTGCCCGGTCTTGGCGGCGGTGCTGATCGCTTCCACGACCCGGTCTGCTTGCTCGGCCGGAACGGCAACTTCGATGCGCACTTTCGGCAGGAAATTCACGGCATATTCGGCGCCGCGATAGATTTCGGTGTGGCCCTTCTGCCGGCCATAGCCCTTGACCTCGGAGACGGTCATGCCGTGGACGCCGATGCCGAGGAGCGCGTCGCGCACTTCCTCGAGCTTGAAAGGTTTGATGATGGCGATGATGAGTTTCATGACGCTATCCAGCCGGCATGCACATCATATCGGCGTTACTGCCGATAATTAAGCCAGCTTGTTGCCTAGCTTTTGGGCGGCGTCCAGTGCCGCAGTCAAGCGGAGGTGGGGCGGCGCTGCCGCAGCACACCTTCCTGGGCGACCGAGGCGACCAACGTGCCGTCGGCGGCAAAGATCAGGCCGCGCGAGAAGCCGCGCGAACCGGCAAGGTTCGGGCTGTCCTGCGCGTAAAGGAGCCACCCGTCGGCGCGGAACGGACGATGGAACCACAGCGCATGATCGAGGCTCGCGGCCATGATGTCCTCGCTGAACACCGAGCGCCGGTGCGGGATCAGCGCCGCGTCGAGCAGCATCATGTCGGAGGCATAAGCGAGCACGCATTGGTGGATCGCCGGCTCGTCGGGCAACCGACCGGTGGCGCGCATCCAGACGTGAAAGCGGCCGTCCTTCAATGTCTCGCCGAGGTAGCGGTTGTACTCGACCGGCCGCAGCTCGATCGGCCGCTCGCGCTCGTAATAGCGCCGCACCGGCTCGGGCATGTTCGGCCAGACGTTCTTCTTCAATTCGGCTTCGTCCGGCAGCGCGTCGGGCTTGGGCACGTCGGGCATGGCGAACTGATGCGACAGGCCTTCCTCATGGACGTGGAACGACACCGACATCGAGAAGATGGCCCGGCCGTGCTGGATCGCTTTGACGTTGCGGGTGGTAAAACTCTTGCCGTCGCGGATGCGGTCGACATCATAGATGATCGGCACTTTGGGATCGCCGCCGAGCAGGAAATAGGCGTGCAGCGAGTGCGGCGGCCGCGTCGCCACGTCGTCGACGGTGCGGCAGGCGGCAACCAGGGCCTGGCCGATGACCTGGCCGCCGAACACCCGCTGCCAGCGCGATTGCGGCGAACGGCCGCGAAACAGATTCACTTCGAGCGGTTCGAGATTGAGAATATCAACCAGTTCCTGGACGGCGGAGGCCATGCATTCTCCGTGGCTTGTTTCCCGGGCGCGGCGCGGCACGAAGCGCAGCGAAGTGGTGCGCTGCTGACCCGGGATCGTCACAAACACCGAGTTTGATACGGTCCCGGAATAGCGGTGCACCACCATAGCGCGCGCAAGACGCGCGTGACCGCGCTTATGGTGCTGCACCGCATCCGGGAAACGAGGCACTTAATACTCTTGCATATAGGTTTGGCGGGTGGGTCAAGCCCGGCCCGGGCTGAGCGTGCTAGGATAGGGTATGACGCGTAGCAACGTTGACGTGCTGATCGCCGGCGGCGGCTTTGCCGGGCTGACGCTCGCCATCGCCTTGCGGCAGGGGCTCGGACCGTCGTTTTCGGTCGTGGTCGCGGATCCGACGTTGGGCGCAAGCCGCGGCGAAGACGAGCGCGCTTCGGCCATCGTCGCGGCGGCGCGGCGGTTGTTCACCACGATCGGCGTTTGGGACGCCGTCGAGGGAGAAGCGCAGCCGATCCTGGACATGGTCGTCACCGACAGCCGGCTGGGCGATGCGGTGCGGCCGACCTTCCTCACCTTCGCCGGCGAGATCGAGCCCGGCGAGCCGTTCGCCCATATGGTCGAGAACCGGCTGCTGGTCGACGCGCTCACCGCCAAGGCGCGCGAGGTCGGCGTCGCGTTACAGACCACAGCGGTGGCGAATTTTTCTTACCCTCCCCTGGAGGGGGAGGGTCGCGAGCGCAGCGAGCGGGGTGGGGTGAACGATCGCGAAGCAATCACCCCACCCCGACCGCCTGACGGCGGTCGACCCTCCCCCTCCAGGGGAGGGTATGCGCAACGCGTCGATGTCGAGTTTACAAATCGCGACGCGCTCGCTGCTCGTTTGCTGGTCGCCGCCGACGGCGCCCGCTCGATCATCCGGACCGCCGCCGGCATCACGACGCATGGCTGGACTTACGGCCAGTCGGCCATCGTCATCAATGTCGCGCACGCGCGCGATCACGAGGGCCGCGCGGAGGAGCATTTTCTCCCTGCCGGTCCGTTCGCGATCCTGCCGCTCAAGGGCCGGCGCTCCTCGATCGTGTGGACCGAGACCACGGCCGAAGCGGAACGCATCGTGGCGCTGCCGGACGACGCGTTCCATGCCGAGCTCGAGCAGCGCTTCAAGCTGCATCTCGGCGAGCTCAAGGTGATGGGCGCGCGGCGCGTGCATCCGCTGGGATTTTTCGTCGCCCGCACCTTCGTTGCCGAGCGCATTGCCCTTGCCGGCGACGCCGCCCATGTCATCCATCCGATCGCCGGCCAGGGGCTGAATATGGGCTTGAAGGACGTCGCCGCGCTCGCCGAAGTCATCGTCGACGCGGCGCGGCTCGGGCTCGATCCCGGCGCCGCGGACGTGCTGGAGCGTTATCAGCGCTGGCGGCGCTTCGATACCATGGCCATGGGGCTCGCCACCGACGGGCTGAACCGGCTGTTCTCCAACCGCTCCGACGTGCTGCGCGTCGCGCGCGACATCGGGCTTGGTTTGGTCGACCGGCTGCCCGGATTGAAACGCCTGTTCATCCGCGAGGCGGCGGGACTGGTCGGCGAAGTGCCTAAATTGCTCCGCGGCGAATCTCTGTAACGACCATGGCCTTCAACCACATCGCGGTCATCGGCGGCGGCGCCTGGGGTACGGCCCTGGCGCTGACCTGCGCGCGGGCCGGCCGCAAGGTTACGCTGTGGGAACAGGACGCCGCGAATGCAGCGCAGCTCAAGACCAAGCGCGAAAGCCGCTTCCTGCCCGGCGTGCGCCTCGATGACGGCATCGCTATCGCCGGCGAACTCGCCGAGGCGGCGCGCGCGGACGCGCTTCTTCTTGTCGTTCCCGCCCAAGCCGTGCGCGCCGTTGCGACTGCGCTCGCGCCTCTTCTGGCCGCGCCCACGCCGGCGATCGTCTGCGCCAAGGGCATCGAGCGCGGCAGCAAGAAATTCATGAGCGAGGTGATCGGCGAGTGCGCCCCCGGCGCGGTGCCGGCGATCTTGTCGGGCCCGAGTTTTGCCGCCGACGTTGCACGTGGACTGCCTACGGCAGTCACACTGGCGGCGGCGGATGCCAAGCTCGCCGCCGATCTTGCGCAAGCCATCGGCTCGGCGGCGTTCCGGCCCTATCATTCCACCGACCTGCGCGGCGTCGAGATCGGCGGCGCGGCCAAGAACGTGCTCGCCATCGCCGCCGGCGTCGTCACCGGACGCGGGCTCGGCGCCAGCGCGCTCGCGGCGCTGACCACGCGCGGCTTTGCCGAGCTGGTGCGGTTCGGCAAGGCCTATGGCGCCAAGCCGGAAACCATGATGGGCCTGTCCGGGCTCGGCGATCTCCTCCTCACCTGCTCGAGCCCGCAGTCGCGCAATTTCACCTTCGGCGTCAATCTCGGCCGCGGCCACGATCCGGCAACGATTCAAAAGACGACCGGTCTTGCGGAAGGCGCCTTCACCGCGTCGGTGCTGCTGGACATGGCGCGCGAGCGCTCCGTTGACATGCCGATCTCGGCGGCCGTGGTTGCGTTGCTTGAAGGCAAGATGAGCGTCGATGCCGCGATCGAGTCGCTGTTGACGCGGCCGCTGAAGGCGGAGGCGTAACCAATAGGCGTGTCATGCTCCGCGAAGGCGGAGCATCCAGTACGCGCCGGATTTGATGTGATATTCAGCGGCAGCGATTACTGGATCGTCCGCTTTCGCGGACGATGACATCTGAGGATCGGCGCGCATGGCATACTGGCTTCTGAAAACCGAGCCCGAGACCTTCTCCTGGGACGATCAGGTCAAGCGCGGGGCCAAAGGCGAGCCGTGGAGCGGCGTGCGCAATCATCAGGCCAAGAACAATCTGATGAAGATGAAAAAGGGCGAGCGCGGCTTTTTCTATCACTCGGGCGAGACCAAGGAGATCGTCGGCGTAGTCGAAGTGATCCGCGCGCACTATCCCGACCCGACCGCAAAAGCCGGCGAACCATCCTCGGCATCTTGGGTGGCGGTCGACGTCAAGGCGCTCGAGCCTTTGCCAAAGCCGGTGCGGCTTGCCGACGCCAAGGCCGAGCCACGGCTCAAAGCCATGGTGCTGGTCAACAATACGCGGCTCTCGGTGCAGCCGGTCAGCGATGCCGAGTGGAAGCTCGTCTGCAAGATGGGCGGGGTGACTGAGTGATCCCCTCCTCCTGCGCCAAGGCAGAGGTTGCCATCGAGCCGTAAATCGGTCCATCGCAGCCTTGTCGCTCGTCGGGCCGCCGTCGCATAATATGACCAGGAAGCGCCTATAATCGGGCCAAGTCGACCGTATGCGCGTGGAGGATAGCGAAATGTCGGACAAGATTTACGAAGTGCCCGCCGCGTGGAAGACGCGCGCCTTCATCGACGACGCCAAATACCAGGACATGTACCGGCGCTCGCTCGCCGATCCCAATGCGTTCTGGGCCGAAGCGGCCAAGCGCATTCACTGGACCATGCCATTTAGCAAGGTCAAGAATACCTCGTTCCAAAAGCCCAACGTTTCGATCAAATGGTTCGAGGACGGCTCGACCAACGTCGCCTACAATTGCATCGACCGCCATTTGCATACGCGCGGCCGGCAGACCGCGATCATCTGGGAAGGCGACGACCCGAAGGATTCAAAGCACATCACCTATAAGGAGCTGCACGACGAGGTCTGCCGCTTCGCCAATATTTTGCGCAACCGCAACGTCAAGAAGGGCGACCGCGTCACCATCTACATGCCGATGATTCCGGAAGCGGCTTACGCCATGCTCGCCTGCGCGCGCATCGGCGCCATCCATTCCGTGGTGTTCGGCGGCTTCTCGCCGGATTCGCTCGCCGGCCGCATCGAGGACTGCAAGTCGAACATCGTCATCACCGCCGACGAAGGCGTCCGCGGCGGCCGCAAGATCCCGCTCAAGGCCAATACCGACGCCGCGATCGCCAAAGTCGGCGGTGTCGATTTCGTCATCGTGGTCAGGCGCACCGGCGCGCCGGTCGACATGGATCCGGTGCGCGACGTCTGGTACCACGAGGCCAAGGAGGTGGTCACCGCGGAGTGTCCCTGCACGGACATGAACGCCGAGGATCCGCTGTTCATCCTCTATACCTCGGGCTCGACCGGCAAGCCGAAGGGCGTGCTGCACACCACCGCCGGTTATCTCGTCTATACGGCGATGACGCATCAATACGTCTTCGACTATCACGACGGCGACATTTATTGGTGCACCGCCGACGTCGGCTGGGTCACCGGCCACAGCTATATCGTCTACGGGCCGCTCGCCAACGGCGCCACCACGCTGATATTCGAAGGCGTGCCGAACTATCCGTCGATGTCGCGGTTCTGGGAGGTCATCGACAAGCACAAGGTCAACATCTTCTACACCGCGCCGACCGCGATCCGCGCCTTGATGCAGGCCGGCGATGGGCCGGTGAAGAAGACCTCGCGCGCCTCGTTGAAGCTCCTCGGCACCGTCGGCGAGCCGATCAATCCCGAAGCCTGGGAATGGTATTACCGCGTGGTCGGCGACACCCGCTGCCCGATCGTCGACACCTGGTGGCAGACCGAAACCGGCGGCATTCTGATCACGCCGCTGCCCGGCGCGATACCGCTGAAACCCGGCTCGGCGACGCGGCCGTTCTTCGGCATCGTGCCGCAGATCGTCGACGCCGAGGGCAAGGTGCAGGACGGCGCCACCAGCGGCAATTTGTGCATCGCCGATTCCTGGCCGGGAATGATGCGCACCGTCTATGGCGATCACCAGCGCTTCATCGACACTTATTTTTCCGCCTATCCGGGCAAATACTTCACCGGCGACGGCTGCCGGCGCGACGAGGACGGTTATTACTGGATCACCGGCCGGGTCGACGACGTCATCAACGTCGCCGGCCATCGCCTCGGCACCGCGGAAGTGGAATCGGCGCTGGTCGCGCATCCGAAAGTGTCGGAGGCCGCCGTCGTCGGCTATCCGCACAATATCAAGGGCCAGGGCATCTACGCCTATGTCACGCTGATGGCCGGCGAGCAGCCGACCGAAGAGCTGCGCAAGGAACTGGTCGGCTGGGTGCGCAAGGAGATCTCGCCGATCGCCTCGCCCGACCTCATCCAGTTCGCCCCGAGCCTGCCGAAGACCCGCTCCGGCAAGATCATGCGCCGGATCCTGCGCAAGATCGCCGAGGACGAGTTCGGCAATCTCGGCGACACCTCGACGCTGGCCGACCCCGCCGTGGTCGACGATCTCGTCCACAACCGCCAGAACAAGAGCAAGGAGAGCGCGTAAAACTCCCTCTCCCCTTGCGGGAGAGGCGCACTGCGGCGCGTCGCGCCGCAGTGGGTGAGGGGATTCAGGCGGCGCGGAACGGTCCCCTTCGAACCCCCTCATACCAGCCTACACTCCAACGGGCGCGGGAGTAGCTTGGGAGCCGAGAAATTTTCAAAGATCGGAAACTCTCGCTGTGTTCCAAACCTTTGCGTTTATGTGCCCATTTTTCCAAAGGCTGAATAGCCTTCCCTCCCAAAGCGCAAATACTTCCACAAATGCGTCTTTCGCTGAGCGAGTCCCCCAGTAGAGAAGCGATTTCCCTTCTTGCAGGTATGCGCCAAAGCAATCCAGGTTCACGTAGACGACTAGATTCGCACTGCTCGAATATCTTTTTCCAATCTTTTTGGAAATTACTTGGTTTAGCGCCGCTGGTATTGCCCCCAAACGCGCTCGCCAACTCTCGACCGGATCTTCTTCGATCTCGTTATCGTCTTCCAGATATTCTATCCCGCGGCGGCGGCCAACTATGTCAGCTTCCGTGGCTTCAAACAGCATTCGGTTTTCGTGAAACGTTAATTCGAAATCGGGCCAGCGATCCTCGCATAGCCGAACCGTATCGGCGGACAGGGCGGTAGCCACGCGGGACGCGATATGAGCATCCCTCAGAAATCCAAGGCCGCCTTGATTGAATAGGGTGGCGGCTGGTACCGAAGTCGTGTCGAGAATTTCTTCAACGCGCGACCGAAATTGATCGGGATTCGCAGGAAGTTCCAGCTCACTCCGCCAGAGATCGAGAGTTTGTTTTGAGATCCGTGTATATGAGTTCCGCAACTTAATGGCCCTTCTATCGCGGGTTCTAATTTGCTCGAATATCAAGGCCTAAAGACCTCGGTATTGTTGTTATGAATGTGGCCTACTAAAATTTCGTGTCGAATCACTTGGTTTCTGCGGGAGGCCTTAGCTCATGACGAACATTGCCAGCGTGGATATCATCACCGAAACTTGGCGAGCATTGAACTCCCCGTTCATTCCTTGCCGATCATCGGTTGCTGCTCGACTAGCCGCAAAATTCCTTGATCAAGGATGGGCGGACATTTGTGACGTCCAAGATATGGTTTGGGCATTAGAAGGCCGCTTTGCTGACCAAAAGATTGGGGACCTGATAAGAGCACTGAACATCCCGATGCGGCCGATATACCGGCGTCCATCGCACACGGAGGGCCAATGCATTGGAATGCCATCGCTGACCGTGGCGGACGTCGCTTGGCTTTTAATTTTGATGGAGCGCCTTGGATTTGAGCTTGATCCGATGATCTTGGTCCAGCCTGTCGCGCAGCGATTAAAGAAGTCCATGCACTTGAACGATGCTGAGTTGTCGGTGCTATGGTATAAAAAGGAGCACCTCAAAAATTCGCCAGTCGAGCTGTTCACTCATGCTACGGCTATAGGCAACAGTTGCGAGGCCCTAACTACTCCCACCAAATATCGGATTGAGTTTTGGAAGAGTTTGGATGGTGTACCGATGACCCTTCAGTCGTTCGCTCCGAAATATCGGCCTATCAGCGCCCATTAGCGGCGAACGGTCGCGCCGAATCCTGCGCAAGATCGCCGAGGACGAGTTCGGCAATCTCGGCGACACCTCGACCCTGGTCAACCCCGCCGTGGTCGACGATCTCGTCCACAACCGCCAGAACAAGAGCAAGGAGAGCGCGTAACTTGATTCCGTCACCCTGAGGTGCGAGCGGAGCGAGCCTCGCAGGGCGACGGCCCGGGATTCCTCGGCCGCATCCTTCGAGGGCCGCTTCGCGGCCGCCTCAGGATGACGGAACTGGCCCTATTGCACCGGCACCACACTCCCGGAAAAATTAGCGAAAACCTTACCCTGTTGCCGCCGCACTGCTGAGACGAGCCGGGGTTTCCGCTAAGATAGGAACCTGGATTGAGTGGGGCGGGTCCGTAAGTCGGGGAATGTAACGATGCGAGCGAAAATCCTGTTTTCGGCGGCGCTGGCGGCGGTCGCCGGCCTATTCGCTTTGGCGCCGAACGCGGCGCAGGCCCATGGCGACCTGGTGACGGTGCGGGACAGCTATCTGCCGGGCACCATTGTGGTGCGGACCAACGAGCGGGCGCTTTATTATTTCGTCGGCATGGGCGAAGCGATCCGCTACCCGGTCGGCGTCGGCCGCGCCGGCATGCAATGGTCCGGCACCGCCTTCATCGACGGCAAATACATCAAGCCGGCCTGGTCGCCGCCCGATTCGATCAGAAAGGACTACAGCAGGCTGCCGCCGGTGGTTCCCGGCGGCTCGCCGCAAAACCCCATGGGCGTCGCGGCGATGACGCTGTCCGGCGGCGGGCAATACGCCATCCACGGCACCAATAATGAGAGCTCGGTCGGCAAGTTTGTGTCGCACGGCTGCATTCGCATGCATAACACCGACATCACCGATCTGTACCGCCGCGTCAGCATCGGCACGCGGGTGGTGGTGACCCGGTAATCGGTTATCCGCACCAACTGCCGCGCTTGCCGCCGTCGTAAGCGCGCGCGAAGCCGCCGCCGAGCAGCGCCGCCGACACGTCGGCGGTGCCGCGCGTGGCGATCGTGGCATCGACGCGCCCGCCATATTTGTCGACGCCGACGCGGGACACGGTCACGGCGCCCTCGGCCAAGATTTTTTTCAGCGCCGCGCGCGCGGCTTGCGCCTGTTCGAGCTCGCTGGCGCAGCGCGCATGCAGCTCGGCGGCATCGACGCCGCGCAACCGCACCTTGGTATCGACGTCGAGGCCGGGCCACACCCGCACCCGCGCCTCGAACGTGTCGCCGTCGATGACGCGGAGAGCCTCGGCCGGATAGACGATGTTCGGATCGAGCCGGTGCGCGAGCGGAATGTCGGCGGTGGTCGGTTCGCTTGCGCTTGCGGTGGCGAGCGCAGGCTCAATCGGCGCAGCACCTGATTGCAGCGACGGCCTCACGCCCGCACCCACCGCGACTCCAAGCGCAAACGTCGCGGCCACTGCAAACAACAGATTAGCGCGGCGCGGCTGAGCGAGAGCTGCGAACGGAAAGTAGCGTCTCACCGCCCCTCCTCTCCAGAGTTGTATGAGGAACGGAATCAATCAAAACGAGTGAAGGACTATATTCGCATTTATATACTTGACAAAAGAAGGATCAAAGTCCTAATTCGGCCCGCATGACAGGCCGGTGCTTTTGCCGAGTGTGTAGGTGCGTTTCGCCGCAGAAAGGTGAAACGCGATGCGATATTTTCACCCCCAAAGAGGGGGACGACATGATAGGAATCAACCTCCTATTTATCGGGCACGAACGCCAGTGACAGTCGGTGTAGCCACTCTTTTCAGATGGAATTACTCAACCGATCCGACAAAGGTTGATGCTCAATCTGCGGCGCTTATCGCTGCTGATCGGATGATCACGGCTGGCGATATTCAGTATGAGCCTTATCAATCTAAACTCGCGGCGATAAACCAAAAAACCGTTGTGATGATCGCTGGCGATTATGCAATCCATTCGCAGGCGGTCAAAAAAACAATGCAGATGGCAGATGCGGCAGCGCCTCCTGAGCGCGTTGCACACATTTACGGCCAACAGATTCAAATTCTAAAGCGACAGGAAGCGGAGGCGATCTATCTAGCGCCGCTTGGGCTTAACATTGATACGTTCATGGCCCAACAGAAAGAGCTTTCGGAGTATTTTGTCACAACAATCACCGAACAATTGCAAAGGCATCGCGCGCCGGACGTTGAGGCGCTAGTCATTGGATCGTCGGTGGGCTTTGCCGGCATTCCATATGTGCAGCTCTATCACGTTGACACCAACGGGATTGTCAGTTGTTGCGATGACGTTGGTTTTGCAGCAATCGGAAGTGGCGCTTGGCATGCCAAATCAAACTTGATGCAGAACGGCTACACAAATGGGGCGAACTATGCGACCGCTTTGACAGCTATTTATGCTGCAAAAAAAGCGGCGGATATCGCCCCGGGTGTGGGGACCGATACGGACTTATATCTAGTATTCAAAGACGGTTTCGTGCCGGTCCCCCAAGAGACGGCGGCTGAAATGGCCGAAATCTATGAGAACGATGTCAGACAGAAGCGGGTACTACGGAGTACCGCTATCGCGCAGTTGCAAGAGTGTCTAAATAAACCGGCTGTACCACAACTGGATTTGAGAGATGAACACAAAAAATCCGCAGAAATCATCCCTGGAACAGACGCGCAAACTAATGAAGGGTCTGCTAAACCTTCCGCCGAAACAGCACTCAGAAATGAAGCTAGGCCGACCGGCCAAAGCATCAATTAAATCTCGCGATCGCGTGTCTTCCGCCAAGTCAAAAAGTGCCTAGCAATCTGGCGCTTCGTCCAACGTCGCACAAGGCTACCGATACGTCAGGCGCTTGCCCTCAATACCTTTAAGAGCCGCCGCCGTCCGTTCCCCGTCAGTGAAGCCGAGTTTGGCGCGGTGATTGTGCCTGAACTGAAACTCGTTCAAGTAACGTTGCAAATGTTGCTCACTGCAAAAGCGATAGGTGCCCTTCATTGAGCGTTTGAAATTGCCGAAGAGGTTTTCAGCCGCATTGGTAGTCGCACCGTCCCTGCCGACATAGAAACCTTCGCCACCATGGGATGACCCGTGTTCGACCGTTTTGTGTGCGGCAAACTCCTTGCCGACTTCCGTATAGAGGCGGCTTTCATCGGTGTGTAATTCTGACGTGCGATGCACATTAGTAACGAGGAGTTCTCTCACAGTCTTTTGCTTCGCCCGGTTCAGGTGAACTAAACGAGCGCGGCCTTTAGGCTCAACCAGTGCGACCACACTAGCCTTGTGCCTATGGCCCTTGCGGTAGCCCTTCGCGCGCTTCGATGAGTTGCCATAGTACGTTTCGTCGGCCTGTACAGACTGGCCTTCGCCGCCCATAGGCTTGGGGTTCAATTCATTCATGGCCTCGCGGAGCCGGTGCATCATGAACCAAGCGGTTTTGTACGTGACGCGTAGCGTGCGGTGAATTTCGTGGGCCGATACGCCGTTTTTGCCCTGATTGAACAGATGCGCCGCCATCCACCACTTTGTGAGCGGGACTTTTGACCGCTCGAAAACGGTGCCCACAGTGACCGTGAATTGACCGTGGCATTCGTTGCAGTAGTAGAGGCCAGGGCGGTGGCTCTGCTTCTTGCCTTCCACCCTGGCGATCTTCTCAGGGTCGCTGTTACCGCACTGAGCGCAGATCGGCCCTTCCGGCCAGCGGACCACTTCGAGAGCTTCGCGGGCCTTATCTTCGCTCTGAAAAACCGGGTTTTGGAACGTGGCGCGTTTGCTCATGGCTATCCCCTATGACGCTAATCCTAGAGGAAGCCCGTACTTTTGTCAAGTATATAAATGCGACTATATTCTTATATATAGGAAAATTTGTCAAGAAAGGCAACATAGGCTCGAACACTTAGCCAGCCCAAAACCCCGCCAGTGCTCAGAAATCCGAGGTTAACCCGTTGATTTCCCAATCGCCGTAGCGGGTGGGATCGAGGCCGCCGCGGCCGCCCGCTTCCTTCGGCTGACTAGCCTTTTCGCGCTCACTTTCGGTGCGGCGGGCTGCTGCCTCGGCCAACGCGCGTTCGGCCGCCGGCGTCAGGGGGCGCTTGCCGGCTTCCTGATTTTCGCCCGCAGCCTGGGCGGGTGGTTGCGGCGCTGGCTGGTCGGTTGGCATCGCCGGAGACTTGGCGTAGCCCTGCCAATTCCACAAGTAGTCTGCCTGCCAGGAGGAATTTTGCGTGGCGAAAAGCGCGCGGAAACCGCGGTCTCGCTCCGGCGATGAAGACGTGCCCGGCTTGGCCGTCCGGCGCATCGCGGCCGACATGGTCGACGGCGTCATCCGCCGCCGCCGTGCGCTCGACGAGCTGCTCGACTCAACGAGCGAGCTCGCCGCATTGGAGGAGCGCGACCGCGCGCTCGCGCGCGCAGTGGTGGCGACCGTGCTGCGCCGGCTCGGCACCTTGCGTCATCTGCTGTCGCCCCTGCTCGAACGCGGCCTGCCGCGGGAAGCGCCGCGGGTCGAGACCGCGCTCCTTCTCGGCGCGGCGCAAATCCTGTTTCTCGATGTGCCCGACCATGCAGCGGTCGATCTTGCGGTGCGGCTCGTTCGGTCCGACCGGCATGCGGCGCGCTATGCCGGCCTGGTCAATGCGGTGCTGCGGCGCGTCGCCCGCGACGGCAAGGCCGCGCTCGCCGCGCTCGATATGCCGGTGCTCGATACGCCGGACTGGCTCTACGCGCGCTGGACCGCGACCTATGGCGCGGAAACCGCGCACGCCATTGCCGCGGCGAACGGCAACGAACCTGCTCTCGATCTGACGGTGAAGACCGACCCGGAATTGTGGGCGGAAAAGCTCGGCGGGTGCGTGCTGCCGACCGGCACCGTGCGCATGATCGCGCACGGTCCGGTGACGGCGCTGCCCGGCTTTGCCGAAGGCGCCTGGTGGGTTCAGGACGTCGCGGCCGCGCTGCCGGCGCGCTTGCTCGGTGACCTTCGCGGCCGCCATGTCGCCGATCTGTGCGCCGCGCCCGGCGGCAAGACGGCGCAGCTTGCCGCGGCGGGCGCTACCGTCACCGCCGTCGACCGCGCGCCGGCGCGCATGAAGCGGCTCGCCGAGAATCTGGCGCGGCTGTCGCTTCACGCCGATCTCATCTGCGCCGATGTCGCGGAATGGAAAGCGGAGCAGACATTCGACGCCGTGCTGCTCGACGCGCCGTGCTCCTCGACCGGCACCGTGCGCCGCCATCCCGACGTGCCATGGCTCAAAAGCGAAAGCGACATTGCCAAGCTCGCCGGCTTGCAGCGCCGCTTGATCGACCGCGCCGTTGCGCTGCTGAAGCCCGGCGGCACGCTCGTCTATTGCACCTGTTCGCTCGAACCCGAGGAAAACGAGACCATCGTCGCCGATCTTCTGGCGCGCAATAGCGGCGTGCGGCGCGCGCCGATCGCCGCCGCGGAGATTTTCGGCCACGCCGAGTTCATCGGCAAAGACGGTGAGCTGCGGACGCTACCCTGCCAGCTCGCGCAAGCCGATTCGCGGCTTTCCGGCCTCGACGGCTTCTACGCCGCGCGGCTGATAAAAGGGTAGCGATATCAAACCGCTATGCGGCCGTTGGCCGTTCTGTCATCGTTTCGTTATGGTCGCCGCCGCGGGGATGCCGTTGCATCCGCGGAAGGCGTTTTGATTGTTGAGGGGCGAGCGGGCCGATGTCGCGCGTTTCCGTCGCGAACCATGCGAAGCTGTCCTGGCTCCTCGTTCGCGGCGCCATGCGGCGGCTTGCCGGCCGTGCCAACGGTCATCCGTTCCTGCGCTGGCCGGTCGTGCTCCCGCTCAGGGCCGACCGGCTCTTGATCGCGCCGCAAGACTTGCGCACCGCGGACGCCACGCGCGCCAGCGAAATCTATGCCGGCCGTTTCGCTTTCGCCGGCAAGGTCGTGGTCGGCGACGGCCGCTCGATTTTCGAAATGGAGCCGCCGTCCGACGACTGGGCCGCGGCGCTGCTCGGCTTCGGCTGGCTGCGCCATCTGCGCGCCGCGGAGTCCGGCATCACGCGGGCCAATGCGCGCGCGCTGGTCGACGAATGGATCACGCTGCAAGGCTCTTGGCATCCGCTGGCCTGGCGTCCGGATGTGCTGTCGCGCCGCATCATCTCCTGGCTCAGCCAGTCCACGCTGGTTTTGCAGGACGCCGATGTGCGCTTCTACCGGCGCTTCCTGCGCAGCCTCACGCGCCAGGTGCGCTATCTGCGCCATACCGCCGGCGACGCGCACCGCGGCGTCGCGCGCATGCAGGCGGTCATCGCGCTCGCCTATGCGGCGCTGTGCATCGCCGGCCAGGCCCGCCACATCAAATCCGCCACCGAGCGCTTGAAGGACGAGATCGAGCGGCAGATCCTGCCCGACGGCGGCCATGTCAGCCGCGATCCCGGCGCGATCATCGAGATCCTGCTCGAACTGCTGCCGCTGCGACAGGCCTTTACCGCGCGCAACGTGGCGCCGCCGCAGGCGCTATCGAACGCCATCGACCGCATGATGCCGATGCTGCGGTTCTTCCGCCATTCGGAGGGGACGTTCGCGCATTTCAACGGCATGGGCGCGACGCCCGCCGATCTCATCCTTACGCTGCTGGCCTATGACGAGACCCGCGGCGCCCCGCTCTCCAGCGCGCCCTATTCGGCTTACCAGCGCTTGCAAGCCAATGGCGGCGTCTTGATCATGGATACCGGCCGCGCGCCGCCGATCGAAATGAGCCTCGACGCGCATGCCGGCTGCCTGTCGTTCGAATTCTCTACCCCGAAGCAGAGCCTGATCGTGGTGAATTGCGGCATGCCGGCGGCGGGCCGCGAGAACTGGCGGCAGCTGGCGCGCGCGACGGCGGCGCATTCGACGGTCACCTTCAACGACACTTCGTCGGCGCGCTTTATCGAGCTGGCGATGTTCCGGCGCGTGCTCGGCGGCGCGCCGATGCTGGGCGGACCGCGCGCCGTCGCGGTGACGCGGGAGGACGGTCCGGACCTCATCGCGCTGCACGCCTCCCATGACGGCTATGCCGACCGCTTCGGCATCCTGCACGAGCGCGTGCTGATGCTGGCGGCCGACGGCACCCGGCTCGACGGCGAGGACATCTTCCTTGACGCCGACGGCGGCACCCAGGTGCGCACGGCGCAGGACGAGTTCGCCATCCGCTTTCATTTGCATCCCACGGTGAAGGCCACCCGGCTCACCGACGGCCATGGCGTCATGCTGATGACGCCGAACAAGGAAGTGTGGACCTTCACCGCCCACGAGGACCGCGTTGAGCTCGAGGACAGCGTCTACCTCGCCGGCAACGAAAGCCCCCGCCGCACCACGCAGATCGTCATCCGCGGACACGCCCGCACCGCCGCGCGCGTGCAGTGGAGCTTGCAGCACGCCAATGCGGTGGCTGCCGCGGCGCGCCGCATCCGCGAGGAAGAGGAACCGCGGCTGCCGCTATAGGTTTCCTCCCCCGCTTGCGGGGGAGGAGCGAGCGCGGCGAGCCGGAGGGGGCAAGCCTGCGCGACAATCCACAACGCGCAGGCTGCACACCCCCTCCCCACCCTCCCCCGCAAGCGGGGGAGGGAATATAGAGAGGCCATGATCGAGCATCTGCGCCGCGCCACGCGCGCCCTTATTTCCGTCTCCGACAAATCCGGCGTCGTCGAATTCGCGCGCACGCTGGCGGACTTCGGCATCGCGCTCGTGTCGACCGGCGGCACCCGCAAAACCTTGAGCGACGCCGGCCTGAAGGTCCTCGACGTCAGCGAGCTGACCGGATTTCCGGAAATGATGGACGGCCGCGTCAAGACGCTGCATCCGGCGGTGCACGGCGGGCTATTGGCGATCCGCGCCAACCCCGAGCACGCCGAAGCGATGCGCGCACATCGCATCCGCCCGATCGATATTCTGGTCGTCAATCTTTATCCCTTCGAGGAAACCGTCGCGCGCGGCGGCGACTTTGCCGACTGCATCGAGAACATCGACATCGGCGGCCCGGCCATGATCCGCGCCGCCGCCAAGAACCATAACGACGTCGCGGTCGTGGTCGAGCCGAGCGACTATGCGGCGCTGCTCGACGAATTGACCATGCACAACGGCATGACGACGCTTGAGCTGCGCCGAAAGCTCGCCGGCAAAGCCTTTGCGCGCACCGCAGCCTACGATGCCGCGATCGGCAACTGGTTTGCGCAAGCGCTCGACGACATCGTGCCGGACTATCGCGCCTTTGGCGGGCGGCTGATCGAGCGGCTGCGCTACGGCGAGAACCCGCACCAGTCGGCCGCCTTCTATCGCGCGCCGGTCATGCGCTTCGGTGTCGCCACCGCGCGCCAGGCCCAGGGCAAGCAACTGTCCTACAACAATATCAACGATACCGACACGGCTTACGAATGCGTCGCCGAGTTCGATCCGGCGCGGGCCGCGGCTTGCGCCATTATCAAGCACGCCAATCCATGCGGCGTCGCCGCGGGCGAAAGCCTGGTCGACGCCTATCGCAAGGCCTTCGCCTGCGACAAGACCTCGGCGTTCGGCGGCATCGTCGCGCTCAACCGCACGCTCGATGCCGACGCGGCGCGGGCCATCACCGAAATCTTCACCGAGGTGATCATCGCGCCGGATGCCACCGCAGAGGCCATCGCCATCGTCGGCGCCAAGAAGAATTTGCGGCTCCTTCTTGCCGGCGGCCTGCCCGATCCGCGTGCGGCGGGCCTGACGGCGAAGACCGTCGCCGGCGGGCTTCTGGTGCAGACGCGCGACAATGCCGTGGTCGACGACATGGACTTAAAGCCGGTGACCAAGCGCGCGCCGAGCAATGCCGAATTGCGCGACCTGCGCTTTGCCTTCCGCGTCGCCAAGCACGTCAAATCCAACACCATCGTCTATGCCAAAAATCTCGCCACCGTCGGCATCGGCGCCGGGCAGATGAGCCGCGTCGATGCCGCGCGCATCGCCGCGCGCAAGGCGCAGGACGCAGCGAAGGAAGCCGGCCTCAAGGAGCCTTTGACCAAAGGCGCGGTGGTGGCCTCCGATGCGTTCTTTCCCTTCGCCGACGGGCTTCTCGTCGCCATCGAGGCCGGCGCCACCGCGGTGATCCAGCCCGGCGGCTCGGTGCGCGACGACGAGGTGATCAAAGCGGCTGACGATCACGGCGTCGCCATGGTGTTCACCGGAACGAGGCATTTTAGGCATTAAGCGGAGTTCATTACCGCTCACATCGGCTTGTAGCCGCGCTCCATGTCGACGTCGATCAGCATCGCCTTGTTGTCCTTCAGCGCCTTGGCGATGAGGTCGGTCGCATCGTGCACCGTCGCGGCGCGGGCGCCGTCGATGCCGAGCGAGCGGGCAAGCCCGACGAAATCGATCGCCGGATCGTTGAGCTCCATGCCGACGAAATTATCGGCCTGCTCGGCCAGCCCGCGCAGCATCACCAGGCGCTGCTTCAAGATGCGGTAGCTGGTGTTGTTGAAGATCACCCAGACGATCGGCAGCCGGTAGCGCGCCGCGGTCCACAGCCCCTGGATCGTGTACATGGCGCTGCCGTCGCCGACCAGCGCCACCACCGGCCGCTGCGGCAACGCGAGCTTGACGCCGATCGCCGCGGGCAGGCCCCAGCCGATGCCGCCGCCGCGCAGGCCGAAGAAGCTCTGCTCGTCGTCCGCGGCGATCAGCGAGCGCGCGCCCGGCGCCGACGACAGGATTTCCTCGATCACCACGGCGTCCTTCGGCAGCATCGAACCGATGGCTTCGAGGAGCGCGAGCGGCTGCACCGGCGTCTTGCCGGCCATGGCGCGGGCCTTAGCACAAAACGTCTCGCGGTCTTTCTTGATGGTTTCGGTGACGGATTTCAGCCGCGCCGCCGCGGCGCTTTTGGCGCTTGCAGTCATGCGCGTGCCGACTGCCGCGGTGATATCGGGCAGCGTCGCCTTCGGATCGCCGAGGATCGCGACCTGGGCCGGATAGTTCTTGCCGATCTGCCACGGGTCGGTGTCGAGATGAATGAGCGGCAAGCCGGCCGGCCAGGGATCGACGGCCGAGGGCAGCGACCAGGTGAACAGATCGCCGCCGACGGAGAACAACAGATCGTGCTTGTCGAGCACTTCGCGCACGCCGGCTTGCGAGCGGGTCATCATGCCGCGATAAAGCGGATGCGATGACGGGAACGAGGCGCTGTTCGGAATGAACTCGACATAGACCGGCGCGGCGACGGCTTCGGCGAGCGCGACGAGCTCCTTGTGGGCACGGCTCTGCGCCACCGCGTCGCCGGCGATGATCACCGGCCGCTCGGCTTTGGCGAGCAGCGCGGCGGCAGCGGCGACGGCGCCGGCGTCGCCGCGGACGCGCGGCGCCACCCGCGTCGGTTCGAGCAAATCGATATCGGCATCGGCCTTCAAAATGTCGCCGGGCAGCCCCAAAAACACCGGCCCGGTCGGCGGCGCCAGCGCGGTCTTCACCGCGCGGTGCACGTATCGCGGTAAGTCTTCCGCGCGATGCACCTCGGCGGCCCATTTGACGAACGGCCGCGCCAGCGTCGGCAAGTCGGCGGACAACACCGGCTCGGTGACGAGATATTCGAGGTCCTGCTGGCCGGCGGTGACGAGCACCGGCGCATTCGCCTTCATCGCGTCGTAAAGCATGCCCATGGCATTGCCGAGCCCGGGCGCGACATGGAGATTAAGCACCGCGAGACCGCCGGAGGCTTGCGCGTAGCCGTCGGCCATCGCCATCAGCGCCGCTTCCTGAAGGCCGAGGATGTAGCGGATGTCGTGCTCGACCGCGAAGGCGTCCATCAGCGGCAATTCGGTGGTGCCGGGATTGCCGAACATCACCGTGACGCCCTCCTGCTTGAGCAGATCGAGGAAGGCGCGTTTTCCACTCATTACGGGCAAAGGTGTCTCCTCCAATCGTCATTCCCGGGCGCGCCGTCAGGCGCGAGCCCGGAATCCCTAGCCACGATATTCGCAGTTTTGCGCTGAGGAGACTACGCCGGATGTGAAGTCGAAACTCGTTTGCCGGTTTCCGGTCGTTGGGGATGAGTATCAGGTCTATTCAATTTCGACCGCAAACAAAGACGCCAGCTTGCTTGTGTACCACGTAGGGCGCGGCAGCGGCGGTGTAGAGTCCGACTTGGAAATTCGACCACTGTCGGATCGATCTACAGCTTGCGATCCCAACGCACGCTAAGACCGCGCCTAGCCGGGCTTAACCCTATCCTTAACGATTGCTTGCCGCTCGCGCCCGACGTGGGCAAAGAAAAAGGCGGGGAGCCTGGACAGGATAGTAGGCAGATTAGCGAAGCGTAATCCGCCAATTTGCGCCCTTGAACGACGGGTTACGCCTGCGGCTAACCCGCCCTACACTACTCGATCTCAACGTCCTCGATCTTGACCCCACGCCCTGCCCGCAGGCTGTTCCGTGCCTGTTCGACCCGACGCAAAAATCGCGGGTCATTTTCGAGCCGGTACTCGAACCAGTCATCTTCGGATTCGAAACCGACCAGCACGCCCGCCGGCTTGCCATGGCGCGTGATAACGATCTCCTGCGTCTCTGCCTCCCGCAGAAATCGCGAAAGGTCATCCTTGATCTCGGACAACGGAACTTCCTTCATTCCGGATTTGCGAACTGTGCGAGCCATGACCCGACCTCCGATTTGACCACGATCGCCAGGATTTGGACGGTCGTGCCGGAAATATCATAGAACACCCGAACCTCGCCAACGCGCAGCCGATATTGCGGGCGGCGCAGTCCACGCAGCCGTTTGATCCGACTGCGGCTCACTTTCCCGGGCTCGTGTCTCAGGTGCGTTTCAAGCGCCGATCGCACGGCCGCGCGAACATTTGCCGTCAGCCTTCTAAGGTCATCGACCGCTTCGGGGGCGAGAACGATCGTATAGGCCATTCTAGCCAGAATATAGCCAGATTTAGGGCTGCGGGATAGATGGCTTGCCAAGCCGTAGGCTCGCGGGGTCCGCCTTCGCCCAAGATGGGCTTCGGCGCGACAGCCTTCGCTGCGCTTCGCGAGCGAAGGCTGGTGCCGCGGAAGGGATTCGAACCCCTGACCCCCGCATTACGAATGCGGTGCTCTACCAGCTGAGCTACCGCGGCATGCCAACGGAATGCGGCCGTAGTAATACCCGGAAAATCTTAACGCAAGGCCGTCAGCAGGGGCTCAGCGCGCGTCCGCCTCGGCGCGCAGCTTGAAACGCTGAATCTTCCCGGTCGCGGTCTTCGGCAGTTCGATGCGGAACTCGACCCAGCGCGGATATTTATACACCGCGAGCTTTTTGCGGCATTCATCCTGCAGTGTTTGCGCAAATGCGGCGCTGGCCTTCTCGGGGACTTTCAGCACCACGAAGGCCTTGGGCTTGATCAGCTGGTCGGTGTCCGGCCAGCCGACGACGGCGGCTTCGAGCACGTCGGGATGGCTTTGCAGCACGCCCTCGACCTCGAACGGCGAGACATACATGCCGGAGACCTTGAGCATGTCGTCGCGCCGGCCGCAGTAAACGAAGTAGCCGTCGTCGTCCTCGATATATTTGTCGCCGGACCGCGTCCATTCGCCCAGGAAGGTCGCCCGCGATTGCTCGCGGTTGTTCCAATACATGATGGCGCTGGTCGGTCCGCTCACTTGCAGCTCGCCCATTTCGCCGCGCGCGGTGACGACTTTGCCGTCGTCGTCGATCAGCCGGATATCGTAGCCGGGCAGCGGCCTGCCCGAGGTGCCGTATTTGACCTCGCCGCGGCGGTTGGACAGGAAAATATGCAGCATCTCCGTCGAGCCGAGGCCGTCGAGGATGTCCACGCCATAGCGCTCGCTCCAGCGCCGGCCGATCTCGGTCGGCAGCGCTTCGCCGGCGGAGACACAGCAATGAATCTTCAGCTCCGACCGCGCCGGCGCCGCCGGGCTGGCGAGAAAGGCGGCATAGAAAGTCGGCACCGCGTAGAACACGGTGACGCGGTGCTTCTTGAGCAGTGCGGCGACGACGTCCGGCGTCGGCCGCTCCGGCAGCAGCACAGTGGTCGCGCCGGCGGACAGCGGAAAGGTCAGCGCGTTACCGAGCCCATAGGCGAAGAACAATTTCGCCACCGAATAACAGATGTCGTTGTCGGTGAGGCCGAGAACGGGCGCGGCGTAAAGCGCGTTGGACAGCGTCAGATCGGCGTGGGTATGGACGGCGCCCTTCGGCTTGCCGGTCGAGCCCGAGGTGTAGAGCCAGAAGCACATGTCGTCGCGCGTCGTCGCCGCGGTCACTCCTTCGGGATACTCGGCGGCGTTTTTTTTGGCTGCGGCCAGCACATCGTCAAACAGCAGGTGGGAATGCGCGTCGTCGCCAGCGACGATGACATGCTCGAGATAATCGCTCTCTTTGATCGCCTCGGCAAATTTGCCGTACAGCGCTTCGGAAACGACGAGCAGCCGCGCCCGCGAATCCTCCAGCATGAAGCGGTAATCGCTCTCGGTCATCAGCGTGTTGATCGGCACCGCAACCACCCCGGCCTTGACCGCGCCGAGGAAAGCGGTCGGCCAGTCGATGGTGTCGAGGAGGCAGATGAGAACGCGCTCCTCGCGCCGGATGCCGAGCGAACGCAGCACATGGCCGAAGCGTTCGACTCGATCGGCGAGATCGGAATAGGTGTATTGGCCGCGGTGATCGATGTAGGCCGTCTTGTCGCCGCGGCCGGCGTCGAGATTGCGCTTGAGGACATCGGCCGCGAAATTATAGCTGCGCGGGACCGCGGACGCGGCCGGCGCCGAACTCTGCGCCAAATCCTGCGCCATATTCGGCAGGGCACTATTCATTGCGGCGTTTCCCTCTTAAGCCGGGTCTGATTGGGCAGTAGTTGCCGGCCCGTTGCCCAGACAAGGCATTATGCCGACATGAAAAATTCCTCGCAATCCGATAGTGTGTCCGATGCTACAATAAATCGTCATGCCCGGCCTTGATCCGGCCATGACGGAAGGAGTGCATGATGCTTTTCAGCCGCGACCGGATTCTCACCAGCCATGTCGGCAGCCTGCCGCGCAACGAGCGGCTGAGCGATCTTCTGGTGCAGCAGGAGGAAGGGGCGCAGTACGATGCCGAAGCGCTGGCGGAGGAAATGGACAAGGCGGTCCGTCACGTCGTCGGCAAGCAGATGGCGGCCGGCGTCGACGTCGGCAATGACGGCGAGCAGCGGCGGATCGGATTTCAGACCTATGTGCCGCAGCGCATGTCGGGATTTGGCGGCGTCTCCAAGCGCCGCCGCGGCCGCGAGTTCGAGGAATTTCCCGAGCTCATAAGCTACCTGATGCGGCGCTTTCCCAATCCGCCCAAAAGCCAGCACGGCGCGCCGGAGGCGCAGGCCGCCATCGAATATCGCGATCTCAAGCCCATCGCCGACGAAATCGCCGGATTCACGCGCATCGCCGACGAGCTGCAGGCTTTCGCCGAGCGGTTCATGACCGCGGCTTCGCCCGGCATTATTTCGACGACAATGCTCAATGCCTATTACCCGTCACACGACGATTATCTCGACGCCATCGCCCGCGAGATGAAGAACGAATACCAGGCCATTCACAAGGCCGGCCTCATTCTGCAGATCGACGCGCCCGACCTCGCCATGGATCGCACCATGATGTACCGCGATCTGTCGGATGCCGACTTCGTCAAGCGCTGCGAACGCCATGTCGCCGCGATCAACAAAGGCATCGAAGGCATCCCGCGCGATCGCGTCCGCCTGCATGTCTGTTACGGCAACTGGGAAGGCCCGCACATCCACGACATCGCGCTGGAGAAGATCTTGCCGGCGCTGTACCAGGCCAAGGTCGGCGCGCTGTCGATCGAGTTTTCCAATCCGCGTCATGCCCACGAATATGCAGCCCTCAAGCGCGTGCCGTTCCCGAAAGACATGATCCTCATTCCCGGCGTGGTCGAGACCACCTCAAATTTCGTCGAGCATCCGGAAGTGGTGGCGCGGCGCATCGAAGAAGCCGTGGCGGCGATCGGCGACCGCGAGCGCGTCATCGCTTCGTCGGACTGCGGCTTCGGCACCTTCACCCGGCGCGAATGGGTCATCGAGCCGGTGGTCTGGCTCAAGCTCAAAGCGATCCGCGACGGCGCCGATATCGCCTCGGCGCGGTTGTGGGGTAAAAGAACCGCCGCATAGCGTCATTGCGAGCGAAGCGAAACAATCCAGAACTGACTAGCCGAAACTGGATTGCTTCGTCGCTTTGCTCCTCGCAATGACGGCAGAGTTGTCTATCATTGCCTCAACCATCAACAGGACCAGCAATCGTGATCGATCTTTACACCTGGACGACGCCGAACGGCCGCAAGGTCTCCATCGCGCTCGAGGAAATGGGTCTGCCCTACACGGCCCACGCCGTCGATATCGGCAAGGACGAGCAGTTCAAGCCGGACTTTCTCAAGATCAGCCCGAACAACCGCATCCCGGCGATCGTCGACCGCGATAACGGTCTGAGCCTGATGGAGTCCGGCGCGATCTTGATCTATCTCGCCGACAAGACCGGCAAGCTCCTGCCGAAATCCGGCGAGGCGCGCTACCGCACCATCGAATGGCTGATGTGGCAGATGGGCGGCCCGGGCCCGATGTTCGGCCAGGTCCATCACTTCGTGAAATACAATCCGGGCAAGGCGCCCTATGCCGAGGAGCGTTACCTCAAGGAAGCGCACCGGCTTTACGGCGTGCTCGACAAGCGCCTTGCCGACCGCGAATACGTGGCGGACGATTATTCGATCGCCGACATCGCGATCTGGCCGTGGGTGTCGCGCTACGAATGGCAGACCGTCGATCTCAACAAGTATCCGAACGTCAAGCGCTGGTATGTCGCCATCGCCAAGCGCCCGGCTACCCAAAAGGGCTACAAAGTGCCCAAAGATGTCGGCGACGTGCCGATGCCGTGACGACTTGCGTTCCCCGGATGCGGTGCAGCGCTGATCCGGGGCCGTCGTATGCTCGGCGCCAATTTGCTCTGAGCTTGCGACGATCCCGGGTCTGCAGCGTACCACTTCGTGCTGGGCTGCGCCCGGGAGACGGCTCCGGTGGCGTATGACCAAGCGCTTCTTCGTTTATATTCTCACTAACCGGCCAAAGGAGTACTTTACGTCGGTGTGACCAACCATCTAGCGCGACGAATTTGGGAACATAGGACTAAGGTTGTTCCGGGGTTCACAAGCAAGTACGGAGTTACCAGGCTTGTTTACTTTGAAGAGCATGCTTCGATCTTAGAGGCTCGCGCCCGCGAGCGAACGTTGAAACATTGGCGCCGGGCATGGAAACTCAAACTCATCGAAGACGTGAACCCGACTTGGCACGATCTTTACGATGAACTTATTTTGCTTTGAACCACGTTCCCCGGATGCGGTGCAGCGCGTAAGCGGTGCACCGCTGATCCGGGGTCTTCGCGAGCTCGGCGCCAATTTGCTCTGAGCTTGCGACGATCCCGGGTCTGCAGCGCACCACTTCGTGCTGCGCTGCGCCCGGGAAACAGATATAGTTCCGCTATGCGCCATTAGAGCTCTAAGGGAGTACGCCATGGACGACATCGTAAAGCGCGATCCGCTCAAGATCACCGCCGAGGACATCAATCCGCGCTACAATTGGGGCCGCCACCTTCCTGTGCTCGGCACCATGGGGGTCGATTTCGAGGAGCGCGTCGATTACCGCCGCCTGCACCGCTACCGGCTCGGCCGGGCGCAAGCCGCGCTCGAGGCGAGCGACCTAGGCGCGCTGCTTTTGTTCGACGACAACAATATCCGCTACGTCACCTCGACCAAAATCGGCGAATGGGCGCGCGACAAGCTCTCGCGCTGGACGCTGCTCGTGCGCGGCGGCGATCCGATCCTGTGGGACTTCGGCTCGGCGGCCGTGCATCACAGGCTTTATTCGCCGTGGCTCAAGCCGGAAAATTGCCGGGCCGGTCTGGTCGGCCTGCGCGGCACGGTGGATCCAGCCTTCGGCCTGATGAAGCACCACGCCGAGGAGATGGCCTCGATCCTGAAATCCGCCGGCGTGCATAAAATGCCGCTCGGCGTCGACATCATCGAACCGCCGATGATGTTCGAATTGGAAAAGGCCGGGCTCAAGGTCAAGGACGGCCAACAAGTCATGCTCGAGGCGCGCGAGGTCAAGTCGGCCGACGAGATCGCGCTTCTCAACCGCGCCGCCGCCATGGTCGACGGCGCCTACGATCTGATCAACGAAAAGCTCCGCCCCGGCGTGCGCGAGAACGAGATCGTCGGCGAGGTCAACAAGTTCCTCTATTATCACGGCAGCGACGACGTCGAGGCGATCAACGCCATCTCCGGCGAGCGTTGCAACCCGCATCCGCACAATTTCACCGACCGCATGGTGCGCCCGGGCGATCAGGTGTTCTTCGACATCCTGCAGGCGTTCATGGGCTATCGCACCTGCTACTACCGCACCTTCAACGTCACCCGCGCCACGCCGGCGCAGCAGGACGCCTATAAGAAGTGCCGCGAATGGCTCGACATGGCGATCGACCTGATCAAGCCCGGCGTCACCACCGCCGAGGTTTGCAGCGTGTGGCCGAAGGCGCAGGACTTCGGCTTCCCCGACGAATTGTCGGCATTCGGGCTGCAATTCGGCCACGGCCTCGGCCTGAACCTGCATGAGCGGCCGATCATCAGCCGCGTGGTGTCGATGGACCACCCGACGGTGATCAAGGAAGGCATGGTGTTCGCGCTGGAGACCTACTGCCCGGCGACCGACGGCTATTCGGCGGCGCGCATCGAGGAAGAGATCGTGGTCACCAACAAGGGCCACACCGTCATCTCGCTGTTCCCGGCCGAGGAATTGCCGATCTCGGCGAAGTATTGAGAACACCCCGGCCCTGTTTCCCGGGCGCGGCGCAGCACGGAGCGTAAGCGGAGTGATGCGCCGCACACCCGGGATCGTAACAATCGCCGAATGTGGAACGATCCCGGATCAGCGATGCAACATTTCATGTTGCATCGCGTCCGGGATACGCCACTAAAAGCTGCCTATGTCCTCCCCCGACCTCCCCAAAACCGCCGTCGCCGAGCATCTGGCGCAAAAGATTTGCGCGCTCGATGCGGCGCATTTGCCCGACGCGGTGCGGTGTAAATGCACAGAGCTATTGATCGACGTGGTCGGTCTCGCCGTCACCGCGCGCAACGCGGATTACGTGAAGATCACGCTTGCCGGCTGCGACGACGACGGGCCGTGCACGGCGATCGGCCACGCCGCCACGTTTTCCGCGGCTGCAGCCGCTCTCATTAACGGCACGGCGATTCACGGCGAGGATTTCGACGACACGTTCGAGGGCGGCCCGGTCCATGCCGGCGCCGTGATCGTGCCGGCGGTGCTCGCCGTCTGCGAGCGGCAGAAGCTCGACGGCCGCGCGCTGCTGCTCGGCATCGCCGTCGGCGTCGAGACCATGTGCCGGCTGAGCCTGGTGGCGCCGACGCTCACCCACAAAGCCGGCTTTCATCCGACCGCGGTGTTCGGCGCCGTGGGCGCGGCGGCCGGCGTCGGCGCCGCGCTGAAACTGGACGCCCGCCAGATGGTCGACGCGCTCGGCACCGTCGCGTCGATGGCAGGAGGCATCATCGAATATCTGGCCGAGGGCGCCTGGACCAAGCGGCTGCATGCCGGCTGGGCGGCGCAATCGGGCATGCGCGCGGCGCTGCTCGGGCGTGCCGGTTTTTCCGGGCCGCGCACCGTGTTCGAAGGCGTGCATGGCTTCTTTCACGGCTTCGCGCGCACCACCGCGGGCGACTACGACGCGCTGATCGGCGATTTCGGCGCGCGCTGGGTCACCGAGACGCTGGCGTTCAAGCCCTATCCGTGCGGGACCATGACGCATCCTTATATCGATTGCGCGCGGCGGCTCGGCGCGCGCGTCAAAGCCGACGACATCGCCGAGATGGTCTGCGAGGTCGGCGAAGGGACGGTGCACCGGCTGTGGGAGCCGCTCGCCGCCAAGCAACATCCCGCCAACGGCTATTCCGGCAAATTCTCCACGCCCTATTGCATCGCCGCCGGCTTCGTACGCGGCAATGTGGGCTTGAACGATTTCACCGACGCCGCGGTGCACGATCCGGCCGTGCTCGCGCTCGCCGCCAAGGTGCGCTACGCGATCGATCCGCAAAATCCCTATCCGAGAAATTTCACCGGCCACATCCGCGCCACCTTGCGCGACGGCACGGTGGTCGAGGAGCGCCAGCCCTATATGCGCGGCGGCGCGCAGGCACCGCTGACCCGCGCCGATATCGAGGACAAGTTCCGGCTCAACGCCGGGCACGGCGGCTGGAGCGACGCCCGCGCCGCGCAAGCGCTGAAGCTGATCGGCGGCTTATTCGACGGGCCGGTGCTGCAACTCGCCTCGCTCCGCGGCTAGTACTTCCTCGTTCCCCGGACGCGGTGCAGCGCGCAAGCGGTGCACCGCAGATCCGGGGTCTTTGCAAGTTCGGGCGGTTGATGCTCCGAGCCTGTGACGATCCCGGGTCTGCAGCGCACCACTGCGTGCTGCGCTGCGCCCGGGAAACGTGGTCCCTAGGGACGTGACAGCACTTGACAATCGTCTCTTCTTTCGTTACATACGGGGACGAATCAAAATCTCGCTCGAAAGGACGCCGTCGGGAGACGGATGGAGCGAGTGCGGTTTTTAAGCCGAGGCGGGCCGGCTGCCGGGGCGAAGAAACCGCGGTGGAGCGCCGGGAGGCGCAGCGCGCCCGAAGCAGGCGGTTCGCGCAAGCGGATCGTCCTGTGGCGCGCGCCGCGCCCGAAGCGCGAGCGAGTGGCAACATTCGCCCGCGTGGCGCGGCCCACGACCTGGCGCCTCCCGGCGCTCCATGCCTCCCTTCGGGGAGGTCGTTCGTAAAAGCTTGCAGCAAAACTCGGGCGCGCAGACGCGCCGCGAGAACGGGATTACTTTGTCACCTCTCCCCGCGTGCGGGGAGAGGTCGAGCGAAGCGAGGGTGAGGGGGCCTCTCCGCGATTCTGAGCGTCGCGGGTTGTCGCTACGGTGCTTCAGAAGCCGCCGCAATTCTGCGCCCAGCGGAGAGGCCCCCTCACCCCAACCCCCTCCCCGCGCGCGGGGAGGGGGTTGGGG